>RRZT012245011.1_pt1 | contig 10340 bp, 10 predicted proteins | sample 2165551 | NCBI WGS metagenome assembly RRZT01 (sample SAMN10456910, study PRJNA506462) | wastewater metagenome | biome: wastewater; feature: sludge; material: wastewater sludge; isolation source: wastewater sludge with Escherichia coli K12::gfp cells carrying plasmid... | place: USA: Moscow, Idaho...
AGTTCTAATTATCAATAACTTAAATGAGCTTATATTAATAAGCTCTATTAAATTATTCTCTACGTTTTCTCGTAGACCTATATTTTTTATTCCCAGCTAAAGCTTTTTTGTATAATTCTTCTGCTGAAATTTTACCATTTGTGAACGTTTCAGATTTAGTTCTTGCTGCATCCATAAGATGTTCAGGTGGTATAACAACACCAACCTCTGAAATTCTATTTTTCAAATACAGCCTTATCACCGGAGCAAAGCCGATTTTTTTTAGAAATGGTTTAAGTTGTTTATAAGAAAATTCAAGGGGGTTACCTTCTTTTATATTCCTTTTATTTAAACTTAACACTTTCTTAACAAGCACTACTCGAAGTGGGGTAGGCGCCCAGTGGAAATTAATTCCTAAAACATATCTTCTAGAATATTTTAAAACTAAAACTAAAGGGGTAGCATCAAAAGTTTCTTCTTTATTTTTAGCATTATATTTATACATAAGTAATTTACCAGGCTCAAAATCTTTTAATGTTAGTTTAGTTTTTTTAGTTTTTATCATCTTCTTAACAAACTCAAAAGATTCTTTAGCATTTAAGCCTTTAGCTTCTTCTTTTGACATTAAAATCTTTTTTGCCATTTATATATCCTTATTTAGCGTATTTTTCGTATAACTCTTCCACTTTATCAGCTAGTTGTTTAGCTTCTTTCTTAGCTTTATTAAAATCTTTGATTTCTTTAATGTCATTAAGGTTATCAATCATACCTTTAATTGATTTTACAGCTGAATCTAATAAATCAAGTGGAGATTTCCCATGAGAAGAAAATATAGAACCCTCTTCTAAACTATTTTGTCGACTCTCATTTAAGTATTCTCTAAAACTTTTCATTTTTTATCCTTATCTTGTAGCAATATCATTAAGAGTTGCTTTATTTCCAGCTGCTGGGTTCTGTAATGAGCTATCTCCAATTACCCAATCACTAAAAGAGAAAGTACAGTCAAATTCCATAGCTGTATCTTGAGTATCATCACCTAAAGTGATTTCTGCTACTTCTTGTACAAAAACATTATGGAATGTATATTTAACTGTTGGATTTCCTGCAGAGTCTAATTGTTCTACAGAAAGTTCACCTAATATATTATTTGGTTGACCACTATGAGTATTTGTTTGGAAGTGGTCAGCTGCAATCATCCAAGAAATTAAATCTTTTCTTAGAGCATGATCTTCAGTCCCATAAAAAGTAACATTCCATGTTGTAGTAAAACTAGTATCTCCAGGAATTGGTAGTTTTCTACCTTGATTCCAAACTTCTATTTGACCTATAGTCATACTAGGGAAACTAGTTGCTTTACATAGAACATCAGCATTACTCAAATCTGATTTTACTGGAACAGCTGCTGGGATAGAAAAATTAATTCTATATTTATTTGGTCTAGCAACTGCTCCAAGAGCTTGTTTTAATTGTGATAATGACATATATGTCTCCTATTTTTTAATTATTTATATTTTTATTCTAGGTGTTATTTCACCACATTTTTCATAAGTTTTAAATCACCTAATAGAGAATCTATAGTATCAGCTTCTTTTACTAAATCAATAAACCACTCTAGTTGTTGTTTATTAACTATTAATTTTTTAGCTTCATCTAATTCTATTTCCTCTTTCTCCCCTTTCCACTCTGCATCTATTTCATCAAAGAATTTTTTCTTATCTTCATCTGAAAGTTCGTCTAGTTCAGTAACACCATACTTTTTTAATTTTTGAGTGAAAAGAGTCTTATAATAGATTTCTTCATTTTTTCCGCATTCTTTTTCTCTTAAATATTCCCTAAAACTAATCATTTTAATCTCCTTTATTTTATAATTATTTATATTATTCAAATAATGCTTCTACACCATTCATTATATTTGTTGCTTGGTCACCTAACACCGCTTCTAAAAATGCTTCTTTTGGAGCTATTAAAGGTATAAATTCACTAAAACATAAATTAACTGAGAATTCAGATAATGTATTTTCTTCCCCATCATCTAATGTAACTATACCTATAGATTTAGGAAATGCATTTTGTAATTTATATCCATAAACTTTATTATCTGCGTGTCCTAACTGCCATATATTAACATCTGTTTGGTAAGCTGGTAGATTTCCATTCGTACCAGCAAGTGCTCCAATAAACCAATCAACTGCCTGTTGAGGGTTTTTTATAAGATTTTTTATTTGGTTTGCTGTTTTTACTACACCTTCAATTTCACTTAAAAATCCAGGTGCTGCTTTTTCAAATGAAGCTCCCAATATACCTGCATTAGCTGGTTTTGAATTATCAACTTGCTCTAACCATGTATCAAAAACATTTCTTATTCTCATCCCAGAATCATCTACTATAGATATTTCATAATCTCCAACATAATCTGTTTCACCTCTAACATTGTATTGTCTTCCTTTATGCCAAACAGTTGTAGTATTTATATTTCTCTCTGGTAAACCCGCGCTTCTACATAATATATTCATAGTTCTACCTTCAATTCCAGGTATAGGTAATTCCATTAAAAACCTATTTTTTCTTAACCCTAAGCCTGGTCCTAGAGCCTTTTTCAAATCTGTTATATTAATACTCATATGGACTCCTTTTAATTTCTATTTTGTATATAAAATAATTAATTTACCTATTAAAGATGTTCTATCTCTTGATGTTATAATTATAATTTTATTATTAGATTTATCCAATTTTACAGAAACCCCATCACCTATATATCCCCCATATGGTAAAGTAATAACTTCATCTGAATCTGAAGCGTAAGAATTACTCGTATCTACCCAATATTGGTAATTAATATTAAATGTAAATGGTATTTCTTTTACACCTGTATCTGGTAAATTACCTAAATCAACTTCTAGACCATAAATATCCTTATTATTTCTTTTTATTCCTGTGTTATATTCTATATTAGAAATATTATAAGAATTTATTTTAGAATCTAAAGCGGTATTAATATTTGTTTTTGTATAAACGTCAGTAATTCCATAATCTTGTATATTTGTTGGTTTTGACCCTGAAATTACTCTACCTTTTTCATCTACTGATATTTTTGTATATTCTCCAGGCGCTATTCCTGTATTGGAAAATATACTTAAAGGTAAAGTACCCGTAGTTATATTACTTGCATTTGTTGTATCTATATTTTTAACATTAGATAGTCCTACATCATTTTTTGTTAAAATAACATCCCCTACCCTACCAGAAACTTTTGTAACTGTGTTTACTTGTGCACCAGATTCTATAGAGTCCAATTTACTCAATAATATATCTGTAAAAGCATTAGTATTATTATTTGATTCATAAAGATTCTTTATATCTAAAGCTGTTAAATTGTTACTTACTAATGCATATAAAGTCCCAGTCCATCTATAAGTACTTGTTTGGTTGTTTTTATTTTCATCATTTATAACAATATAGATTTTAGATGTTTCACCAGGAATTGGCAAGTTTATATATTTTTTTACTTCAATAACATCATCAACAAATGAAGGTAATCTACTAGAATCAATAATACCAGAAGTTATTTTACTCGCATCCAAATTAGGTATATCATCAGGGGTTAATAATTCATTATTTATTACTTGTCCATATTCATTTGTTTGGACTTTTGTATATGTTCCAGCTGTTCCTATCTGTTGGAGAGAGATTGTATTTTCACTACCTTCCCTTATATTACCTCCAATAACTATTCCATCCCCACCATAAACTGATTTTACATAGTTTCCAGAAGTTTTTTCACCTAATTCTATTATATTATTTTCTATTATTTCTTCTGTTTCATTTTTAGAATATACTTCTAAATTAATTCTTGCTGTTTCTTTATTTTCTAAATCATTTAAATTCTCTAATTTTGATAATTTATCTGCTTCATTTATTCTTAAAAATTTATCTAATTCATTTAATGTTATTTTATAAGAAATATTATTTTTAGTAACTAAAAAATCTTCAGTCCCATCTATATTATCTCCTAAGATATTCATTAAATCATTGATTGATATATATTCAGCCATTTATATCCCCTTAATTTGAATTGCTTCTGATACTTCTTTAGTCCCTATATTTATAAAATTTAATTTTACTATCTCATTTAAATTACTAATAGCAATATATATACTCACCTCTACTTTATTTTCATCTATTGGCTTAACAACAACTTTCCCAGCTTGTATACCTCTCCTAGCCATCATATCTTCTAACATTAATTTCAGTTCTACAGATAAAGAATATCTCAAATTAGTTGTATTTAAATCAAACATATATTTATTTGAAATTTTTTCAGCTGTTCTTTTTAAGTAATTATATATATTTCTATTATGTAATTTATTTACTTGGAAAGACTCATCTACAAACAATTTTTGACTCATTAATGTATTATTATAAAGACTATTAACCCCGATTTTATATAATAAATCTTTCTGTTTTGTATTTAATTTCATAATATCTCTTGAAATATTTTTAATTAATCCTCTTTCAATTCCAGCTCCTAAAGACCAGGGATTTTCAGAACTTGCTGATGCTTTTAACCCAGCAATATCACCTACAACATTTACAATTTTATTTTTACCTGTAAATTTATCCTCTTGCACTTTGAACCCAAATATACAAAAAGCATATGAACTTTTCTGTAGTGAAGATAAATAATTTATAATATTATTAATATCTTTATCAGTAATTTTATGATTTAGTAACTGTTGTTTAGCTGTAATTTTTAGACCATCTTCTGTCGTTAATATTAAATTGTTAACTACTAAATAAGATACAAACAATCTAGGAACTCCAAAAAAACAAACACAATCTTTCCGTTTTTCAGCTAATTTAATATTTTCTTCATTGAACATTTCAGAACTAATTATAATATCTATATCATAATTTTCCTTAGAGAATAACTCTAAACTTTCTTCTATATCTTTAGAAGTTGGTGAATCTGAAAATCCTCCAGTTAATGGGTAAATACCTGGTTCTAAATTAATTTTGGAAATGTAGTTACTATTTAACCCTTCAGCTGTTGAAAGAATATGAGTTTCTACTATCTTTTCTTTTCTTTTTATAATGACATAATAACCCGTTAAAACCTCATCTTTATATAGATTAAATATATTTTTAATTTCTGGTGTTAAATTATTATATATCTCTACGGTTAATAAATTACCCCAATTACCTGGTGTATTAGCAATATTACCATTATTGTTTGCTGACTCATAATTTAATCCTACACTTCTACAAACCCATATCTTTGATTTTCCATATTGTAAATAATTGTAAATTTGATACCAATCATTATAATTGTTTGTTGCTCTCCCAAATATTAACTTAAATTCAAGATTTGATGATATTAAAATAGGTTCATTTATTGGACCCTTTTCAAATTCTCCTACAAACATAGCTATATTAGATGATGGGGTTACAATATTATTATTTTTATAATTACTGTTAAGGATTTTAACGTTAGGAGATACATCTTCAGTCATTTTAAACCTCTTTTTTAATTATTTATAGTTCTAAAATCTAAAATTTAGAAAAAGATTTTAAATTTGTATCTGTTAGATAAAGTTATTGAAAGAAAATCTAAAATTTAGAAAAAGATTTTAAATTTGGGAGATTAGGAGTTAGTTAAGTTGAGAATTTCTCAACTTAACACATATTGAGGTAAGATTTTTAATTTGAATTGAGCTACTTCTACATTGAAGTTCAAAGTTTCGTTTTTTATTTCTATAGCTACTTGATACTTTTTACCAATTTCTAATATTTCACTATCAGTAGGTAAAATTTGAAATATAAAATTTAATTTTTCATTATCTTTTGAAAGAGTTCTTGAAATAATTGGAGTATTTGGGTCGGTTTCAATTATAGCAAATGATGCTTCCCAATTATCATCTAGAACCCTACCAGTACTTTCTCCAAATTTGAAAATAGTGCTGCTATCTCCTTGGATTAAATCCATATTATCTATTAAACTTGCCATAATTTTCTCCTTATTAGTTTTTATATAAAAATATTTATATTTTATTATTTATTTACTACAGTTTAGAGAAAATTTTATATTCTCTTCCGCAATCTTAAATTTAATTTGTTCTTCATTTATTCTGAAGTTTAATTTCTGTTCTTCTATTTTAAAATTAAGTTTCTGTTCTTCTATTCTGAAGCTTAATTTTTGTTCTTCTATTTTAAATTTCAACATAGAAGTTGTTTTTGACCAATCAAAATATCCTGAACATTGGTCTTTAGATGTTTGACATTCTATATCAATGAACAATTCTTTAATTTCAGAACCCAATCCGCCTTTATCAAAAGTTTGTACCTCAATCTTAAAATTACCGCTTTTATAGAAATCTATAAAAATACTATTATCTAAAATATTTGATTCTAGTATATCTAAAAAAATCCAAGTATAATCAATTTCATTAGTTTTTTCGAAAATAGTTTCTTTCCTTATATATACTTTATAAGATGTATAATCTATTTCATTTTCAGGGTCTTCTGAATTTGGTATTATTTTTATATTATTCTTTGTATTGTTTATATACTCAATAATAGGATTAACAGTAGGTGCCTGATTTTGTGTACTTATAGTTCCTTCTTTTACTAATACTCTATCTTCAAATCCATCATTCCAAATAACTTCTGTTCTATATGTATTTGTCTTTCCAATCATCTGAGTATAAGTATAATCAAACATTCCAGGATTCATATCTGTGTTTAATAATTCATTATTGAAATAATGTTTTATATTTATTACAGAATCATCAGAATCTATAACTTTTACATTTATATTAATACTATCATTTAATTTAATATTATTAGGAATATCATATTCTATAATAGGTTCATTTTTAAGAATTCTTATTATTTTTGAACATTCCAAGTTTATATTATGTAAATTAATTTTATACATAATAGTTTTTAAACCGTGTATATCATAAACATGGGAATTATCTGGTGTCCAGAATCCTACAAAATCATATAATATATTATTATTGTTTATAATTAAATCTGGAAATATTTCATAAGAATATAAATATTTCCTCTGATACATTATATTTCCTCTAAATACCCAAGAATAATCTAAGCTTCTATCTACATTTATATGGATAGTTTCATTTACGTTTCCAGTTTCAAGATTAAAATTACAAGAAATTGGATTAATATTTTTTAATTGTACATCTTTAACAATAGTATTGATGTTATTATATATTACAGAAATGCTTGAAAATTTATCAGATAAATCTTCTGTATCTTTTAATGTGTTAAATCTTATAAGGATAACATCATTTTCTTTTAAATCCCCATTTTGTGTTAAATGTTCTACAGAACCTATATTAAAATTATATTGATTTAATTCTGTTCTTAAACCAGTTACTAAAATATTTTGTCTTTTATAATACACATCATAATAACAATCTATTAAATTTTCATTTTCATCATATACATTCCCAGTTAATGTGACATTTATCATTTCAACTCTCCTGTATTTGAATCCCATTCAATGTCTATATAAGATAATGTTGAGTGTTCTTTCATATGTATCCAAAACCCAGTTATTTCCTTTATATTTCCATCTTCCATTATTAAATCGAAATTATTAGAACTTAATTTATTTGTAACTCCTGGAACATAGTTAAACATACTTCCTACAGAAGCAGCATTTCCTGGAGCAGCATTACAAACTTCAATTACTTCAAAATCATTTAATCCAGTTTTAGAAGCTACTAAATCAACTAAATCAGAAACCTTTCTATTTACTGGGATAGCTATAAGTTGGAAACCTCCAAATTGTAATCTTATAGTTCCTTTTAAAGCTGTTCCTGAAGACCCATTACACTCTTTAAATACAACATTAAATATTTCTTCTTTTATATTAAATAAACCTTCTTCATCTTCGGTTCTTAATTTTATCTTATAAGTTCCTTCAAATTGAAATGGGTAAGAATAGTTTTTAGTATTTCCAGTATCTACTAAATTCCAAACATTTCCAATTCCTTGAGATAGTTCCCAGTTATATTTTAAAGTATTGATATTGTCATCTAAATCGAAACTTGTAGCAAACCATTCAAAACTAGGTACACATATTCCACTATCAACTCTATCCCAATCAGAAACTGGAGGTATATTTGACATATCTAAATATTTTATTAAATTATGATTTTGATATTCGAATCCATCCCAGTATGTAACTTCTAAATTTATTGCTATATTATCAGATTTTGTACTAAAATTAAATTGAAAAATATCACCTTTACCTATATTAATAATATCTATATTTTTATCATTATAGAAATCTACATCTACATTATCTATTCTTCCGTGAATTTTACTTAAAGAATCATCTCTTCTATCATCGTGAAATTGATTAAATGTAACTGTATCTATAATTGTAGGTTCTTCTGGAGTCCAGTTAAAATCTAAAATAGGTTTTTTATATGTTTGAACATCTACATCTAAAAATGTCTCGTGAATGTAAATATTTCCCCATCCGTCATCAAAATCAGTTTGTACTTTTATTGATTTTATTTCACTTGACTCGTATATAATAGTAGGCTCTTCTGTATAATCTAGGTTAGGAAATTTTTTTGAATTATCAGTTCCATCTAATAAATTATCTTCAAATTCCCAATCAGTAGAATAATTTACAATAGTGTTGTCTATTTTAGGTACAATATTTAATGAGTATTTAGAATTTTCTCTACCATATATAATATCCATTTGAACACCTTTTTGTATTATTTATAATTTTAAATATATAAAATTTAAAATTTAGAAAAAGATTTTAAATTTTAATGACATTTAAACTAATGAGAGTAATCATCAATATTTGTTTGTACTGTTATGTAACTCTCTAATTCATTTGGTGAAGCTTCAAAGTTTTTCTGAACTAAATAATATACCTGCCCACCTAAATTAGGTTCATTTTCATTATCTAAATCATAAAAATTTCCTAATTTAGTATCATTTCTCCAACCATTGTCTATTCTTATTTCAAGAGTAACATTTTTGTTAAAATTTTGAACTTCAGAATTATTCATTGATTTATATTGTCTAGAACTAAATGGAAATCTACTAGGTGTTTGAAATGTAAAAACTTGATTCTCAAATGGAATTTGGTTATCTCTTATAGTAATATTATCCATTTCCGTTAATAACACTCTATCATTAAAAGTCCATTTCTCATCTTCGAATTTAACATTCTGAATAGCATCAGTTGTATTGAAAAATGTTATAGGATATTTCCCTAAAAATCCATTATTAATAGGAACGACATCTGATTCAAACTCAGGTACAATAGTTAAAATATTTTTACTTATATTCTTAATCAAATCAACAAATTTTTCTTCAAATCCATCATCATAATAATATATTAATTTAATAGTTTCTGTTTTGCTATCTTGAAAATAATGATTAATATTTGTTTTATCAAATAACTCAAAATATTTACTGTTATCTTTGGCATTAATCCCATATTCAGAATTATCTGGGTTAAATATATTATAAGAATCAGTAATAAAATATTCCATTTTTCTGAATCTACTATTAATATCTTTTGTTTTATTTTCTATTGTAACTTTGTCGAATCTTGAACTTGGTATATTAAAAATAAAATCAGGAACAATACCAGTATATACAATAGGTTTTACAATAACAGATGTTCTCTTAGTCTGCATTTGATATCCATCATCATATCTAATAGTTAAATCAATTTTATTATTTTCTGCATTCTGATAATAATGTTCTATCATTGTATTATAAACATAATCTAAATATTCTTTTGTATTATCTGTAATTATACCTTTATTAGGATTATCTAGATTATCAGTACTATAAAAATCTGATACTTTCCAATCAACAGTATATGCTACATTAAAACCATCAGTGCTTAAATAATTAGAAATATTATTTATTGTTACTTTTTCATGTCTTCCTAATGGAGAATAATTGCTCACTGAAATCAAGGGACTCACAAAATATTTTTCAGGAATTAAATCTTTTGAAATGACCTTAGTAACATTTTCCCAACCATTGAAATATGTTATTGTTAAATTTATATTTTTAGTTTCAGAACTATGAAATTTAACGGTAACAGTTTTAGGTATAGTTTCTATATTATATGTATTATCAATATTTTTTGAATTATCTTCTGTTCCTTCATTAAAAATAGAACTTTCAGTATTTAAAAATGTGTATAAATCAACTTCACTTTTAGGATAATTGTCTTCTATAATCCAATTATATTTTACTATTTTTGAAATATCTCCTGTACTTGTATCAGTAAAAACAATATTATCATTTCTATTTCTCGGTATTTTATTCCAAGAGAAATTAGGAAT
>RRZT010327113.1_pt1 | contig 10338 bp, 6 predicted proteins | sample 2165551 | NCBI WGS metagenome assembly RRZT01 (sample SAMN10456910, study PRJNA506462) | wastewater metagenome | biome: wastewater; feature: sludge; material: wastewater sludge; isolation source: wastewater sludge with Escherichia coli K12::gfp cells carrying plasmid... | place: USA: Moscow, Idaho ...
CTATGAAATTCAAAGACTGGTGGAAGCTCTGTATACTTCAGCTGAAACAGGAAAAGAGATAGAGCTATGATAGATAAATGGAGAATAGAAGAGAATGTATTTTCAGAAAAAACATCAGGAAAGCATGAGGCATTGATGACTCTGGGAAATGGTTATATGGGAATCAGAGCAGGATTTGAGGAAGAATATGCCGGTCAGAAGAGGGGCTTTTTTATAGCCGGAACTTATAACAGGGCGGGTCTGAATGAAGTCGCCGAGCTTCCTAATGCTGCTGATATAACAGCATTTGAAATAATTATTGATAATGAAAGATTCAGTCTTTTGAAAGGGAAAATACATGAATATAATTTTACTCTTGATATGAAAACAGGAGAACTGAAAAGAGAGCTTGTATGGGAAAATACAGGAAATAAGAAATTTAAAATGATTTTCAGGCGTTTTGTCTCCTTGGAAAACAGACATCTTGTATGTTCGAAGGTGAGTATAGAGGCTCTTGATGAAGACAGTAATGTAAAAATAAAAACCGGCGTTGACGGAAGACAGACTAATTCAGGCGTACAGCATTTTCATGAAATGGAGAAGAGAGTGTATGATGATAAATTTATCCAATATGTACAGAGGACAACTGAAAGCAATATAGATATGTACCTTAATACATTTTTGCATATAAATCCGGTTTTAGAGAAGTCTTTTACAATAGAACGGCGGAAGCTTCTGGCAGAAATCACAGGAGTTATAAGGAAAAAAGAAATTTTAGAAATAGAAAAAATTTCTTTGGTTTATACATCTGTTGATAAGGAATTCATTAATAAAGATATTAATATCGGAGAATATTCTCTGGATAAGATAAGAGAACTGAAGGACAGCAGATATAACGAGCTGTTTCATAGCAGCTCGGAAAGCTGGAATAATTTTTGGGAAAAAAGCGAAATTAATATAGAAAGCAGTGATGAATTCGATAATTTTGCAGTAAATTTTTCATTATACCATATGCAGATTATGACCCCGTTTCATGATAACAGATTCAGCGTAGGCGCAAAGGGTCTGACTGGCGAAGGATATAAAGGGCATGTTTTTTGGGATACAGAAATATTTATGCTTCCGTTTTTTCTTTATACTAACCCTGAAACAGCAAAACAGCTTTTGGAGTACAGATATGGAAATCTTGATGAAGCACGTAAAAAAGCAGCTTCCAAAAACTACAGAGGGGCATTGTTTCCTTGGGAAAGTGCTTTTGACGGAAAAGAAGAAACACCTGAATTTGCAGCAATAAATATAAAAACAGGAAAAGCAAACAGAGTATGGTCTGCGGAAAAAGAGATACATATAGTGGCAGACATAGCCTATGCAGTCATAGAATACTTTCATGTAACAGGGGATACAGAATTTATGAAAAGTGCAGGTCTGGAAATACTGGCTGAATGTTCTGAATTCTGGGTAAGCAGAGCAGAGAACGATTCTAAAACAGGTAAATATGTAATAAAGGATGTAATAGGACCTGATGAGTATACAGAGCATATTGATAATAATACGTATACTAATTATATGGCAGAATATACTGTTTCTGAAACTGCAAAATTATTAGAAAGCTTTGAGAATAAAAAAGATAAAATATATTTGAAGCTGGCTGAAAAACTCGGCTTAGAAGAAAAAATACCATTATTCAGGGATTTTGCCGCGAATATCTATCTTCCTGAGCCTGCTGAAACGGGTATAATTCCTCAGGACGATACTTTTCTTTCAAAAAAAATAATAGATATAAGCAGATATGCGGCCAGTGATTCAAAACAGGGGATACTAAAAGATTATACACGTGATGAGGTAGTGGATATGCAGGTATTAAAACAGGCAGATCTTGTGATGTTTTTATACTTCTTTAAAGATAAATTCGATAAGGATATTATCAGAAAAAACTGGAATTATTATGAAAGCAAAACAATTCATGATTCATCGCTAAGTATGGCTATCCATGCGATAACAGCTTTATATTTCGGAGAAAAGGAAACTGCTTACAAGTGTTTTCAAAAAGCCTGTCTTATAGATCTCGGTCCAAATCCGCATTCTTCGGATGACGGAATACATGCTGCCTCTCTTGGTGCTGTATGGCTCACATGTATAAAGGGCTTTGGGGGAATAAGTGAAAATGGCGGAATGCTGAATATAGAGCCTGTACTTCCTGATAACTGGGAAAAACTTGAATTTCCTCTGGTTTTTAGAAAAAAAGCATTCAGGATAAAAATAGATAAAAAATCTGTAGAATTATTTTCAGAAAGTAATGATATTCTGGAAATATTTGTTAATAAGCAAAAGTATGAATTAAAAGATTATCTCAGGGTTTTATATTAACAAAAAGCTTTATAATTAAAATAACAAAAAGAAAAATGACAGTTTGGCGGCTGTTTTTAGAAAGAGAGAAATAAAAGATGAAAAAAGGAGTAATATTTGATCTTGACGGAGTTATAGTAGATACAGCACCGTTTCATTATCTTGCATGGAAAGAAACAGCAGATAAGCTGGGAATACAGATAGATGAAGAATTCAATGAAAGTCTAAAAGGAATTGACAGATATAATTCACTTCAAAAAATACTTGAGTTTGGTAATGTAGCTTTGGAAGAAGAGGAAAAAGAAAGACTGATGAAGGAAAAAAATGACAGATATCTGGAATTGCTGGAAAAATTAAATGAAGAAAGTATTCTGCCGGGAATAGAGAGCTTTATATCTGAGTTAAAAAAGAACGGGTATAAGCTTGCTTTAGCCTCTGCTTCCAAAAATGCACCCCTGATTTTGAAAAAAACCGGATTATATGAATATTTTGATAATATAGCGGAGCCGGGATCTGTACGAGCAAAGCCGTTTCCGGACATTTTTCTGAAAGGTGCTGAACTGTTGGGACTAGAAGTGTCAGAGTGTGTGGGAATAGAAGATTCCTATGCCGGAATTCAGGCTATTAATGATGCGGATATTTTTTCAATAGGGATTGGAGATTTTGAAATTTTATCGGATGCAGATTTGAATCTAAAATCTACGGATTTTCTAACTTTGGAATTAATAAATAATATTGTTTAAAACAATAGATAATCTGTCGATCTCTGGTAAGGATCAAAATGCCGGAGATCGACAATTTTATATTTTATAGGTATTAGAGTTCAGAATTTGATGAACTATGACATGATTATGTCATAATTTCGGCAGACGAAAAAAAGTGATCGACAGAAATGTTTATTTGAGGTATAATAAATAGAGGTTTTTTTCATACAAGACTATTAATATAACTATCTTAGAATGTAAATTCTGAAATATGATCTGAAGCAGTGCTTGTTCCAGTTACTATTAATATAACTATCTTAGAACACAACAGTCTATCAAAAGATTCCATATAGTCACAATATTGGTTAATTACACATAAGATTTGGTTTATATGTTTAATCCTTTTATTTTTTACTTCCTTATTTTCTATATATCTGTTATAATGATTTATAATTGTATAAACAAATTAATTTGGAAAGTGAGGGTAATTATAATGAAAGAAAAGTATAAAAATCTATTTATTCCAATAACTTTAAAGAATGGTGCAGAAGTGCGGAACAGAATAGTAATGGCACCAATGACAACATTTTCCGGAAATTCTGACGGAACGGTTTCCGAACAGGAGCTTAAATATTATAAAAGAAGAGCAAAAGGATTAGGAATGCTCATTACTGCATGTATAGGAGTTTCTCTTGACGGAATAGCATTTCCCGGACAGTTTACGGCATTTGCAGAAAATGCAGATGAGAATTTGAAAAAGCTGTCTGAAATAATCAGAAATGAAGGAACAAAAGCTATATTGCAAATACATCACGGAGGAAGAATGGCTGTGCCGGCTTTGATTCCCGGCGGTCAGGCAGTAAGTGCCGGAAATATACCAAGTCCCAGAACTCCTGATGTAATTCCGCGTGAATTACACGAAGCGGAAATAGACAGAATTATAGAAGATTTTGGAAAGGCAACTAAAAAGGCTATAGATACAGGTTTTGACGGTGTGGAAATACACGGAGCCAATACTTATCTGATACAGCAGTTTTTTTCACCGCACTCAAACAGAAGAACAGACAGATGGGGCGGAGATATACAAAAAAGAATGCTTTTCCCGATGAAAGTAATAGATAAAGTAAAAAGAGTAGCAGAAGAATACGGGAAAAAAGATTTTATTGTAGGCTACAGATTTTCACCTGAAGAAATAGAGACACCGGGAATAAGAATAGAAGATACACTGGTTTTAGTAGAAAATCTGATAAGCAAAGAGCTGGATTATATCCATATATCTCTTCAGGATATACATGCTAAGCCGAGCATGGGTTCAGGATACGATAAGTCAATGGTAGAAATGATAATAGATAAAGTAAACGGAAGAGTACCGGTAATAGCTGTAGGAGGCATTCATACACCGGATGAGGCTCTGAAAATAGTTGATGATGGTGCAGATATGATAGCACTGGGCAGAGAACTGATAATGGAGCCTGACTGGGTAAAAAAGGCAGAAGAAGACCAGGAGGATGAAATAGCTGTAAAAATGAGCCGTGGTTCTAAGGATAAATTGGTTATACCCGATGCTTTATATAAGCAGATAGAAAATACAGACGGCTGGTTTCCATTTGAAAAATAATTTATTATTTAAATAAAGATTTATAAAAACATATATAAAGATTATGAGATATATAATAATACTCATGATCTTTTTATTTTATAGTGTTTATAAAATATATTGCAAATATTGCAAATCTTAGAAAATGATTTTAATGTAACAGAATGGTAACATTAAAATTAATGAAAAATTTCTATATGATTGTTTTTTGTATAATTAAGTTGCTATGCTGAATTATGAGTGTTATAATTAAAATATAGGACAGTAATATGTTAAAGATTGCTGTATAAATAAAAACAGGAAGTGAGTTTAAATGAAAGAAAAACCAAAAAAACTGATGAATACGATCTTTTTACTATTGGCAATAAATTCCGTTTCTATGGCCAAAGAGGTAAAAGAGGAAAACGAATTCATTATCTTAGGGACAGAATATAAAATGTCTGATAAAAATAAAAAGTTAAAGAAATTATCTAATACAAACAATGAAAAACCGGAAAATTTGTCTGATGATACTGAAGGCTCTGATGAACCGTCTGATGATTCTGCAGGTACTAAGGACTCAGATAGCGAAACAGAAAAAATAACTGTGATAAAAGAAAATGGCGTAGTTAAAGCAGAAAAAACAGCTTTGGGAAGTTCACTGAGCTATGAAACTACGGGAAATATTCTGGGAAATGACAATACAGGGTTATGGGCGGCGGATAATAATACAAGTGTAGCAAATAAATATATTATAGAATCATATTATACAAATAATGAGGCTAAGAATTTTTCAGCAGAAATAGTAAAAAATGCAAATTTTATAAATGAAGGAACAATAGGCGGGAACAGAGGCGGGGTGCTTCTCCAGTCCGGTGCTGTAATGTCAAATGAAGGAACAATTAATAATACAGGAGATTACGGGATATATCTGGAAGATTCCGGAACTGTACTGAATAATTATTCTGCTGGGAAAATAGAGAATTATGGGAATTATGGAATTTTTCTTAATGAAGGAACTAAAGCAGAGAATAACGGTATTATAGCAAATAAAGGAAAATTCGGGATATACATTAATAACGGCGAGGCTGTTAACAGCGGAGTGATAGAGAATAATGATGATTTTGGTATATATGCTCTAGGCAGTGAGTCTGTTATTGAAAATAATGGGACAGTAAAAAATACCGGGAATTACGGCTTGTATGCTGGAAATGAAGCGAAAACCGCAAATAATGCAGAAGGAATAATAGAAAATACCGGTGATTATGGAATATACACAGAAGGTAACAGGAGTATAGCTGAAAATTTCGGAATTGTCAGTAATGAAAAAGCATATGGAATGATAGCAAAAAACGGCGGAACAATTGTAAATACAAAAGATGGAATTGTAAACAACGGAACTGATTATGGAATGTATGTTGATGGTACAGGAAGTACAGCTCAAAATAACGGTAAAATAAAAAATGACGGTAATAGTGGAATACATGCAGTTTCAGGCAGTGAAGGAATAAACAGTGAAACCGGAATAATACAGAACACTGGTAATGTAGGAATGTATTCAGAATCAGGAAGCAAAACATTAAATTATGGGAGAATAGAAAATAGCGGATTATATGGTATGTTTACAGCAGATAACAGTCAAGGCTATAATTATGGAGAGATAAAAAATAATTCTAGTAATGGTTCATATGTGACTGGTTCAGGTTCTGTTTTTATAAATGAAGAAACAGGAATTATATCAAATAATGGAAAAGACGGTATACATATAAGCTCTTCTGCAGAAGGTATAAATAAAGGAATAATAGCTAATAATGGAACAGAGGGCATGTATGTGGAAAGTCAGGGGCAGGGGAGAAATTTTGGAGAAATAAGAAATACATCAGATAATGGTGTATATATAAATGGAGCTGGTTCCAGATTTGTAAATGAAGAAACAGGTGTTATATCAAATGCAGGAACAGGAGGAATTTATGCGACTTTTGGAGGAACAGTAGAAAATAAAGGAGTTATATCAAATAATGGAAAAACTGGTGTATTTATAACCAATAACAGTCGTGGATATAACTACGGAGAGATAAGCAATACCTCAGGTTATGGTGCATATGTAATAGATGCAGGCTCTGTTTTTATAAATGAAGAGACTGGGATTATATCTAATGCCGGATCAATAGGAATTTATGTACTGGAAGGAGGAAGGGCAGAAAATAAAGGACTTATATCAAATACTGATACAGATGGTATGTATATAGCTAGTGAAGGTCAGGGATATAATTACGGTGAAATTAGGAATAGTTCAGATAATGGTGTATATATAACAGGAACAGGCTCGATTTTTGTGAATAAAGAAACAGGAATAATAGCTAATGAAGGTAATTACGGGATATATTCAAAAATGCTTTATTCAGGTATTCAGCCGATAGTAATAAATGATGGAACCATACACTTAACAGGTGATAATAAAACAGGGGTATATATAAATAATACTAATTTTACAAATAACGGGATAATACGTATAGATGGAGAGAATGCAACAGGAATAAAAGCAGAAAATAACAGTACAGTAAGAATAGGACAGAATTCACAGATAATTCTTGACGGGAACAGTCCTGTAACTCAGACAAATACTGATTATGAAGATACTGCGAGTACAGGGGCAAACAATAGCAATTCCGGCGGCAGAGCCTATGTTCTGGATAGTACATCTACATTAGTAAATGCGGGAACTATAACAAGTTCTGGAAAATTCACAGTAGAAAGTTCTGGAAAATTTGTGCTGGATACACAAACAGGAGAGATAGAGGCTTCTACACTGAATTTAGAGGGAGATATGTATCTAAATGCTGAGGGAACTCTGGATTCATCAGAAGACAGCTATCTTTTGAAAAGTGTAAAAGTAAATGATGTAACAGGTACAGGAAGTATAGTATCGGATTCATATTTATTCACGGCTTCTGCGGAAAAAGACGAAGACAATTACAGCATGGTAATGAAAAGAAAAGATTTTAGCGATGTGTTTAGCGGAGATTTGGGCGAAGTGCTTGAAAATAATTATTCAGGTTCTGAAAATAATAATGTTCAGAATGCTTTGTATAATTCATTAAAGAAAAATGTGACTTCAGAAGCTTTAGCCAAAACAGCACAGGAAGAAATAACAGGTGAAAGTATAACAGCAAATTTGACATATCAGCAGCTTCAGCAGAACAAAATACTCGAAGATGGTATATTTCAATTATTAGATAAAAAATCAGATGTTAATCAGGGATTTTATCTCAATTTTCTTGGCGGAAATACAAAGGCAGATACTAAAGAAAATGCCCTTGGTTATGATGAAGACAGCTATGGCTTTACAGCCGGAATAATGAAAAAAGCCGGAGATAAAACATCTGTCGGCGGATTTGTCGGCTATCTTAATTCTGATGTAGATTACAGAGATGACAGTAAATCCAGCCAGACTACAGATACATGGACAATAAAAGGAGCTGTAGAACAGATAATAACAGATAAACTGACATGGACAAGTACTCTTGGTTATAATATCTCGTCAACTGACACAAGCAGAAAAATAACTTATGATAATACAAACCGAGAAGTAAATGGAGATTTTGATTCATGGTCTGTAAATGCTAAAACACAATTGAAATACACTTATGATATAACAGACAGAATAAATTTACGACCAATGGCAGGGATAAGCGTGGATTACTTATCACAGGACGGCTATACAGAAAAAGGAAACGGATACAGCATGGACGTAAAAGCAGCAGATGCTTTTTCAGTAAGACCTGAAATTGGACTGGAATCAGAAATGACAGTATTTAATAATAATACTTCAAGCTTTAAAGTAATACCAAAAGTAAAATATTCTTATGAAGTGGGAAATCCTTATAAAGACAGAGATATAAATCTTGCAGGATTTAGTGATGCAGTATCTGTAGATTCAAGAGAGACAGGAAGAAATGATCTGAATCTCGGTCTTGGAATAGAATATGGATTTAAAGATAAAATAAAATTATATGGAGAATATAATAAAGGAATAGCAGACGGTAATGATAATCAGGTCATAAGAGCAGGATTTAAAATAGCATGGTAAAATAACAGGGTCTATATCAAGAGGGTTTAACTTTTTTGATACAGACCCTTTATAATTAGTTTATTTATTTGTATTTTTTTTAGCAGATTTTTTTTTCTTGATACTAAAAGTCACTAAATTTTCCAAAGTAGCAGCAGATTGATCATCTATATGAAGAAATTCCTTCAGGTCTTCCATATTATTAAAGAGAATTCCGGATTTTCTATTTTCAACAGCTTCTTCTGCAAAACTTGAATTGAAAAAAGGAAGAGCTGATAATTCTTCATATTTAATAGTATTAATTGATATTTTAGGCTTATCGGATACCTGTGTTTTTACTTCAAGTGAGTTATTTTCATTAAGAGAAATATCTTTTACAGTAATTGAAGATACAGCATCTTTTAGTGCCTGCGGGTTTTGCTCAATAACAAAGTTTTTGAGCTCTTCATTGCTCATAGCATAAAAATCTTTATTTTTAACAGTAAAATCATCAAGGTATTTAAAAAATGAAAGTCTTTTATAGGCATCATATGAGCAAACACAAATTGCAAGAAATCCAATAATATATGATGCAATAATTAAAATGCAATAAACAAACAGTATCAGCGGATGAAGAATTTTATCAAATACTTCAAACAAAGATAAAAGAACAAAACCAACCAAGTAAAAATGACCAAGTAATGTACTGGTTTTATATTTTCCTCTGGCTCCTAATATATAAAATATTATAAAATTAAAAATTCCGCCAAGAGAGAGAAAAATTAAAAGGATTCCCAAAGCATCATTATCTTTATTATTAGTATTTTCAGTATTCATATATGTCACCCCTTATTTTAATATTATTAGTGTTATTAGCTATTCAAAAACAGAACCTGGCTGGGGAACTGTTGAATTAATCAGATAATAAAGATCATAATTGTCAGTTACAGTAATTTTTTGATTTATCAAATTTAAAGAAGCTGCTTCTTTAAGTAAAATAAGACGGTAACTATAATATTTTCTTGAAGAAAATCCGAGATATATTCCAGCCGGATAAGAAAACATATATATTAAAGGTATAATAGAGCTAAATGAATTGTCTTTAATTATAAGTGAGAATATATATAACAGCCATATAAATGTATAAAAGTGACCAAATTGAATATATCTCCGATATTTAGACCTTATACCTATATAATAAAATATAAAATTATTGAAAATTCCAAAAAATAAGAATAATAACCAGAAATTAAAATTTCGTGTTTCTTTTAATGTATTATTTTCCATAAAAACTCCTCTGTTTAATATAGTTATATAACTCCAAAGCTCTTGAAAAGATAAATTCCCAGAGTATTGGTAAAAGCTGTGATAATTGTAGAAAATATAACAATGCTGGCTGCAAGATCACTGTCCCCGTCCATGATAACGCTGAGAATATATGAACTGATAGCTGTGGGAGCAGCTGCCATAACAAATATGATAATAAGATCCCCACCTGTAAAACCTGATAATACAGCAAAAAATATCACAAGGGAAGGAATTATAGTAGTTTTTAACAAGGCTGCCAAAACTGCAGGCTTTAATTTTGTTCCTGCACTCCTAAAACTGAAAGACCCTCCGATAACAATAAGTGCAAGCGGAGTGGAAATAGTTCCGAGAGACTCAAGAGGCTTATCCAGAAGATA
>RRZT012948274.1_pt1 | contig 10337 bp, 9 predicted proteins | sample 2165551 | NCBI WGS metagenome assembly RRZT01 (sample SAMN10456910, study PRJNA506462) | wastewater metagenome | biome: wastewater; feature: sludge; material: wastewater sludge; isolation source: wastewater sludge with Escherichia coli K12::gfp cells carrying plasmid... | place: USA: Moscow, Idaho ...
GCCTGATCATCTTTGATATACCGCTCCGTTTTACCGTGTTTGACCTTATACAGAGGCGGTTGGGCAATGTAGATATGACCTCGTTCAACGAGTTCCGGCATCTGACGGTAAAAGAAGGTCAGCAACAGTGTGCGGATATGAGCACCATCAACATCAGCATCGGTCATGAGAATAATACGGTGATAGCGCAACTTTTCTGGCTTGTATTCCTCCTTGCCGATACCGGTACCGAGTGCTGTAATCAACGTTGCAATCTCTTGCGAAGCAATCAGCTTGTCGAAACGAGCCTTTTCAACGTTGAGGATCTTCCCCTTGAGCGGCAAAATGGCCTGAAATTTACGATCTCGCCCTTGTTTCGCAGAGCCACCGGCGGAATCGCCCTCGACCAGATAGAGCTCACACATCGACGGGTCTTTTTCTTGGCAATCCGCAAGTTTTCCTGGAAGGCCGATCCCGTCAAGTAAGCCCTTCCGGCGGGTCATCTCCCGGGCCCGTCGGGCTGCGTCGCGTGCGCGGGCTGCCTCGACGATTTTTCCGGTAATCACCTTAGCGTCCGCAGGGTGTTCATTAAGAAATTCGGTAAGCTTGGCAGCGACGACTTCCTCAACCGCAGGGCGTGCCTCAGAGGAAACCAACTTCATTTTTGTTTGCGAAGCGAACTTCGGATCTGGCATTTTGACCGAAAGAACACATGCCAAACCTTCACGCATGTCGTCTCCGGTAATGTCGACCTTAGCCTTCTTAGCGATCTCATTTTCATCAATATATTTATTGATGACTCGTGTCATCGCCGCACGCAAACCCGTTAGATGTGTCCCACCATCCGCCTGCGGGATATTATTTGTGAAGCACAGCACTTGCTCGACATAGGTATCGTTCCACTGCATCGCAACTTCAACAGTAATGGAGCCACCTTCCGGTAACGATGACTCACCCGCTGAATGAAATACGCTCGGATGCAGAACGGTTTTTGTGCGATTGATGTACTCAACAAAGCCCAACACTCCACCGGAGAAGGCAAAGTTATCTTCCTTGCCGGTACGTTGATCCACAAGTCGAATCTTGACCCCATTATTAAGGAACGACAATTCTCGCAATCGCTTGGCGATTATCTCGTGGTGGTACTCAATAACACCGAAAATCTCTTCGTCGGCCATGTAATGCACTTTGGTACCACGTTTCTCCGTATCACCAACAATCCGTAACGGAGAGACTTCGACACCATTCTGCATTTCGATGAGACGATCAACGACGGCGCCACGTTGAAAATCGAGTTGATATTTCTTGCCATCCCTTCCGATGGTCAGTCGCAACCACTTGGACAACGCGTTGACGCAGGAAACTCCAACGCCATGCAACCCCCCCGAAACTTTATAAGAGTTTTGATTGAATTTCCCGCCAGCATGCAGAACGCACATAACGATCTCAGCAGCCGAACGCTTTGGCTCATGTTTATCATCGAACTTGACACCGGTTGGGATGCCACGCCCGTTGTCGATGATAGAAATGGAATTGTCTGCATGAATGGTAACCAAGATATCGTCACAGTACCCGGCTAGAGCTTCATCAATAGCGTTATCCACCACTTCAAATACCATGTGGTGCAATCCGGTACCATCCGACGTGTCACCAATGTACATCCCTGGACGCTTACGGACTGCCTCCAGCCCTTCCAACTGCTGAATGCTTGATTCGTCGTACGCCGCGGAGTCATTAATTTCAGTCATTCTGCTTCCAATTCCTGTTTCACGTGAAACACAACTTTAATTGTCCCTACCGATCAGATCCGCATGGGCATCACAACATACTTGAATCGGTCGTTGCCTGGGATCGTAATCAATGCGCTCGAATTAGCATCATTGAACCCCCACTCGATTGATTCCGACGAATTATTGTTGAGCACATCAAGCAAATAACCGACGTTAAAGCCCACATCAATCGGATCCCCTTCGAAGCTGACCTCGATTTCTTCCTGCGCTTCTTCCTGCTCCGCATTAGCAGCCATAATCTTAAGAATGCCGCCGGAAAGCACCAAACGAACGCCGCGGAACTTTTCATTCGTCAGAATAGCGGCACGCACCATCGATTGAAGAAGCATTGCACGATTCAACGACACGACATTTTTCAACGTGGACGGAATCACCCGTTCATAATCTGGGAACTTGCCGTCGATCAACTTTGAAACCAAATTCACTTGCCCGAACTGGAATCGAATTTGATTACTGGATAATTCAATGTTCAATGGATCTTCCGAATCGTCCAACAACCGATTCAACTCAAGCACTGTCTTCCGCGGCAGAATAAACTCCTGCTTCGGTAACTGATTCTCAGCGGCAATGCCGAGATCCATACTCGCGAATGCGAGTCGATGACCGTCGGTCGCTACGGCACGCAAATCGCTTCCATCGACCATCAGCAATAATCCGTTCAAATAATAACGAACGTCCTGAGCCGCCATGGCGAACTGCGTTTGTGCGAGCAAATGCCTGAACTGCTTCTGTGTCACCGTGATTTTGCGTTGATTACCATCTGCCAACGCCATTCTTGGAAAGTCATCGGCGGGTAGTGTTTGCAGGCTGAACCGGCTCTTTCCAGCACGTACCTGAAGACGCTTTTCATCCAGGTTCAGGCTGACTTCCGTGCCTTCCGGCAACGAACGCAGGATATCCTGAAGTTTACGAGCTGCGACGGTTACCGAACCATCGCCATCACCGATTGCTCCGCCGGTGGTTGTCGTAATCTGAATCTCGATGTCCGTCGCCAAAAGCGTTAATTGATCGCCGCGCTTTTCCAACAACACGTTGGAAAGAATTGGCAACGTATGTCGCTTCTCAACAATTCCGGACACCGATTGCAGTGGCGACAACAGCATGTCACGTTGAGTTTTAATAAGAAGCATATATATATAAATCCTATAAAGATAAACTCGAAGACAAAGTTGTGGATATATAAATATTATTTATTTAATTCAATTACTTAACGCAGTAAAACACGACTGTAAAAGCTCTGTATGACGCTGTGGAAAATATTGAACAAAAAATTTTTTTGCTGGAATCGCGGGATTACCAACATATCATCCACAATCAATCCAACAACTTATGCACACATTATCCTTTGAGCACCTGAAGCAACACGTGAACATCGTGATTCAACTCATTATCCTTCGAACGTAAGGATTCGATCGTCCTTACGGCATGTAGTACCGTGGTGTGGTCACGACCGCCAAATGACTCTCCGATCGACGGATAACTTTGTGAGGTCAGATTTTTAGCGAGCCACATGGCAACCTGTCGGGGACGGACGATCTGTCGCATGCGCTTGCTTGAAAACAAATCTGCAACCTTGATCTTGTAATAATCGGCGACAGTTTTCTGGATGTTCTCAACCGTTATCTGGCGGTTGACCGCACCAACAACATCCTTGAGCGACTCCTTGGCCAGATCAAGATCGATTCGCCGCCCGTGAAATGCGGCATAAGCCAAAACCTTTTTCAGCGCGCCTTCAAGCTCGCGAACATTGGAACGCAAATGCTTGGCCACATAAAATGCCACTTCATCGTCGAGTTGAACACCCTCGATTTCACCCTTTTTCTTCAGAATAGCAACCCGCATCTCAATTTCTGGCGGTTCAATTTGTACCGTTAAACCCCAATCGAAACGGGTAATCAGACGATCTTCCAGTCCGGAAATATCTTTTGGATACGTATCGCAGCTGATGACGATCTGCTTCTTTGCCTCAATCAACGCATTGAAAACAAAGAAGAATTCTTCTTGTGTTCGATTTTTCCCATTGAAAAATTGCACATCGTCCAGCAGAAGTACATCCAGGGAACGGTAATAACGTTTGAAAACATCGAACGACTTTGTCTGGTAAGCGCGAACCACGTCGGAATAGTAGTCTTCGGCATGAACGTAACGAACGACCGTATCGGGGTTCTGCGCCAGAATATGATTACCGATCGCATGGATCAAGTGCGTTTTGCCTAGCCCGGCACCGCCGTAGATGAACATTGGGTTGTATGCCAGACCACCTGGATTCAGGGCGACTTGCATCGATGCAGCGCGCGCCAGATCATTGGCCTTTCCAACGATCAAGTTGTCGAAAGTGAAACCCGGAATGAGCCGAGTCTTTTCGTAAGGTGATCGTGTCTTGTCCAATGGACGTTCAACGGCTGGCGAAAAGGTGACCGCGGCGGCTGGTGCATTGACGGACGGAGTAGGTGGAGAGGGGGCCTTCTGGCTAGCCGTTGGTGCCGCGGCTCGTTCGGCGAGCATTAACGAAATGGTGACCGGAACCGAGAAAAAAACACCGCCAAGTTCCTCGATCCTGGCAAGATAACGTTCCTTGACCCACTTCAGGATGAATCCATTTGGTGCAAACAACCGCAAGCCATTAGCCGGATCATCCTCCCCTTCAAGCCGCAGGGGACGGATCCAAGTATTGAACTGTTGGGGAGGGAGTTCCTGTTCGAATTGGGTCAAACAGGATGTCCAAAAAGTACTGCTCATTACGTGCGTTCGGCGAAAAATCGAATCCTGATGTTACGGGGATCAAGGAGAAAAAGCGCTATGGCCACAAAAAACGGGACCGGATTCCGATTGAATCCTGTCTGAAACGACAACACCCGAAACTCTCATGGAGACAGGATTGTACCTTGTCGGGGAAAAGTTATCCACAGCAGAAAACAAAATTAAGGCTTGACAAACAATAGGGTATCCATGTCTAATTGCGCGTTTACCTGTAACGCTACCTTAGGGTTTGACCATGAAACGCACCTATCAACCGTCCGTCGTTCGCCGTAAACGTACCCACGGCTTTCTCGTCCGCATGTCGACCCGTGGTGGTCGTGCCGTAATTCGTGCCCGCCGCGCTAAAGGTCGTCACCGTTTGGCTGTTTAAGCACGCCACCGAACGCTTTGGGGCGAATGCCCTGTGACACGCGCGAATTTTCCAAGGCAATATCGACTGACAAAAACGGATGAGTTCTCATCCGTTTTTGGTTTCAGGAAGGCAGTTAGAAGCACGCATTTCCTGTTACATTATCGCGTTCAAGTGGTTGCGGAAACCGACTCAGCGCGTCTAGGAGTCGTGGTTGCCAAGCGATTGTTGCGACGGTCGGTTGATCGTAACCTAGTCCGCCGCCTAGCTCGGGAAGGTTTCCGGCAAATGCGCGAAAAACTGTTGTCACGTGACTTGGTTCTCCGGCTTGCAACTCGCCCCGCGTCACTCGATCGGAAGATTCTTGCCGCAGAAATCCACGGCTTGCTGCAAAAAATGTCTGCAAATCGACGGTAACCCCATGAAATCACTGCTGCTGGCGATGATCCGCTTCTATCAAATTGCCATCAGCCCAATGCTTGGGCAGCGTTGCCGTTTCTTTCCGAGCTGCTCGGAATACGCGGTTGAAGCTATTCGAAAATATGGCGCAGGTCGTGGCTTGCGTCTGACTCTTGCTCGTCTCTCTCGTTGCCACCCATGGAATCCGGGTGGTTTTGATCCAGTCCCCTGATAATTGACGTAGGCCTTATTCATGGACAACAAGCGCCTGATTCTCCTGTTGGTATTTTCACTCTCGCTGTTCATGCTGTGGGATGCCTGGCAGAAGTACACTCATCCCCCCGTTCCGGTTCCATCGCAGGCAGCGAATTCTGCGACTGCGACTTCGGTGCCGTCGCCTTCGACTTCCTCAACACCGATGCCGTCAACGGCGGCCAAACCGGTTGTTCCCGGTAGTCAACCGGCAACCGTCGCAGAGGTCAAGGCAGAGCTCGTAAGCATTAAAACCGATCTTTTCACGGCCACCGTTTCGACACTCGGCGGTGACATCGTCGGACTGGACCTCGCCAAATACAAAGCAGTCAGTGACAAGGAAAAATCCTTCTCGCTGTTCGAGTCGAAACACCAGTACATGGCGCAAAGCGGCCTGATCGGCGCCAATCTTCCAAATCACAAGACGCGCTTCGTCGCTGTCAAGGGGGCAAGAGAACTGGAGACCGACGGCAAGACTGTGCAACTGCGCCTCGAAGCCGTCAGTGGTGGCGTCAAGGTGGCGAAGATTTATACCTTTACTCGCGGCAGCTACCTGATCGGGGTAACGCATGAAATTGACAATGGTAGCGGTGCGGAAATTGCAGCACACGCCTACTACCAGTTGCAGCGCGACAACGCGACACCTGAAGGTGAGAGCAGTACGGTCAGTACATTCACCGGCCCGGCAATCTACACCGAGCAGGAAAAATTCCAGAAATTGGACTTCAAAGACATTGAAAAAGGCAAGGCCAAATTTGTCGAGAAAGCCGATAACGGCTGGATTGCAATGGTGCAGCACTACTTCGTTTCAGCTTGGGTGCCGGAGGAGAAACTGCCCCGCGAGTTCTTTGTGCGGAAACTGGAGGGCTCTTCTGCCGTGGCCGCTGGCGTGATCGTACCGTTGCCGGCGGTAGCTGCCGGAGCCAAGGTTAGCCAAACGATTTCTCTGTTTGCCGGGCCGCAAATCCAGTCCACGCTCGACCAGTTGGCCAAGCCGGTGGCCGAGGGAGGCATCGGCGCCAAGGGGCTGCCGTTGGTCGTCGATTATGGATGGTTGACGATTGTGGCTGCGCCGATTTTCTGGTGCCTGGAAGTCATTCACAAGCTGATCGGCAACTGGGGTTGGGCAATTGTCGTTCTGACCATCCTCATCAAGCTGCTGTTCTTCCCGCTGTCTGCGGCGAGCTACAAGTCGATGGCCAAGATGAAGGCCGTAACGCCGCGCTTGAATGCGCTCAAGGAGCGTTATGGCGACGACAAGCAAAAACTCAACATGGAGATGATGAATCTCTACAAGAGCGAAAAAATCAATCCGTTGGGCGGTTGCTTGCCCATCGTGATCCAGATCCCAGTGTTCATCGCGCTTTACTGGGCACTGCTTGGAGCGGTCGAAATGCGTGACGCGCCTTGGATCCTCTGGATTAAGGACTTGTCGTCGCAGGATCCGTACTATGTCCTGCCAGTCATCATGGTTGCGACGATGTTCATCCAGACCAAGCTCAACCCGACGCCACCGGATCCCATCCAGGCCAAAGTTATGTTGATGATGCCGCTGATCTTTGGTGCGATGTTCCTCTTTTTCCCGGCGGGTCTCGTGCTCTACTGGGTTGTGAACAACATTCTCTCCATCGCCCAGCAGTGGCAGATCACACGGATGATTGAAAGTGGCGGGAAAGCGGCCAACGACGCCAAGGCCTGACCGGTCCGCATTCTCCCCAACGATTGCCGCCATCGCCACCGCCCCCGGGCGGGGCGGGGTGGGCATCGTCAGAATATCCGGACGCAACCTCTCCGAGTTTGCCCGACAACTTTGTGGCAAACAGCCGGCACCCCGCGTTGCAACCCTTGTGGATTTTTGTGCAGCCGACGGTGGATTGCTCGATAGCGGCCTGATCCTTTTTTTCCCAGCGCCGCATTCGTTCACCGGTGAAGATGTGATCGAACTGCACGGCCACGGTGGACCGGTTGTGTTGCAACTGTTGCTCGCTCGTTGCCTTGACCTCGACGCACGACTGGCCGAACCCGGCGAATTCACCCGCCGTGCCTTCCTCAACGGTAAGCTCGATCTGGCACAAGCGGAAGCGGTTGCCGATCTGATTGACGCTTCGACGGCTGCCGCCGCGCGCAGTGCGGTGCGCTCGTTGCACGGTGATTTTTCTCGCGAAATCCGCGCGCTGCTCGATCAACTGACTGAACTTCGGGCGTTGACCGAAGCAACTCTTGATTTTCCCGATGAGGAAATCGATTTTCTCGAGGCCGCCGATGCTTTCGGTCGGCTCGACCGCCTACAGGTTCGCCTCGCCAACGTGCTCGACCGGGCGCAGCAGGGACGTTTGCTGCAAGGTGGTTTGCACGTGGTTATTGCCGGCCAGCCGAACGTTGGAAAATCTAGCCTGCTCAACCGACTTGCTGGAGACGAGCTCGCCATCGTTACGCCGATTGCGGGCACGACGCGTGACGTCGTGCGCGGCACGCTGCATATCGAAGGAATTCCCCTACATGTGATCGATACCGCCGGTCTGCGCGAAACAGACGATGAGGTCGAGCGCCTCGGCATCGAACGCACGTGGCGAGAAATCGAACGTGCGGACGTTATCGTGCTTCTCGTCGATGCGCGCGTTGGCGTCAGCGACGCCGATCGCGACATCATCGCCCGTCTGCCTGCCCAGCCGGCACACCTCACGGTGTTCAACAAGGCAGATTTGGCCGGTTGCGCAGTCGAGCGGCGGGAAAATGATGGTACTCATGGCACGGGTGTAGTCATTACCTTGTCAGCAAAGCATGGCGATGGCGTTGATCTCCTGCGCCGGGAGTTGCTGCGTATCGCCGGCTGGCACCCGGCCGAAGATGTGTTCATCGCCCGAGAACGTCACCTGCGGGCGCTTGCCGAGACAGATCGCCACATCGTTCTTGCACGACAACAGCTGCCACAGCTCGAACTCTTTGCCGAAGAGCTGCGATTAGCGCAGCAAGCGCTGTCGTCGATCACCGGCGAATTCACGGCCGACGATCTCCTGGGGGAGATTTTTGGCCGGTTCTGCATTGGAAAATAATCCGTGACACCTGAATTCCTCCCGCTGTTTACGCTTGCCGTGGCCGCGCTGTTTGCTGGATTCATCGATGCTGTCGTCGGGGGAGGGGGATTGATTCAGGTGCCGGTCATCTTCTCGGTGTTTCCGCGCGAGGTGCCGGCAACGTTGTTCGGGACCAACAAGATCGCCAGCGTTGTCGGCACGTCGAACGCGGCGTTCCGCTATATCCGCAGCGTGAAGATGCCGTGGGGGGCGACGCTGCCGGCGGCCGTGGCGGCGTTTGTCTTCGCTTATCTCGGTGCGATGTCGGTCGCGTGGCTTCCGCGCGATTTATTGCGCCCGATGATTCTGGTTCTGCTCGTGGCTTCCGCGATCTACACCTTTTGGCGCAAGGATTTCGGCACCATCCACGCGCCGCAACATGGCGGGCGGAAGGAATTTTTTTACGCCGTGCTGCTCGGCGCGGCGATCGGCTTCTACGACGGATTTTTCGGGCCGGGTGCCGGCAGTTTTCTGATTTTCCTGTTCATCCGTTTTTTCGGCTTCGATTTCCTGCATGCGTCTGCGGCCTCGAAGGTGGTCAATGTCGCGACCAACTTGGCGGCCATTGGTTATTTCGTGCCCAACGGCTTCTATCTGCCTTTGGCGGCGGTGATCATGGCCGGTGCCAACGTCGCCGGTTCTTTCATTGGCACGCATCTGGCGTTGCGCCACGGCAGTGGCTTCGTGCGCCGTTTGTTCCTGTGCGTGGTTTGCGCGCTGATCGTCAAGTTTGCCTGGGATACCTTCCGATGAAGATGGTGGAGTTCCGCACCGATAAGCGCGTCATCCGCCGGGCGCGGGAACTCAAGACGATTGCGGCGATGCTGCGCATGTATTGTCAGGCGCAGCATACGGCGGTTGAGCGCGGGAGCGCGGCGCTGTGCGCGGACTGCCATCAACTGCTGGCTTACGCGCAACGGCGCCTCGAACGCTGTCCCTTTGGCGATGCCAAGCCGACCTGCAATCGGTGCCTGGTGCATTGCTACAGCGCCGATCGGCGTGAACAGGTGCGGGTCGTCATGCGGTGGGCCGGCCCGCGCATGTTACGTCACCACCCCATTCTGGGGATTCGCCATCTCCTTGATGGCCGTCGCCCGACACCCCGGTTGCCGCAGAATAAAAAAGCAATCGACCGACGCTGATCGCTGCTGGCGCCTAAGGAATTCCGGGTCGCCGGTTTCGACGGGTTGCGCCGACTTGGGTCAGATCAGATGCCTCTCGCGGTGATCTACTCAGTGCTTCGGATACTTTGCCCGAATTGACTCACCATTCAGCAGCAATGCGGCGACCAGGCTGGCAAGCGCTACCGTGACAAGGATGGCGGCGGCCGTTTTCCATGATTGTCCTTGTGCCATCCTGACCATGACGAGCCGGCCAGCCGTATACAACCAGATGACGACAGCCATGCCGGAAAACATCTGCAACGCGATCAGGCTGGCGCGACGGCGGTAAAGAAACAACAACGGGGCGAGCAGGCAGAACGTGGCCAGTACGATCTGGCCGGAACGCAGGAAATGCGCAGCAATCAGCAGCGCGGATAGACACTGCAGGCCAATACAGGCGGCAGCCATCACAGGTTTTCCGCAAATCCGGGCTGGGCATCACCCCAGCGTTGCATCAGCGCGTGTGCGATGCCAAGTTGGTCGAGAATTCTGGCGACGACGAAGTCGACCAGTGCATCAACCGATTGCGGATGATGGTAGAAGCCCGGATTGGGTGGGAGGATGACTGCGC
>RRZT011506614.1_pt1 | contig 10336 bp, 10 predicted proteins | sample 2165551 | NCBI WGS metagenome assembly RRZT01 (sample SAMN10456910, study PRJNA506462) | wastewater metagenome | biome: wastewater; feature: sludge; material: wastewater sludge; isolation source: wastewater sludge with Escherichia coli K12::gfp cells carrying plasmid... | place: USA: Moscow, Idaho...
ACTTCATAAAAGTTGCATTTTTTTATTGAATAAATCCTTGTTTTTGTTCCATTTGGTCAATTTTGAAAAGAATTAAATCGCGCATAATTTTAGCTCGATTTTTAGCTTCATTTGCTATTTCTCCTTCAAATTTTTCGTCAATTATTCCGTACCACAATTCAATCCAACGCTCGAAATGGTGTGGTTTTAATTTCTCTTTCTGACTCAAAACCAAATGTGTTCGCATTGGCCAACCTTCAAAAGTTGCTTTTCCTAACAAAACAGTTTCCCAAAACTGAATCATATGTGGCAAATGTTCGTCCCAATTTACCTTTGCAACTTCCGAAAAAAAGTAACCAATGACATCATCTTTTTGTACTTTATCGTAAAACGTATTTACCAATAAAGCAACATCTTCTGAAGTTTCGATATCTTTTTTCATTCTAACAAATTTACAAAGAAGAATGATTGATTTCGAATGATTTTGGTTAGGAGTTTATTCATTCTCTATTTTATAAATTAATTCTTTCATTTCACATCTCTTTTTTTCAATTAATTTCAATCCGATTTCTGCAATCTTCAAAGCTTTATCTTTTTTATCTTGAACTGCCCAAATAAAATAAGAAGCTTCTATATAATATTCAATAAATTTAAATTTCAAAAGACTGTCATACAATCTTTCTATATCATCCAATTCAAACTGATTTATAAATTTTTCATTATTAAGAAATTGTAACAATTCAATAAATGGATTTATTAAAACTAAATTATAATTAGATTCTTCAATAAAATGAATAAAATCATTAATCATTTCATCAGACTTTTCAATATTTAGATTTTTTAATTCTTTTAGATTTTTTTCATTTACTATAATAAAATGATTTATTAAATCTGAAATTTTTGACGATTTAGCTACCATAAACTAATTATTTAGGTTATACTGAATATCAAAAATAACATTTTTAATCACGAAAAAATGCAGTAATTTTACGGTCTTATAAATTAATAGAATTTTGGATAGCAATAGACAACAAAAAGTTAGTAAATTATTTCAAGAAGAATTAGCCGAAGCTTTCAGAAAATGGGGAGTTAAAGAGTTTCCTGGAAATTTGATTAGTGTTACAGAAGTTAAAGTAACGCCAGATTTGGGTGTATCAAAAATATATGTAAGTATTTTTCCTAATACTCAAAAAGATGAAATTTTTAAAGAAATTAGAGTGAATACTCCTTTATTTAGAGGAATTTTATCAAAAAGTGCTTCAAAACAGATGCGTATTACACCAGAATTAATCTTTATTTTGGATAATTCGTTAGATGAAATTGATAAAATAGACAAAGCTTTAAAAGGAGAAGGAAATAATCCAATCTTGTAATGAAAAACATTTCACTTTACATTGCGAAACGCTACATTTTCTCAAAAACCAATACAAATGCAGTAAACATCATTACTTCTATAGCTGTTGGTGCGATTTTGGTAGCGACATCTGCTTTATTTATTATTTTGTCGGTGTTTTCGGGTTTAGAGAAAATGAACCTGAAATATTATAGTAATGTAAATCCTGAGATCAAAATTTCGCCAGCTAAAGGTAAAATTTTAGATAGCGCAAATTTTGTAATCAATCAACTAAAACAGCAAAAAGATGTCAACGCTTTTTCGAAGATAATCGAAGAAAAAGTATACATCGATTACCGAGGAAAGCAAGACATTGCCTATTTGAAAGGAATCGACGAAAACTTTACCAAGGTTACTCGTTTAGATACCGTTGTTTATGGTGGACAATACTTAGATTTTAATCGAAATGATAATTTTATCGTTTCTGCCGGTATTGCAGAACGTCTTCAGCTTTATGTAGATCCTATAACGCCAGCAGATTTGATGATGCCTAAAGCAGGAACTGGGCTTATAAAGCAGGAAAGTGATGCTTTTACACAGAAAGAAGCGTATAGCTCTGGTGTTTTTATGTTGAACGAACAATATGACAAACATATTTTTACAACATTAGGTTTAGCTCAAGAATTATTACAATTAAAGGAGAATCAATATTATTCGATTGAAGTAAAAACAACGGGTAAAAAATCGCTTAATGAAGTAAAAGCTGAGTTACAAAAATCTCTTGGAAATCAATACAAAATTGAGACAAGACAAGATTTAGATTCAGCCTTTCTGAAAGTAATGAACATGGAAAACCTAATCAGTTACCTCATCTTTACTTTGGTGATTATTATTGCTTGTTTTAATCTTGCCGGAACAATTATTATTTTGATTTTAGATAAAACCAAAGAAATACAAACCATGTATAGTTTTGGACTTTCTCGTAAAAAAATTAGAAACATCTTCTTTTTTACAGGCTTTATTATCACATCAATTGCAATGATAACAGGTTTGCTGATTGCATCTGTAATTGGTTTACTACAAATTAATTTTGGTTTAGTAATGGCATCGCCAACAATTCCATTTCCTTTCTTATTCTCAATACAGAATTTTATCGCTGTAATTGTAACAGTTTTAGGATTAGGAAGTTTTGTTTCGTGGGTTGTATCTCGACAAGTGAAGTAAAATTATCAATAAAAAACAATCAAAAAGCTCGAAGAAATCTTCGAGCTTTTTATATTTAATCCCAACGATTCCAACGAATGTAATTTGGTTTAGAGAAATCAAAATCCATCATTTGGTAATCTCGGTTATCAATCAAATTTGTTTTGATTAGATTCTCTCCCTGACCAGGAATATTTGGATAATACGATAACGAAAAACGAATATTGTTAAACACAAAATAATCATTCGTCAACATTACGCCCAAGCTAAACCGTGTATAAATAGGATTACTGTTAAAAATAAATTTCTTATTATCTCCTATTGCAGCAGCCATCGCATTGAAAAAAGGCGAAATACGGAATCCTAAAAATTGATATGGTGTATAAGATTGTAATTGATACTCAAACATCAGTTTTTGCTGCCCCATAAGCCCTCTGTCTGATTTAAACCCTGCCATTCCCAAATAATCATGTTCGTGCAAAGTTAGCTGGTCTGCTGGCGAATTAAGACGACTATCACCATATAAATAATTTGTTTTCGCAAAATTTCTGAATCGCCATCTTCCCCAAGAAGATAATTTGGACATATATTGCAACTCTAACGAAAGTGTTTTCTGTTCAAATTTACCTCTATTAAAAAATCCTCCATATTCTGCACTTATTCCCCAAAATCCTGTATTGATAAAACCACCAATAGAAGCTTTACCACCAAGATAATAACGGTTTGTTTGACGTATATTTTGTTGACCAAAAATCAATCCTGCAGATTTACCTATCGCAATATCTTCGTCAATATCATAATTAAAAATGAATCGTGTTTTTTCGTATCGGCGAGAAGAAATACCAAGTCCAACCATATAATTGGTTTGATCAGAAAAATACTGTTCTGGATCATTTTCTAATGATGGCGTTTCTTTAAACGTACGGTCATAAAAACGAGCCGAAACAATAAAGTTTGTAATTTTATCTGAACCAAAATTATTGATCTTAAACGCTCTTGCTAACCAATAATCTTGATAATTGTATTTAAAACTATTCATCTCCAACACAGGTTTGTTGTAATCTAAAGAATCTCTAAAAAAGACTTGACCTACGGAAACTCCTCCTGCAAAATGTGCTAATGGTGAATAAAATGGACGAACAAAACTTAAGGATTTTGTATAATAATTGTCTTCATTTTTAAAATAACGAATATTTCCCATAATTCGGGTTTGCGCAATATTGGGTACAGTATAATTGAATTGGTAAAGCGAATTACCTGTTTTATAATTGTGGCGATAACGGTTATCCAAAACATGCCCTATTCCTAAGAAATTACGCTCTCTGACACGAATACCAACCTTAGAACTTGACAAAGATCCTGTGATAAACATACTCCACGAATCGATGGAATTAACATAGACATCAATTGAATCATTGCCAACCAGATTTCCTTTAATTTCTACTCGACGAATAGAACGATTGGAACGAATTAAACGCTCGGACTCTGAAACTTTAATCGAATCATATTTATCGCCTTTCTTGAAAAGTAAATTTTGACGCAATACAAAGTTCTTCGATTTACCATGTAACGTATTTCCAGCTCGTTCTAACCATTTTGTAGGTCGCATTGTCGTATCACTTAAAGAATAACCAAAAGGATCTTGCGTTTTGTAGTAAATATTACGAATAATTTTTCCTTCATAAAGATCTTCATTGCGATAATTGGGCTGAATTGGAAAACTCGTTTTCTTCTTCTTAAATAAAACTCGTTCATAGAATTTTCTGAACTTCGAATGTTCTTTATTTTCAATCTGAACAGTATCTATCCTTACACTATCTACTTGAGCTTTTGCACAAATTGACACGAAAAGAAATATACCAAAAAGGAATAATATAGAAGGTCGAAATTTTATCACGTTTCAATTTATAAAAGTCTTACGGCTTTTACAAATCTTGTTTTCCAATAATTTTCGTCTAATGAAGAAATCATGACACCTTTTGAGGTAGAAGAATGTACAAAACTAATTGACCCATCGTGACTTATGCTCTCTACAATGCCTACATGAGAGATTGAATTTCCTGAAGTGTTAAAAAAAATTAAGTCCCCAATTTTAACATTTTCGACGTTAATTTCTTTTCCATAACCAGCTTGATCGCTTGATCTACGAGGAAGTTCTATATCCATTTCTTTGAAACTGATGTAAACTAAACCAGAACAATCAAAGCCAGAAGATGTCGTTCCACCATATTTATACGGAGTTCCAATATAAGATTTTGCTGTTTTTAGTATTTTACTGATTCCACGAGGAGCAGAATCATCTGCATTAACAGATCGAAAAACACTTGAAGAGTCCTCTTTCTTTGAACTTTTAGATGAAGTGTAAACTTTTTTTGAGCCTACTTTTTTATACGAAGTTACTTTACTACTACCACAAGAAGTTAAAATTAAACTTCCTACTAACAACATTCCTATGTAAACTCTTTTCTCCATCGTTCATCAAATTTGAGTAACTTCTAATAAAACGTTTAAAGTAGTTAATTATTATTTTGCATCACTTCCATTAACAATTGTTTGGCACGTAAAAGTCGGACTTTAACATTTGCTAACGATAAATTAAGTTCTTCTGCAATCTCTTTGTAGGTTTTATCTTCCAAATAACGCAACTCTATGATTCGTTGATAAGGCTCTCTAAGTTGAGCAATTGCCGTAATTAACTTATCGTTATCTTGTTTCAGAATCAAGTATTCTTCTGGAGAAGGCTGATCTTCTAATATTTCAAGAAAGTTTGTGTCATCATCCAAAGAAATATTCAGCTTAGGTGATTTTCGGATATGATCAATCATCGTATTATGCGCAATAGAAATAACCCAAGTTATAAAATCAAAATCTTCGTTATACAATTTTAGTTTAGTAAAAACCTTCGTAAACGTCTCAATCGCAATATCCTCAGCTTCTTCTTCGTTTCTGATTTTCCCATGAACATAGTTGTACACTTTATTCCATAAAAGTTCAATCACTGCATTCTGAGCGTTACGTTTACCTTTTTTAGCTTCTAAAATTATATTTTCTAAAGTCATTTTAAATTCAACTATTATAAATATAGCAAAATTGTACGAATAAAAAAAGCTTCAATATAACTATTGAAGCTTAAAATCGTAGACCCACAGGGATTCGAACCCCGACTGACGGCACCAAAAACCGATGTGCTACCGTTACACCATGAGTCTGACTAAAATTTTATTTCAATTGCAACTTTATCATTTCAGATAAATAGATTAATAATTACTTATTAAAATTAAGACATTTTGTAGACCCACAGGGATTCGAACCCCGACTGACGGCACCAAAAACCGATGTGCTACCGTTACACCATGAGTCTTTGCCTTAATTGCTGTGCAAATATAGAAAGGTTTTTTAATTCTCCAAAACTAATTTTACAAGTTTTTAGCTAAAACAGACGTTTGTTTTGATAATGTATTGAAAATGAATTTTAAAAAATGATTAAATTTTCAAAATTATTTTTATCAAAGCTTCATTCGGGCAATTTCACTCTTAAATTTACGTTTCAAATCTTGTCCGCAATCAAAAATCATTTGCTCATTTGACGGAAATGGAACTGGTCTTCGTCCAACCATATTCAAATAATCACGATCCAAAGAACGTCGATCACCCTTATAAGTTCCGTAAGAATCTGTGAAAATAAATTGACTCACCAAATTTTTAGATTCTAACGTTTGCTCTTTTTGATTATCAATCAAAAAATAGCGAGCTGTTATGGCAGCTTCTTTTACGCGTTGCATTTCTTCAAAACGGCTTTTTACTGTGATATAACGATCCACCATTACTGGTTTTCCATCTTTATCTTTCACTACTTCTCCATTCTGTACCAACTCTTCTTTTCCGTCTACAATTCGTTTCTCAAAATTATGTACCTCAATTTTTTCTCGTTCTGGCGAAACGTTTATCGTTTCGAAACTTAGTTGAATCACATAATCATACGAATTATTCAGTTTTCCTGAATAAAACTCTGTCCATCTTGAATCTAATCCGTACGAGTTAAAATCTAACAAATCTTTTTCTAATATTTTAGGAATAACCACTTCTGTATTATTAACTAATTGTACTAAAACTTTGTACATTCCATTTGCTCGAGCTGTATTCATCAGGCTTCGTGTATCTTTGAAATTGGCATAAACAGATTCTAAAACTTCAAACTTTTGAAAAGCAGTTTGCGCATTCAATTTTCCTCCTTGATTAAGAAAAGATTTTCCATCGTTGTATAAAAATTGAGCATATTTCTCCTGAATAGTTTTAAATGCCTCCGTATAATCTTTGGTTTTGAAATTATAATTTTTTCCATTTACTATACGTCCATTAATACCAGAAATTGTTTTTTGTCTTTCCTGTAATCGCAAAATTACCTGATAAGCTTCTTGATATTTAGAGGGATTTGTCAACGTTTCTATCTCTTTCAATCGATTTTCATCGGCTTGTTGTCCTTTATGATAAGCTTCAAAAATTAAAGGGACGTATTTGATTCCATTTTTCTCTGACGGATTTTTAAAATAAGCTTGAGTAGATTGCTCAAAAGCTTGCTGAAAATTTCCAGAAACCAATGCTGTATTAGCAGATTTGTAAGAGTTACACGCTGTAAATAGTAAGATTGTAAGTGTTAAAGCAAGTAATTTTATTTTCATATGCGTCTTAATAGGGTTTTTCTTAAGCAAAAAGAAAGCCAAAACAAATTGGCTTTTCTATTATCTATTATTCTTCAAAAATGATTGAATCATCTCCTAACGATTTTAATCTGACCAAAGATTCAACTCTGATGTTCTCATTCAATAAACGATCGCGACCTTCTTGAAAAGATTTCTCAATAATAAATCCCATTCCCAAAAGGTTTGCTCCAGCTTGTTTAATCAAATGCTCAACACCCAAAGCTGCATTTCCGTTCGCTAAAAAATCATCAATAAAAATAACATTGTCATTTTCAGTCAGAAATTGGCTACTTACACAAACATCATACGTTCTATCTTTTGTATAAGAATATACTTGCGATGCATAAAAATCTGCCATCGTTTTTGGTTTTGCTTTCTTCACGAAAACAACTGGTAAATTCAATTCTAATCCAACCATAATCGCAGGCGCAATACCGCTTGCCTCAATAGTGATGATTTTATTAATGTTTAAATCCGAAAATCGCTGAACAAATTCCGACGCTATTGCTTTCATCAAAACAGGATCCATTTGGTGGTTGATAAAACTATCAACTTTCAGAATTCCACCATCGAAACTTTTCCCATCCTTCAGAATTCGCTCTTTTAAAAGTTCCATTTAATATTTAGTTTTTTAAAGTTTACATAGAAAAAAAGCCAGCACATTGGCTGGCTTTGATATATTTTTTAGCTTATTCCCACTCAATAGTTGCTGGTGGTTTTGAGCTGATATCGTAGGCTACACGGTTAATTCCTTTTACCTCATTGATAATTCTGTTCGAAACTAATTCTAAGAATTCGTAAGGTAATTTAGACCAAGTTGCTGTCATAAAATCGATTGTATTTGCAGAACGAACAACTGCTGTATATTCGTACGTACGCTCGTCTCCCATTACACCAACAGATTTTACTGGTAATAAAACCACGAAAGCCTGAGAAACTTCGTCGTATAAATTATGTGCATAAAGCTCATCAATAAAAATTTGATCAGCTTCTTGTAAAATACGTACTTTTTCTTCGTCAACTTCTCCTAAAACACGGATTCCTAAACCTGGTCCTGGGAAAGGATGACGGTAAACTAATTCGCGAGGAATACCTAATTCTACTCCAACTTTACGCACTTCATCTTTGAATAATTCGCGTAATGGTTCTAATAATTGAAGTTTCATATCTTCTGGTAATCCACCAACATTGTGGTGAGATTTGATTGTTGCAGAAGGTCCTTTTACAGATTGAGATTCTATCACATCAGGATAAATAGTTCCTTGTGCTAAGAAAGCTGCATCATCAAATTTCTTTGATTCTTCATCAAAAACAGCAACAAAATCACGACCAATCGCTTTACGTTTTGCTTCTGGCTCATCAATTCCTTTCAAACTTGTCAAGAAACGATCGCCAGCATCTACCATTTTGATGTTCATGTTGAAGTGTTTTCCGTAATTTTCCATTACTTTTTTCCCTTCATCTTTACGCAACAAACCTGTATCTACAAAAATACACGTTAATTGATCGCCAATTGCACGATGAATCAAAACCGCAGCAACAGAAGAATCTACACCTCCAGAAAGTCCTAAAATAACTTTTTTATCACCAACTACTCTTTTTATACGAGCAATTTCTGTTTCAATAAAATCTTTTAAAACCCAGTTTTTTTCTGCTTGACAAATACCGAAAACAAAGTTTTCTAACATTGTCGATCCATATTCTGAATGTGTTACTTCTGGATGAAATTGTACCGCAAAAATCTTTTTGTCTTCGTTTGCGATTGCCGCAATATCTATGTTTGATTTTCCTGAAACAGTAAATCCAGTTGGTGCTGTCATCACTTCGTCAAAGTGGCTCATCCAAACTGTAGATTGTTCTGGAACACCTGTAAACAAACTGTTTTGTGCTAAAACTGTTAATTCAGATTTTCCGTATTCTCCTTTTTCACCTTTTTTTACTTCTCCACCTAATAAGTGCGAAATCAACTGCATTCCGTAGCAAATTCCTAAAACAGGAACGCCCATTTCGAATAATTCTTTTTCTACCAAAGCAGCTTCATCTCCAAAAACTGAAGAAGGTCCTCCTGATAAAATAATTCCTTTTGGATTGTGTTTTTTGATTTCTTCGATCGAAGTGTTGTAGGGAATAATTTCTGTATAAACTCCAAATTCTCGAATTCGGCGCGCGATTAACTGATTGTATTGCGAGCCAAAATCTAAAATAATAATTCCTTGCGTCATTGTGTTTGTCTTTGTGCAAAATTAAGGGAAATTCGTCTGAATCGCAATTTTATTCTGTCCAAAATTTGATGCTTTTCGACAGATTTTGATGATTTTTTGACTTCTTAATCTTTAGATAACCTCCAAATCCTCTAAACAAAATAATTTTACTCCGAAAAAAATAATTCATCATGAAAAAATTTATATTTACTGCCTTAACAACCTTTATGCTAACAAATATGGCAAATGCACAAAAAATTATTGCTCATCGCGGTTATTGGGACACCGAAAATAATGCAAAAAACTCGGTAAAATCTTTAAAATCTGCTCAAGAAATTGGTGCTTATGGCTCTGAATTTGATGTTTTGATTAGCGCTGACGATGTTTTGATGGTAAATCATGATGATCATTACCAAGGACATACTATTGAAACGACAAATTCTTCGCTTTTGAAAACCTTGAAATTGGCAAACAACGAAAATATGCCAACTTTGGAAGAATATTTTGAACAAGGAAAAAAGAATAAGAATGTCAAATTAATTTTCGAATTAAAACCTCATTCGTCAAAAGAAAACGAAGATCGTGCTGTAAAAAAAGCGATCGAAATCATCAAAAAATATCAAGTAGAGAAACAAGTTGAAATCATTTCATTTAGTCAAAATATTTGTGATCAATTCAAAAAACTTGCGCCTCAATTTCATGTTTCTTATTTGAATGGAGATCTATCTCCAAAAGAGGTAAAAGCTAAAAACTGGAACGGAATTGACTACAATTATAAAGTTTTTCAGAAAAATCCGACTTGGGTAAAAGAAGCAAAAGATTTGGGCTTGTTGGTTAATGTTTGGACAGTAAATGAACCGAAAGTGATGCAAGAAATGATTGACTTAAAAGTAGATTATATCACAACCGACAAACCTTTG
>RRZT011584320.1_pt1 | contig 10336 bp, 11 predicted proteins | sample 2165551 | NCBI WGS metagenome assembly RRZT01 (sample SAMN10456910, study PRJNA506462) | wastewater metagenome | biome: wastewater; feature: sludge; material: wastewater sludge; isolation source: wastewater sludge with Escherichia coli K12::gfp cells carrying plasmid... | place: USA: Moscow, Idaho...
AAATCAACGACTTACGGGGCTTGTCCTGGTGGGCGGTGCAGGGTTCGAACCTGCGACCCCTGCCGTGTGAAGGCAGTGCTCTACCGCTGAGCTAACCGCCCGAATTTTGTTCGGGCTCTGCTGCCGGCTTTTCTTTCGTCCTGCGCTGCAGCGAGAACGCGATTATGCCACGGCTTTTTCTCCGTGCGCAAGCACCTGACGCCAGATTGTTTTTCCGCCGCTGGCCTTGTCCAGTTCGGCCAGCATCTTGTCGTGCGCGGCCTGCTCGGCCTCGGCTGCACGCAGCACCGGCAGCACGAAGGTCGACAGGTCGATCGCGGCCTGCTCCTCGTCGATCTGCTCGACCTGCTCCTCGCTGCCCTTCTCCTCGTCAATGACCAGGGAGTTCTGGCCGCGGGTCATGCGGATGTAGACCTCGGCGAGCAGGTTCGAGTCGAGCAGCGCGCCGTGGAAGTGCCGGTGCGTGTTGTCGACCTCCAGCCGGCGGCACAGCGCATCGAGCGAGTTGGCCTTGCCGGGGAACATCTCGCGCGCCATCACCAGCGTGTCGAGAATGCCGCCGGCCAGCTCGGCGAAGCGCGGCTGGCCGACCCGGCGCAGTTCGGCGTCGAGAAAGCCCACGTCGAAACCGGCGTTGTGGATGATCACCTCGGCGCCGCGCACGTACTCGACCAGCTCGTCGGCGATCTCGCGGAACTTCGGCTTGTCGGCGAGGAACTCGTCGGTCAGGCCGTGAATGCGGATCGCCTCCTCGCTGCCCGGCCGCTCCGGGTTCAGGTAGAGGTGCAGGTTGCGGCCGGTCAGGCGGCGGTTGACCATCTCGACGCAGCCGATCTCGACGATGCGGTCGCCGGTTTTCGGATCCAGGCCGGTGGTTTCGGTGTCGAGAAAGATCTGGCGCATGGCGAAGGTGGCCGCGGCCCGCTCAGTGGTTCTCGCGGGCGTGATTGATGGTGTATTTCGGGATATCGACGACGAGGTCCGGCTGGGCCAGGATGGCCTGGCAGACCAGACGCGAGTTGGGCTGCAGGCCCCAGGCGCGATCGAGCAGATCCTCTTCCGTCTCGTCCATCTCGCCCAGAGAGGCGAAGCCCTCGCGGACGATGACATGGCAGGTGGTGCAGGCGCAGCTCATGTCGCAGGCATGCTCGATGGCGATGCCGTTGTCGAGCATCGCCTCGCAGACCGAGGTGCCGGCCGGCGCGCTGATGCTGGCGCCCTGCGGGCAGAGTTCGTGATGGGGCAGGATCTTGATCGTGGGCATGATCGTGTCGGGGTCCGGGAGTCGGGGGGCGAGGCGCTGAAGTCGCTCAGACCTCGTCGAGGCGGCGGCCGGTCAGCGCCTGCTGGATGCCGCGGTTCATCCGCAGCGCGGCGAAGTTCTCGGTGCCATCGGCCAGGGCCTTGGTGGCGGCCTCGATCGCGTGCGCGTCCTCGGCGCGGGCGATCTCGGCCAGCGCGTCCAGCAGCCGGTCGACGCGGATGCGCTCATCCTCGTCGAGCAGGTCGCCGTCGGCCTCCAGCGCGGCGCGGGTGGCCAGCGACAGGCGCTCGGCCTCGACGCGGGCCTCGGTCAGCGCGCGGCGGTGCATGTCGCCCTCGGCCTCGGTGAAGCCCTCGCGCAGCATCGAGGCCACCTGATCGTCGCTCAGGCCGTAGCTCGGCTTGACGGTGATCGCGGCCTCGACGCCGGAAGTCATCTCCTTGGCCGAAACCGACAGCAGGCCATCGGCATCGACCTGGAAGGTCACGCGGATGCGCGCCGCGCCCGCCGCCATCGGCGGAATGCCGCGCAGCTCGAAGCGCGCCAGCGAGCGGCAGTCGGCCACCAGCTCGCGCTCGCCCTGCACCACATGCACCGCCAGCGCGGTCTGGCCGTCCTTGAAGGTGGTGAAGTCCTGCGCCTTGGCCACCGGAATCGTGGCGTTGCGCTCGATGACACGCTCGACCAGCCCGCCCATCGTCTCCAGACCGAGCGACAGCGGGATCACGTCGAGCAGCAGCATCTCGCCGTCGGGCGCGTTGCCGGCCAGCGCGTTGGCCTGCACCGCCGCGCCGAGCGCGACCACCTCGTCCGGGTTCAGGTTCGTCAGCGGCGCGCGGCCGTAGAAGGCCTCGACCGCCGTCTGCACCACCGGCATGCGCGTCGAGCCGCCGACCATCACGATGCCCTGCACCTCGTCGGCCTTGATCTTCGCGTCGCGCAGCACCCGCTTCATCAGCTGGAGGGTGCGCTGCGTGAGCGGCTGGGTCGCCGCCTCGAAGGCTTCGCGGCTGACCGACTGCGACAGCGCGCCGGCACCCAGCGTCGCGGCGGCGACCGTCGTGTCGGTCGACGACAGCGCCTCCTTGGCTGCGCGGGCCGCGCGCAGCACCACGCGCTTGTCGTGCGCATCCAGGGCGCCCAGCGTCGGCAGGCCCGCCTGCGCCAGCAGCCACACGGCCAGCGCCATGTCGTAGTCGTCGCCGCCGAGGGCCGAGTCGCCACCGACCGCGACCACCTCGAACACACCCTTCGACAGACGCAGCAGCGAGATGTCGAAGGTGCCGCCGCCCAGGTCGTAGACCGCGTACAGGCCCTCGATCGCGTTGTCGAGACCGTAGGCGATCGCGGCCGCCGTCGGCTCGTTGAGCAGGCGCAGCACGTTCAGGCCGGCGAGCTGCGCGGCGTCCTTGGTCGCCTGGCGCTGCGCGTCGTCGAAATAGGCCGGCACGGTGATGACCGCGCCGAACAGATCGGCGTTGAAGGTGTCCTCGGCGCGGTAGCGCAGCGTCGCCAGGATCTCCGCCGAGACCTCGATCGGCGACTTCACGCCGTCGCGCGTCTCGATCGCGACCATGCCGGGCTGGTCGACGAAGTGGTACGGCAGATTGCCGCGGTCGGCGATGTCGGCCAGCGCGCGGCCCATGAAGCGCTTGACCGAGACCAGCGTGTCATGCGGATCGTCAGCCTGCGCAGCCAGCGCATCATGGCCGATCTGGCGCCGGCCGCCGCCCAGGTAGCGCACGGCCGAGGGCAGGATCACCCGGCCCTGGTCGTCGGGCAGGCATTCGGGCAGGCCATGGCGCACCGAGGCGACCAGCGAGTGCGTCGTGCCGAGATCGATGCCGACGGCGATGCGACGGCTGTGCGGGTCGGGCGTCTGCCCGGGTTCGGAGATCTGGAGAAGTGCCATGGGTGCGTCATTGTCCCAGCGCGTCGAGGCGCCGGTCCACGTCGGCGGCGAAGCGCGCGACGAACATGAGCGCACGGACCTGGCCAGCCGCGGCCGGCCAGTCCTGGCGCTCGTCGATCAGGGTGCCGAGTTGCAGCAGCATGCGGCGCTCGGCGGCGGAAACATCGTCGGCCAGCGCCTCGACGGCTTCGAGGGTGCGGGCCTCGTCGAGCGCCTCGCGCCATTCCATCTGCTGCATCAGGAAGGCGCCCGGCATCGCGGTATTGCTCTCGGCGTCGATCGCGGCGCCGTGCAGCTCGCACAGGTAGGCGCCGCGCTTGAGCGGATCCTTCAGCCGCTGGTAGGCCTCGTTGACGCGGATCGCCCACTGCATCGCCACGCGCTGCGCGGCGGCCCCTTCGCTGGCGAAGCGGTCCGGATGCACCTCCGACTGCAGCGCCTTCCAGCGCGCGTCGAGCTGCGCACGCTCCTGGGCGAAGCGCACCGGCACGCCAAAGAGGTCGAAATCGTTGTCAGTGAGCTTCATGATCAGGGGCCGTTGCAGGAAATCCGACATGGCCGGACAAAAGCAAAGGGCGCGCCCGTGTCGACGAGCGCGCCCCGGGACCGGCCTCGGCTCAGACCCGGAAGGATTCCCCGCAGCCGCAGCGATCCTTCTCGCGCGGATTGTGGAACTTGAAGCCCTCGTTCAGCCCCTCGCGGACGAAGTCCAGCTCGGTGCCGTCGATGTAGGGCAGGCTCTTCGGGTCGATCAGCACCTTGACGCCGTGGTCCTCGAAGACATGGTCTTCCGGGGCGATCTCGTCGGCGTATTCCAGCTTGTAGGCCAGACCGGAGCAGCCGGTGGTCTTCACGCCCAGACGCACGCCCACGCCCTTGCCACGACGGGCGATGTAGCGCGAGACATGCCGGGCCGCGGCTTCGGACAGGGTGACCGCCATCGCCGACCTCACTGCGCCGGGCCGGCGGACTCACCGGCGTGGCGCGAGCGGTAGTCGTCGACTGCCGCCTTGATCGCATCCTCGGCGAGGATGGAGCAGTGGATCTTCACCGGCGGCAGCGCCAGCTCCTCGGCGATCTGGGTGTTCTTGATCGCCAGCGCCTGGTCGAGCGACTTGCCCTTGACCCACTCGGTCACCAGCGACGACGAGGCGATCGCCGAGCCGCAGCCGTAGGTCTTGAACTTCGCGTCCTCGATCAGCCCGGTCGCCGGATTGACCTTGATCTGCAGCTTCATCACGTCGCCGCAGGCGGGCGCACCCACCATGCCGGTGCCGACGTCCTCGTCGCCCTTGTCGAAGGCGCCGACGTTGCGGGGATTCTCGTAGTGGTCGATGACCTTGTCGCTGTATGCCATTGCTGTTCTCCGGATCCGTGTGCGTTCGCCGTCCGTCCGCCGATCAGTGGGCGGCCCACTGGATCGTGCTCAGGTCGATGCCATCCTTGTACATGTCCCACAGCGGCGAGAGCTCGCGCAGCTTGGCGACACGGTCCTTCAGGGTGGCGACGGCGTAGTCGATCTCCTCGACGGTCGTGAAGCGGCCGATGGTCATGCGCAGGCTGGAGTGCGCCAGCTCGTCGCTGCGGCCCAGCGCGCGCAGCACATAGCTCGGCTCCAGGCTGGCCGAGGTGCAGGCCGAGCCCGACGACACCGCCAGGCCCTTGACACCCATGATCAGCGACTCGCCCTCGACGAAGTTGAAGGAGATGTTCAGGTTGTGCGGCACGCGGCGGGTCAGATCGCCGTTGACGAAGACCTGCTCGATGTCGGAGAGGCCGTCGAGCAGGCGCTTGTGCAGCGCGGCGATGCGCTCGTTCTCCTCGGCCATCTCCTGGCGCGCGATCTCGAACGCCAGGCCCATACCGACGATCTGGTGCACCGGCAGCGTGCCCGAGCGCATGCCGCGCTCATGACCGCCGCCATGCATCTGCGCCTCGATGCGGATGCGCGGCTTGCGGCGCACATACAGCGCGCCCATGCCCTTCGGGCCGTAGGTCTTGTGCGAGGCCAGGCTCATCAGGTCGACCGGCAGCTTGGCCAGGTCGATCTCGACCTTGCCGGTGGCCTGCGCGGCGTCGACGTGGAACACCACGCCCTTCTCGCGGCAGAGCTCGCCGATCTCGGCGATCGGCTGGACCACGCCGATCTCGTTGTTCACGAACATCACCGAAACCACGATGGTGTCGGGGCGGATCGCCGCCTTCAGCACCTCGAGGTCGATCAGGCCGTTCTCCTGAACGTCGAGATAGGTCGCCTCGAAGCCCTCGCGCTCGAGTTCGCGCACCGTGTCGAGCACGGCCTTGTGCTCGGTCTTCACCGTGATGATGTGCTTGCCCTTGCCCTGGTAGAAGTGCGCCGCGCCCTTGATGGCGAGGTTGTTCGATTCGGTCGCGCCCGAGGTCCAGATGATCTCCTTGGCGTCGGCATTGACCAGCGCGGCGACCTCTTCGCGCGCATCCTCGACGGCCTTCTCGGCTTCCCAGCCGTAGGCGTGCGAGCGGCTTGCCGGGTTGCCGAAGTGCTCGGTCAGCCAGGGGATCATCTTGGCCGCCACGCGCGGATCGACCGGGGTCGTCGCCGAGTAGTCGAGGTAGATGGGGAACTTCAGCATTGTGTCTCTCCGCACTTTCTTCGTTAGCGAGTTCGGTGGATGGCCAGCTTGGCCGGTTCAGGCCCCGATCGAGGCCAGGTTCTTGAGCTCGTCCGTGACCCGGACGAAGGTTTCGATGAAGCTGCGCACGTCGTCCGCGCGCGTGTCGCGGCCGAGGCTCACGCGCACCGCGGCGCGCGCCAGCCCGGGTTCCACGCCCATCGCCAGCAGGGTGTGGGACGGCTCGGGGTTCGCGCTCGAGCACGCCGAGCCGCTCGCACAGGCGAAGCCGGAACGGTCCAGGCGGCCGACCAGGGTCTCGCCGTCGATGTCCTCGACGGCGAAGAATACGGTATTCGGCAGGCGCGGGGCAGCCACCGAGAAGATCCGCGCGCCGCGCCCGGCGAGCGCAGCGCAAAGCTCGTCGCGCAGTGTGGCCAGGCGTGCGGCCTCGGCTTCGCGCCGCGCCGCCGCGCGCTCGCAGGCCACGCCGAAGCCGACGATCGCGGCGACGTTCTCGGTGCCCGAGCGCAGCCCGCGCTCCTGCCCGCCACCGGCGATCAGCGGTGCGAGCTCGACGCGCTTATCCACCACCAGCGCGCCGGCGCCGAGCGGCCCGCCGAGCTTGTGCGCGGACAGCGTCATCGCATGCACGCCGAGCGCACGAAAGTCCACCGCGACCTTGCCCAGCGCCTGCACCGCGTCGGTGTGGAACCACGCGCCGGCAGCGCGCGCAGCACTCGCCAGCGCGGCCACGTCCTGCAGCACGCCGGTCTCGTTGTTGGCCAGCATCACCGACACCAGGCCGGGGCGGGATTCGAGCACCGCGGCCCAGTCGGCGGGGTCGATCCGCCCCTCGGCATCCACCGCGATCTCGCGCAGCGTCCAGCCCGCGCGCCGCAGCTGGCGGGCCGGCTCGCGCACGCAGGGATGCTCGATCGCGCTCACCGCGACCACGCCCGGCTTGAGATTGGGCGCGGCGCCCTTGAGAAAGAGGTTGTTGGCCTCCGACCCGCCACTGGTGAAGATCACCTCGGTCGCATGCGCGCCGACCGCATCCGCCACCCGCGCGCGCGCCTCATCCACCGCCGCGCGCGCCTGGCGGCCGTACTCGTGGCGGCTCGAGGCGTTGCCGAAGCGCGCGGGCTCGGCCGCGCCGAGCCAGGGCAGCATGGCCTCGCGCACTGCCGGGTCGAGCGGCGTGGTCGCGTTCCAGTCGAGGTAGATGGGGGCGAAGCTCATGCGCGCCTCGGATCAGATCGCGGCGATCTCATGCACCGGCATGCGGCTGCGCCGGCGCACGCTTTTGAGCACCGTCATGTCGGGATCGGGCCGCACCTGGCGCTTGACCAGCGCCTCGAGGCTCACCGAGTCGAGGTAGGCGTAGATGCGCTGGTTGAGGTTGGACCACAGGTGGTGGGTCATGCACACGTGGTCGTCGTGGCAGTTCTCCTTGCCGCCGCACTGGGTGGCATCCAGGGGCTCGTCGACCGCGATGATGATGTCGGTGACGGTGATCTCGTCCATCGCCCGCGCCAGGCGGTAGCCACCGCCGGGACCGCGCACGCTGCTCACCAGCTTGTGCCGGCGCAGCTTGCCGAAGAGCTGCTCGAGGTAGGACAGCGAGATGCTCTGGCGCTCGGCGATGCCCGCCAGCGTGACGGGGCCGTCCCCCTGGCGCGAAGCCAGGTCGATCATCGCGGTCACCGCAAACCGTCCCTTGGTCGTAAGTCGCATCAGGCTCTCCTCGAAGGCTGTCCGGGCTCGCGCGTGCCGGGGGCCGCCGAATATCCCATCATTTTGGTCGAGTATAGGGATCCCGACAAAAACGGTCAACTAATCGGAAAGGGAGGTACGGCCGTGCAGGCGCGGCGCGAGGGCTGCGCCGAGATCGACGTACGTGCCGACCCCGTGCGCCGCTTTCGCGCCTGCCGGCGCTCCTACAAGAGACCCTGCGGCCCGTCTGTCGCATTCGAGGTTGCCGGCGCTCGTGCAAGAAACACAGCGGCGGAGTCCCTGTAGGAGCGCCGGCAGGCGCGAAAGCGGCTGTCGGTCCATCGACGCGGACGGTACCTGCCGCTCAATCCACCATCCGCGACAGGCGCCCCGGGTCGAAATCGTCGCTCGGCGCCACGGTGTCGTCGAGCTTGATCCCGGCGGCCTCGAGGCGGGCGAGGATGGCCTGGAGGCGGCGGTCGGTCTCCACCGAGTGGTCGAGCAGGCCGTGCAGCGCCTTGGCCACCGGGTCGTCCATGTCGCGCGTCACGCCGTAGGCGCTGAAGCCGATCTGCTCGGCCTTCTGCTCGCGCGCCGCGTCGCGCTCGGAATCGAGGATGCGGGCGGGGTTGCCCACCGCGGTGGCGCCGGCGGGCACGGGCTTGACCACCACCGCGTTGGAGCCGACCTTGGCGCCGTCGCCCACCGTGAAGCCGCCGAGCACCTTCGCGCCCGCGCCAACCACCACGCCGCGCCCCAAGGTGGGGTGGCGCTTGGTGCCGCGGTAGAGCGAGGTGCCGCCGAGGGTGACGCCCTGGTAGATCGTGCAGTCGTCGCCGATCTCCGCGGTCTCGCCGATCACCACACCCATGCCGTGGTCGATGAACACGCGGCGACCGATCCTGGCGCCGGGGTGGATCTCGATCCCGGTGAGCAGGCGGCCGATATGACTGGCGAAGCGCCCCACCAGGAACCAGCCGCGGCGCCAGGCGCCGTGGGCGAGGCGGTGGAACATCAGCGCGTGGATGCCGGGATAACAGGTCAGCACCTCGAGCGTGGAGCGCGCGGCGGGGTCGCGCTCGCGGACGCTGGCCAGGTCTTCTCGGAGGCGGCTGAACATGATGAAAGGACTCCCGGGTGTGCGCAGCAACAAGAAAGAGGAGCGGCACCGCCCAAGCGGGCGGGCCACCAATTCCCGATGATTTTATTCGACTATACCGCGCCCCCGAAAGCCCGCGGCTTGCGCGCAGCCGCGTTCGCGCCTGCCGGCGCTCCTACAAAAGCTTCCGACCCGCGCCGGTTTCTGGAGGAGCGCCGGCAGGCGCGAAAGCGGCGCTCGCCCACCCGACGCGCGTCCCTTCCCCCGCGGCCTTGTTCGCGCCTGCCGGCGCTCCTACAGAAACCGCCGTGCTTCCGGACGCCTGCAGGAGCGGCGCAAGCCGCGAACGGGGCGGTCGCGCAAGCGACGCAGGGGGCATCCCTGGCGTGGTCTTCGCGCCTGCCGGCGCTCCTGCAAGCCCCCCCAAAGACTCCCCTGCAAGATTCTCTTCGCAGTCTGCAGCGATCAGCCGCGGCGGCGGGGCGTCTCGAAGGTGGTGAGCATGCCGCGCAGCAGGGCGACCTCCTCGCGCTCGAGGCGCACGCGATTGAACAGGCGCCGCATGCGCGGCAGCAGGCGCTTGGGGTTGGCGGGGTCGTGGAAGCCGCTGGCGGTGACGGCGCGCTCGAGGTGGGCCATGAAGCCCTCGAAGTCGGCGTGCGTGGCCGGCTCGGGCTGCGGGTCGGCGGGCGCGGCGGCGGCGCCGAGCGCGGCCATGCGCAGCTCGTAGGCCAGCACCTGCACCGCCGCGCCGAGGTTCAGCGAGGAGAACTCCGCGTCGGTGGGGATGGTGACCGGCAGGCTGCACAAGGCCGCCTCCTCGTTGGTGAGCCCGCTGGTCTCGTTGCCGAACACCAGCGCCACCGCGCCATCCTGCGTGCGCCCCACCAGCTCCACCGCGGCGTCGCGCGCCTGCAGGCGCGGCAGCGAGAGCTCGCGTCGGCGCGCGGTGAGCGCCGCGGAGAACACCGTGTCGGCGAGCGCCTCCTCCAGGGTGCCGACCACGCGCGCCTTCTCCAGCAGGTCGGCCGCACCCGAGGCGCGCGCGGTGGCGACCTCGTCGGGAAAGGACTCCGGCGCGACCAGCCAGAGCTCGCGCAGGCCCATGGTCTTCATCGCGCGCGCGGCGGCGCCGATATTGCCGGGGTGGCTGGTGCGGGACAGCACGACGCGGATGCGGTCGAGCGCAAGGGGGCGATTCATATTAAAATTCCGCGTTTTCCGAATTTGCCGGGCTGCCTGCCCGGAACGTGGCCCGGCGGCCGCACGGCGGCCCGATGAAGCGGGCGGCAGCGCACGCCCGGCGCACGCGGCAGGCCCCGATTCTTTAACCGAGACCGCTCCGCATGCATGCAACCCTGAACATCGCCGTCAAGGCCGCCCGTCGCGCCGCGACCGTCATCAACCGCGCGTCGACCCAGCTCGACCTGCTGACCGTTCAGTCCAAGTCGCCCAACGACTTCGTCACCGAGGTCGACCGCGCCGCCGAACAGGCGATCATCGAGGTGCTGCGCGACGCCTTCCCGGGGCACGGGATTCTAGCAGAGGAGTCCGGCGAGTCCGGCCCGGAGAGCGAGTTCACCTGGAGCATCGATCCGCTCGACGGCACCACCACCGTCATCCGCGGCCTGCCGCAATACGCGGTCTCGATCGCGCATTCTATGTACAGCGTGCTCGCGCACGCCGTGGTCTACGATCCCACCCCCAACGAGATGTTCACCGCCTCGCGCGGCGCCGGCGCCTTCCTCAACGAC
>RRZT012064681.1_pt1 | contig 10336 bp, 7 predicted proteins | sample 2165551 | NCBI WGS metagenome assembly RRZT01 (sample SAMN10456910, study PRJNA506462) | wastewater metagenome | biome: wastewater; feature: sludge; material: wastewater sludge; isolation source: wastewater sludge with Escherichia coli K12::gfp cells carrying plasmid... | place: USA: Moscow, Idaho ...
AATTACCCTTGATTTTTCTCCTCCACTAAGGTCATTGAAGTTCTTTTCCAAAAGATTTTTATCAATTTTTAAACCTTCTACTACTCTTTTTATTTTTTCTTCAATATTATAACCGTCATTTTGTTCATATTCATGGTGAAGTCTATCGTATTCATCAATATTATTTTCAAAATCTAACACTAATAAATCCATTTTTTCTTTGATTTTATTTAAATTTTCAAAGCTATCATAAAGTACAGCCTTTACTCCAAAATTATTGTAAATATCGTTATTTTGTAGAAGGTGTCCTATTTTTATATCTTTTCTTTTGGACAAATTACCTTTTTCATAAGTTTCTTGGCCTGTTATAAGTTTAAAAATAGTACTTTTTCCACAACCATTTTTCCCAACTATTCCAAGTCTGTCGTTACTGTGAACTTCAAAACTTACATTTTCCAAAACTTTATTTGCTCCATAAAATTTTTCTATATTGTTTAAACTTATGTCTATCATATTTTTCTCCGTTTCAAGCATAACGCTTGATTTATTTTGGGGTGCAGGGGTGAAAATCCCTGCTCTTTTGATTTTTAGTTTGGGTTTTTAACTATCAATTGTCAATTATACATTCTCAATTATTTTTTATTCCTAATTATTCACTGCCTCATAGTGTCTCCCAAATATTTCAGATTCTTTTTCTTCAGTAAACTGTTTCATATATAACTTATGGTAATATCCTTTTTTAGCCAATAACTCATGGTGATTTCCACTTTCAACAACAATACCTTTTTTAATTACAAGTATTTTATCAGCTTTTCTTATGGTTGAAAGCCTATGAGCTATAATAAAAGACGTTCTGCCATCCAAAACATTGTTAATTGCTTCTTGTATAAGATGCTCAGTTTCTGTATCTATACTAGAAGTTGCTTCGTCAAGAACAAATAGTCTAGGTTTAGATATAATTGCTCTGGCAAAAGAAATTAATTGTTTTTCTCCTGTTGAAAGCAGAGCCCCTCCTTCTCCCACTTGAGTATCATAACCTTTTTCAAGTTTGATGATGAAATCATGTGCATTAACAAGCTTTGCTGCCTTTATAGCTTCTTCTCTAGGAATATCAATTCCGTAACAAATATTCTCCAATATAGTACCGCTAAAAAGATGAGGACTTTGTAAAACATAACCTAAATTACTATGTAACCACCCAATAGACCTTTCTTTATAGTTTTTCCCATCTATCAAAATATTCCCACTACTTGGTTCATAAAATCTGCAAAGCAGATTTACTATTGTAGATTTTCCACTTCCTGTTTCTCCTACAAGAGCAATATTTTCTCCTTTTTTAACTTTTAGGTTAAAATCTTTAAGAACAGGTTCTCCTTCTTTATACCAGAAATTAACATTTTGAAATTCAATTTCTCCTGTCATTTCTTCCCAGTTTTCTTTTTTAGGATTTAATATATCTCCATATTTTTCTATAACTTCTTTGCTATCTGTAATCTCGGCTTTTTCCTCTACCAAATCTAATACTCTTTCAAGTGCTGCCTGAGCTGCTTGTAAATCCGAAAAAACTCTGGCAAGCTGTCTTATTGGCTCAAAAAACTGCTTAGTAAATCCAAGAAAAAGTGTCAATACTCCAAAAGTAATAATATCGCTCTTAACTTCTTTTCCTCCATAAGATAAGATTAGTGCTGTCCCTATGCTTCCTATAGATACAACTAAAGGCAAATAAAGACTAGAATACATAAGGGAACGAAGTGACTTCACTTTCATATCTTCACTCAAACTTTTAAATTCCTCTATATTTTTCTCTTCTCTAACAAGAACTTTACTGGTTTTTGCACCTAAGATTCCTTCATTATATGCTCCTGTGATTGTTGAATTAATTTTTCTCACTTTTCTGTTGGCATCAAGCATTCTTTTTTGAAAAAATACACTTATTCCAATTAAGAAAGGCACTGTCACAAGTGATAATAATGCAAGCTTTACATTGATAAAAAACATTACTATTATCATTGTAGTCATCATTGAGAATCCCCAAAACATATCAACAAGATTCCACACTACATTTTGTCCAAGCTTTGATACATCAGCAACAACTCTTGACATAATGAATCCCACAGCATTTTTATCATAATAACTAAGGGATAAATTTTGTAACTTTTCAAAAGCCATATTTCTAAGGCTAAATATGAGACTATTTTCAACTCTACCTGCAACCATGATAAAACTATAAACTATAAAAACTACTGCTGATACCAAAATAGTATATATAACTGCAAAAATATTAAAGTTTTCTAAAGTCTTCTTCAATATAAAATTATCTATAGCATATTGGGTCATAAGGGGTATCACAACATCAATCACTCCCAAACTTACCATGCTAACTATAACTAAAGCTAATTGCTTTCTATATGGCTTCAAATATTTAGCAAAACGTTTCCATATTGCCAAATCGTATGAAGTATAAATTTTCTTTTCTTCCATTTTTTACCTCAATTCTTGTTTTTAAATTACTTAGGGTCTACTGAATTAAAAATAGTTTTTAAAAGTCGTGGCTTACGCAGCCACCTCACGCTGACTCCACTTCGTTGCGATTTAATATAATCTAAGCTTATCAGCTAAAATTATCTAAAAACCTGACGTTGGACGCACATAAATTCAACGTATAAAATTGAAAATTTTAGCACTTTTAAAACCAAAGCTTCTATTTTCAGAATACCCTCCTTATTCTCAAATTTCAGTCTAGCTCACATGCAATGTGACCCTACCACTAAATTCCTAATTCCTAACTACTAATTCCTAATTATTCCTAAAGTGCATTCTGTATATCCCAAATTCTTTTATATAGCCCTTCTTCACTCAACAACTCCTTGTGATTACCTCTTTGAGTTATTTTACCTCTCTCAAGAACTATTATTTTGTCTGCATCTTGTAAAGAAGCAATTCTATGGGAAATTATAAACTTTGTACTTCCGTCATTTTTCTCTTTTAGAGCTTTTCTTATAGCCGCATCTGTTTCAGTATCAAGAGCACTCAAAGAGTCGTCAAATATAATAACTTTTGCATTTTTCATAATTGTTCTAGCTATTGATATCCTTTGTTTTTGCCCCCCACTAAGACTAACACCCTTTTCTCCAACCATAGTTTCATAACCCTCTTTAAATTCATTGATTCCTTTATGAATATGGGCTGTATTTGCCGCTTCATAAATATGTTCATCCATGTAACTTTCAGAAGCTATTCCTATATTTTCTTTAATTGTTTTGGCATAAAGGAAGGGTTCCTGTAAAATTAGACCTATGTTTTTTCTAAGCCATTTTTTATCTATTAACTCCATATCCATATTATCAACATAAATTTTCCCCTTAGTTGGTGTAAATAAATGTGTTAGAAGATGAACAAGGGTAGATTTTCCACTTCCAGTTGGTCCTAGGATTCCTATAGTTTCTCCTTTTTTTGCTTCAAAGCTTATGTTTCTAAGAACTTCATTGCTCTTGTCATAAGAAAAACTTACCTTGTCAAATCTAATATTTCCTTCTATATCGTGTTCTACAGCTTCTTCGTGATTTTCATCAAGAGGTTCACTAAGAATTTCATTTATTCTTTCTATGGAAACCAGAGATTTCCCAAAGTCTGCAACTACTCTTCCAAATTGCCTAATTGGATATAAAAGCATACCTTGGTAAGTTAGAAATGCTATAAGAGTTCCCAAACTAACTGTTCCTTCTACTGTCCAATGAATCCCTACAAACAAAATAAGGGCTATTTGAAACATTATCATTCCATCAGAAGTTGACCAAAATAAAGCAAATAACTTAAGTAGCTTTAAGTCTTTATTACGCCAATCTGTATTAGCATTTTCAAATTTCTCAATTTCAAACTTTTCTTTGGCAAAAGCCTTTACTACTCTTACTCCGTTTAAGTTTTCCTGTAAAACAGCACTCATTTTTCCTTCAGCTTCGTCATATTCTTTAAATTTTTTCTTTACATTCTCAAAGAATACTATAGTAAAACTTATAAGAAAAGGAAGTATCAATAAAGTAAGTAGTGTAAGCTTTATATTAAGCCTAACCATGAATATCATTGAAATACATATCATTACAATAACATTTACAACTTCCAAAAACTGCTTTCCAAAGAAGTTTCTTACAGTATCTACATCACTTGTACATCTTTGTATCAAATCTCCTGTTTCTGCATTGGAATAATAAGAGTACTTTACATTTTGCAAATGTACAAATAATTTATCCTTTATGTTTTTCGCAATACCTTCACTGGCTATTGCCGAAAGCTGACCTTTAAAAAATAAGCTTATTCCACTTATAACTGTAAATAAAAGCATAATTAAAGCTGCTTTATAGAGACTGTTTCCAATTATATTTTCCAAGAACTTATAATCAGTAACTTCTTTCCCACCAATTATATTATCAATAGAATATTTAATAATTACAGGATATATCAGAGATAAAAAACACTCTGTAATTATTGCTATTATTGCTCCTAAATATATTAACTTAAAACCTTTTAAGTTTTTCATTAAACTTTTAATTTTCATTTTTCACACTCCTAGTACTATTTTTTTGCAATAAAAAACCCCTTTAGCTTGCATAAAGGGGTATAAAAAATATATTTTAAAAAATCACCATGTACTTAAAAAAAGACATAAAATAATTTCAAAAAAAATAGTTTAAATTATAACCAATTATACAAACCTTATGGGTTTGTACAATAGACTAAAATTTAAACCAAAATAGGGTACTCTAAAAAAACCATAAAAATGATTTTAAAATACTATATTTATAAACTTTTGACTTTTGAACAAACCTATTTTACTAAAACACCTACTATTTCAAAATTTACAATTACATTAATCATTTTATATCCTCCTTTCAAATTTTTAATAATTTCGTCTTTTGACATTATGACTATAATCTATAATCTTGTCTTTGTCAACTAAAATTTTTAAAATATATAATCTTTATAAATTTTATAAATTTTCAAGAGCTTATCTCTCCTTGATTTTTATGAAAATTATTTTTATTTAATTTTTGTTGAAATTAGTTATTTTTCAAACTATAATCTAGTTATAATTATTTGAGAAAGGCTAATTTTATGAATAAATTATTAGTTATAATACTTTTATTTTTTGTACTTTTATCTTGTGGTGGGATTAAAGACTTGAATTATGGAGAACCCTTTACAACAGAGGAAAAAAATTTATTTTCAAAAATTTTTAATGACTATGTTGCTGAAGATAACAATAATAATGAGCAACTACAAATCACATCTTCAATCGGAGACAGCTTAATTACTATTGAAGGATACCGTAATCCACCCTATTATCCTTCCAGATATGAATATAGATTTACCAAAGAAAATGGCAAATTTATCTGTAGAACCTTTGTAAATGAAATAATTGAAGCAAGGGATGAAAATAGTAATTTTGAAGTATTACTTAAACAAATTTTGAGTCTTTATTAAAAATGATTCTTTTAAAAGTTTTTTAGAATCATTTTATTTTTATGAAAAGCTTTTGAAAATTTAATTTTTGGTTATTGTGGGGTTCGGGGCAAAGCCCCGTAATTACCATCCAAGCGTCCACGCCAAACAAGCTGTGTCATATTAGCAAAACAGACAATTTTTATAGAAATTAACTAACATTAAACCAAAACTAATTAAATATTTTCATTGATATACTTTTTGTTTAAGGTTTTGTCTGTGGCTAAAAAGTTTTTCTGACACTGACAAAAACCATCTTTTACTATTATGAAACAGTCTAAAAGGGTGAACCTTTGGATGGAACCTGAGTAGTTACAAAAAATCTATCTTAATAAGGTAGATTTTTATTGATTTCAGTATTTGTAAAATTCCTTAGATGAATTATTAAAACAGTTATAATCAGCTCTATATAAAAAGAATAGTAGATTTTTATGACTCAAATAAATACAATTTGAATCAATTTAGAAGATAATGTCAGAAACTTTCTAAAAAAATATAAAAAAGTTATTGACAAAAAAGAAAAACAGATGTATTCTTGTATCAAAGGTGGTATGAAAAGCTTACCACAAATTTATAGGAGGTTATCATGGATTATAAAAAAATCGCAAATGACGTGTTGAAGTTTGTTGGTGGAGAAGATAATATAGTAAGTGTTGCACATTGTGCTACAAGACTAAGATTTGTCCTAAAAAACGAAGGGCTTGCTAGTAAAGAAAAGTTAGAGTCTATTAACGAAGTAAAGGGAGCTTTTTCTTCTAGCGGACAATATCAAGTAATCTTAGGTCAAGGAATAGTAAATAAGGTTTATGAAGGAATAGTTGGTGGAGGAAATATTAAAGCTTCTACAACAAGCGAAGCAAAAGAAGAAGCTATGCAAAACCTTAATCCTTTACAAAGAGTTGCTAGAATGTTATCAAATATTTTCGTTCCAATAATTCCTGCAATAGTTGCTTCAGGGCTTCTAATGGGTCTTTTGGGTATGGGTTCAAGATTTGGTTGGTTTAATGCCGAAAGCGACATATTTGCTCTTTTAGATATGTTTTCCAATGCAGCCTTTGTATTTTTACCTATTATAGTTGCATTTTCTGCAGCAAAAGAATTTAAAACAAATCCTTATCTTGCAGCAGCTTTAGGAGGAATCCTTATTCATCCTGCTTTACAAAATGCATGGACTCTTGGAGGAGGAATTTCAGGCTTCTTTAATCTTGGTCCACTTACAGTAGCAAAGGTTGGATATCAAGGAACTGTATTACCTATACTTATAGCAGTTTGGGTAATGTCACATATAGAAAAAAACATCAGAAAAATCGTGCCAAATGTTTTAGATATTATATTAACACCTTTCTTTACTATACTTATAACTGGATTTGTTTCGTTATTTATAATAGGACCATTAGGTAGAGGACTTGGAAACGGCATTTCATCTATGCTTGGCGGAGTATTAGGTGGAGCAGGAGCAATTGCTGGGCTTTTATTTGGAGGAATATATTCTTCAATAGTAATTACAGGAGTTCATCATTCATTCCATGCTTTTGAAGCTGAAATGATTAAAAATCTTGGAGGAAACTATTTATTACCAATATGGGCAATGGCAAATGTAGCACAAGGTGGAGCAGCTTTTGCAGTATTTTTCAAAACTAAAAATGAAAAAATTAAATCAATAGCACTTCCATCTGCAGTATCTTGTCTTTTAGGTATTACAGAGGCAGCAATATTCGGGGTAAACCTAAGACTTGGAAAACCATTTATAGCAGCAGCTATAGGAGGGGCACTTGGAGGAGCTTATGTAGTTCTTACAAAAGTTTTTATGACTGGAGTCGGTGTAACAGGAATACCTGGAATAGCAATAGTTTCTGGAAACGGAATGTTAAATTATCTAATTGGTATGCTTATAGCCTTTGGTGGAGCATTTGTAACAACTTGGGTACTTGGAGTAAAAGAGAGAGATTAATTTCTCTCTTCTTCACTATATAAATTATAAATTATACTTTGTTGTATTTAACTATGGGCTCTTATTAAAATTCAAATTATTGAGCCCTTCGGACAAGCTGGGGATTGGAGCTATCGTTTCAAGCTACACATTAACTATAAAACAATAAAGATTTAAGGTTTGATTGGAGTAATTATGAAAAAAGAAATAGAGAAATTAAGAAAATCGGATAGGTTCAGATTAAATTATCATCTAATGCCTGTAGAAGGTCTTCTAAATGACCCCAATGGGCTTATAGAAAAAGATGGTACTTACCACGTTTTTTATCAGATAAATGATAAAGAATGTTGTCATGGGCCAAAAAAATGGGGACATTATGAAAGCAAAGACATGATTAATTGGGAAATCAAGGATTTTGCCCTTAGTCCTCAAGAGAAATATGAAAGCCACGGATGCTATTCAGGGTCGGCAATTTTGTATAAAGATAAAATACATCTTTTCTATACAGGAAATGTTAAAAATGAAAAAGGTGAAAGAGAGAGTTATCAATGCCTTGCTATTGAAAATCAAGAAGGATCTTTTGATAAACTAGGTCCTGTTATTACTCAAATCCCTAAAGGATATACGGAACATTTTAGAGACCCTAAAGTATTGGAAAAAGATGGACTTTATTATATGGTTTTGGGTGCTCAAAATAGTAATTTAAAGGGAGAAGTTTTACTTTATATTAGCAAAGATTTGAAAAATTGGGAACTTTTGAAAAGTATATATACTAAAGATGACTTGGGATATATGATAGAATGTCCTGATCTATTTGAACTTGATGGAGAAAGAGTTCTGATTTCATCTCCTCAAGGGATGGAGCCACAAGGAACTCTTTATAACAATTTGTTTCAAAGTGGCTATATGGTATCCCTTGATGATGAGTTTGGACATTGGTGGACAGATTTTATTGAACTTGATAGAGGATTTGATTTTTATGCACCACAAACTTTTATCGACTCTAAAGGTAGAAGAATTATGTATGCATGGATGGGAATGGAAGAAGAAAATCATCCAACAATACATGAAGGTAATTGGGTTCATGCTTTGACAATTCCTAGGGAGCTTAAAATTAAGAATCATAAAATTGTTCAATTACCACTTGCAGAACTTAAAGCTCTTAGAAAAAATTCTATAGAAAAAAATAATGTTCTTATTAAAGATAGCATCATTTTCCCGGGGATTTCAGGAGAAAGTTTTGAAATGATAGTTGATTTTGAAAATATAAGTGCTAAATCCTTTGGAATAAAACTTAGAAAAAGTGATAATGAAGAGATATTAATAGTTTTTGAAAAAAATAAACTGATTTTGGATAGAGAAAAAACTCCTTTTCTAAAAGGAAAAAGGCAATGCAACATTAGTGGAAAAAATCATAAGTTACAGATTTTCATGGATACTTCATCTCTTGAATTTTTTTATAATGATGGAGAAGAGGTTTTCACAAGTAGAATTTATGTAAGTTCAGAATCTAAAGAAATAGAATTTTTCTCTCAAGATGGAGAGGTTCTTATAAAAAAATTAGAATTTTTTCAAATGGATTCATTTAATTATTATTAAAATAGAAGAGAGATTCAGAATTGAATCTCTCTTTTATTTTCATTCACTTAGTATAATATCAAATTTTATAACTTAAGTAACTCTCAGGTATATCCAAGCGTCCACGCCGTCGGCGTGGACGCTTGGATGGGGAATTTAGGGGCTTTGCCCCCCATAAAAACAAGAAAATTAAATTTATTTATCAATTATGACTGGGTAATTACAAATTTAAAAGGATAAAGCTAAAAATCCATTTACCAATTCTTCAGCCTTTTCATTTTTTAATACATAATCTTCAAAAAGTCCTTTTTCCATAGCTTCTCCCATTTCATGATCAATAGGAAGCTCAGCAATTAGAGGAGCTCCAAGCTCTTCAATGTGCCAAAGAGTACTCTCTTTTCCCCAAACATTTAGTTTATTTCCTAGGGTATCTACAATATAAGCCAAGTTTTCTACAACACCTAAAACAGGAATATTCATAACTTTTGCCATATTTAGAATCTTTTTAACTATAACAGTAACCATTTTTTGAGGAGTTCCTACTGCTATAATGCCATTTAAATTAAAACTTTGCATTACAGTAATTGCTGTATCCCCTGTTCCCGGAGGCATATCAATCAAAAGATAATCAAGTTCACCCCATTCAACTTCTTGGTATATCTGACTTAGGGTACTAGATAGTATTGGCCCTCTCCACATAACAGCTTGGTCTTCATTAACTGTGTAGAAGTTGAAAGAAGCAAGTTTTACACCTTGTTGACTTTCAATTGGAGAAAATTTCAATTCAGTTTCAGTAATTTTTTGAACATTCCCACGTAATTTTTCCTTTCCAAATATTCTAGGAATTGAAGGACCTATTATATCCCCATCCAAAATTCCTACCTTAAATCCTTTTTCTGAAAGTTTAACAGCTAAGCTTGCAGTAACAGTTGATTTACCTACTCCACCTTTACCACTAACTACACCAATGATTTTTTTTGCATTTCCATATTTTAAAGTCTTTTTTTCTATAGGACCCATTTTTACCTCCAAATAATAAAATATACTAATTATACCTTTTAGGTATAGTATTGTCAAGTTAGTCTTCTTTTAATCGTTAAATGAACTTACAAAAATAAAAAAAATGTAACTACTCAGTATACACCCGACCGTCCACATCTGTGGACGGTCGGGTGTAAAATTACGGGGCTTTGCCCCGAACCCCATAAAATCAGAGAAATTTAATCTATTTTGATAAAAATGCCTGAGAATTACAAAAAAATATTGTTTTACGAGTATTAACAAGGATTCTTCTTTGTTTTCGGGGTTTTAGTTCATAAGACTTCATTTTCAATTATTACGGGCTGTCTGCGT
>RRZT010281248.1_pt1 | contig 10334 bp, 12 predicted proteins | sample 2165551 | NCBI WGS metagenome assembly RRZT01 (sample SAMN10456910, study PRJNA506462) | wastewater metagenome | biome: wastewater; feature: sludge; material: wastewater sludge; isolation source: wastewater sludge with Escherichia coli K12::gfp cells carrying plasmid... | place: USA: Moscow, Idaho...
TACCATCTTTTCTAGCGCTTAAACCTTTTCCATCTCCATTTGCACTAGCCCATCCCATATTGTGTTTATCACCTACGATAAATCTTGAGTTGAATTTAACATAATCATTTACTTTTGAAGATAAATTTAAACCAATTTTATATTTATTAGCATCAGTATTTTCTCTATCAGATGTTACAACACCATTTGATGTTTTTTCTTTATTATGAAAGTTATCATATCTGTAAACTACTGATCCAGATACTTCTACATCTTTGATTGCTTGCTCTAAAGGTTGAGCATTAGCTGTACTAAATCCAGCCACAGCAACAGCAGCAACTAAACTAATTTTTGAGATTTTTCTCATGTGTTTTCTCCTAAAATTTCGAAATTTTAATCGATTAACCAAAATGTATAATTATTTGGTCCACCGTTGCAGGCATTTTATATGAGTTAAAATTAAACTTTTCTTAATCTTTGTTATTTTTAGTTAATTTTCTGTTAATTTAAGCCCAATTTTAAATTAAAAGTAAACAATGCTATTTTATTGTTAGTATATGGAGAAAAATTATTTTTTTGAAAGATTTATAAATGAGTAAAAAATTACTCATTTAATGGTTTATTTATAGCTTTTTCATAGTATTTATTTAAATCAAATAGTCCATATTCAAGTGAATTTTGATGTTTAAACTCTTTATTAAAATAATCATAAGATTCCCAAAAATTTGGATTTGCTCTATTTACAGTATATTTTAAAAACTTGTTATTATATGAAGGAGTATTTTCATAGTTTTGAATTAAATCAAAGAAATCATATAAATCATCTTGATTTACATTTATAAATATATTTGGATAAGAACCAATAAATCCTTCTATAAAGTCAATATCATCTTTTGTAGGATCTAGCCTTGATTCTTCATCAAACATTAAAGCTACATTTTTATGCCATCTATTTACTATTAAAGAGTAAATCAAACTTTCTTTATTATTTAAAATAATTCTAATAAAAGCCACATTTGCTCCTCTTCCTACAAAATGTTGTATAACTTTTGATACATTTGGTGTAGAAAGAGATCTTAATGTTTCTTGTATTTCATATTTTGAATTGTAAGAAACTTTAAGAGGAAGTGGTGTGTAATTTTTTTCTACAAAATTTATAGGATCTTTTTTTGTATCTGTATATTCTAAAAGATCTTCTACAAATTCAAACTTGTAATCTTTTGTTTTAAATTTTATTCCTGTTTCATTAGAACTTGGAGTATAAGTAGTAAGATATTTTGCAAGCCAACCTAAATACCATGAGTTGAAGTAATCAATTCTACTTTTTTGAGGCAGAAATTCTAAAAAATTACTCTCTCCTTCGACTCTTAATCTATCCATATGAGTTCTTACTAATAATTGATGAGCAGTATTCCCAAATACATCAAATCCTGCTACAAGAGAGTAATATATTCTTTCTAATAAAGGATAATCTATAACCCAAAGAGTTTTTGGAATATTTCCTAAAGCACCTTTATGAAGTGATGCTGAATCAAAGTGTCTATAAACAGTAAGAATAGAATCATTATTTGAACTATCTCTTAAATAATTTAATTTTAAACCATCTTTATAATACTTTTTATATAAAGCAGCTCTATTCTCTTGATAAGTTTTAGTCTCTTTCTCTTTTCCTAGATTTTTAAAAGTTTGAAATAAACTAGGGTCTTCTCCCAATTGATTTGGTATTTTTAGATTTTCAAAATTATTTTTTAAAAAATTCTTATCAATTACACTCAAATCGTATTTTGGATCCATAAATGCAACCCAAAAATGATCTTGAATTACATTTAAAGCAATTTGACCTCTACAAACAGGACCTTTAATAAAAGTATTTATAAAGAAATATATATCTTTTAACATAAATTCATAACGACTAACTGCTGGAATTTGTTTGAATACTTCAATAGCATTTGGACTAGTTTTTTCATCATAATTAATAAGATATGGTTCTTCATCCCAAGTTCGTTTGATGAATATATCATTGTAAAATTTTAATTTTTCTTCATCAAATTTATAAACCATGTGAGTTTTATGAACAATTGTTGAATTTACTTTTTGAAGTCTATAATAAAATGGTTCTTCGATTTTGTCGTAAGGAAATCTTGTAGCTATTATTTTTGGTGATTTCCCGGGAGGTGTACTTGAACGAATAAGCTCATAAAAATTGTTACTTGTTTCATCAAAATATATATGTGCTAAGAATAGATGCTCATATATATATCTTGCTGTAACTTTGTGTTTTATTCCTTGATTATTTAAAAAATCTTCAAATTTTTCTATTTTATCTTTTTCAAAATCTGGAATTTTCAAATTTTTTGTATCATCTTTTGCTCCAAAATCAAGCCAAGTCATGAGAGTATTGTATTCTTGATTACTAATTCCTGGAAAACCATAAGGCATAGCTTTATGAGGATTTTTATAAAAATAATCTTCAAGTTCAGTTTTGTTTTTTACACAAGTTAACTTTTCAGTTTCAGGAGAGTATTTCCCAGTAATTTCTGGATTTAATTCTTTTTGAAATAAGTACTGCATCATAATTGATTCATCAGAATCTTCATCTTTATCTATAACTGAAGTAAAATTTTTTGATCTCCAATCTTTTGTAGATAATGCATCTATAAAAAGTCTTGTAGGTTCAGTTGCACTTAATCTTTGAGCGTAAACTTCATTTTTTGAGCTACCTCTATCAAGTCCTTCAAATGAATCTAACTTTAGTTGGCAAGGTGAATTATAGCAAGAGTGACAAGATACACAACGATTGTCAAGTATTGGTTTTATATCTTTTGAAAATGATATAGGTTTTTCAATTTTCTCATATTCTACTTCATCTAGCTCTTTATTTGAACAAGCAGTAAATAAAAGAGTAAACAGTAAAATTATTAAAAGATGAAGTTTCATAATAGCCCCTAAGTATATTTTGTAATTATTATATTAAAACTTTATTTTTAAAGTGCTTTTTGCTAAAATCCAAAACTAAAATAAAAGGAAAAATATGCAACATTTAATACGAACTTCTGATTTTACAAAAGAGGAAATTTTAGATATTTTTAATGATGCTAGAGGTTTTTTAGATTTTAAACCTTGTGATATTTTAAAAGGTAAAATTATTGTAACTTTATTTTTTGAAAACTCTACAAGAACTAGAAGCTCATTTGAAATTGCTGCAAAAAGGCTGGGAGCTGAAGTTGTAAATCTTGATGTTGGTACATCTTCAACAAAAAAAGGTGAAACGATGTACGACACGGTTGCAAATATAAATGCTATGAAACCAGATGCTATTATTATTAGACATAGTGAGTGTGGATTACCTGAAAGTTTAATAGGATATGTTGATTGTCCAATAATAAATGCTGGTGATGGTAGACATTCTCATCCTACTCAAGCTTTATTAGATTTATTTACTATTTATGAATATTTTGGTGGGAAAACTGAAGGTAAAAAAATAGCTATTGTTGGAGATGTTAGAAATTCTAGAGTTGCTGGAAGTAACAGAAGATTATTACCTAGATTTGGAATAGATGTAAATTTAGTTGCACCAGATTGTTTTAAATATGAAGGTAATGAATTTAAACAATTTAGTACAATCGATGAAGTAATTGACGATATGGATATTGTAATGAGTTTAAGAAGTCAATTAGAAAGACATAACATTACGTATTTTGAATCTTTACAAGAGTATGCAAGAGATTTTTGTATAACTTCTGATTTAATGGACAGAAAAGAGTTTTTACTTTTACATCCAGGACCTGTAAATAGAAATATTGATATTACTGATGATGTTTTAAAACATCCTAGATGTAAAGTATTAGAGCAAGTTACAAATGGTGTTGCTATTAGAGCGGCTATCTTAAAAAAATTGATACTTAGATAAATTGGACAATATAAAAGAATTATTAAACAAATATGGCTCTTTAAAAGAGCCTTTTTTGTTTTTACTATCTTACGACTTAAAAAACTTTCATATAAAAAAACTAAATAATCTTGATGAAGATATAAAATATGAAATAAATAGTTTTGGAAATAAATTTAAAAAAGAGTATTTCTTAAATAAATTTCCAATATCATTTTTTGAATATAAAAATATGTTTGAAAAAATACAAGAAGAGATAAGAAGTGGAAATAGCTATCTTTTAAATTTAACTACACAAACAAAAATAGAGACAAATCTTAATCTAGATGAAATTTATGAATATTCTAATGGTTTATTAAAATTAAGAGTTAAAATGAATGATTTAGATTTTGTTTGTTTTTCTCCTGAGAAATTTGTAGAAATTAATGATAATAAAATATATACATACCCTATGAAGGGTACTATTGATTCATCTATTGAAAATGCAAAAGAAGTTTTATTGAATTGTTCAAAAGAAAAAGCTGAGCATACAATGATTGTTGATTTACTAAGAAATGATTTAGGAAGAGTTGCAAAAAATATAAAAGTAGAAAAATTTAGATTTTTTGAAAAAATAGAGTTAAAAAATAGAGGACTTTATCAAACAAGTTCAAAAATAAGTGGAGTATTAAAAGAAGATTGGAAAAATAATTTAGGAGATATATTTTTAGATCTTCTTCCTGCTGGTTCTATTACAGGAACACCTAAAAAATCAACGGTTGATATTTTAAAAAAAATTGAAAATTATGATAGAGGTTTTTATACAGGAATTTTTGGAATTTTTGATGGAGAAAATCTTCAAAGTTTTGTTTTAATAAGATTTATTGAAAATATTAAAAATGAACTTTTTTATAAGAGTGGGGGTGGAATTACTATTGATAGTGATGAAAAACTTGAATATGAAGAACTTATAAATAAAGTTTATTTACCATTTTAAAGAGGTTAATATGTATTTTGAAACAATCAAATGTGAAGATTTTGAAGTTTATAATTTAGATTATCACCATAAAAGAGTTGCTAGAACTATTGGGAAGAATTTAAATTTACAAGAGTATATTAATCCACCAACAAATGAGCTTTTAAGATGTAAATTGGTTTATGATGACAATGAAATTTTAAATGTTGAATATTTTACTTATAAAAAAAGAGAATTTAAAAATTTTAAAATAATATTTGATGACAATATAGATTATTCAAAAAAATATCTAAATAGAGATACTTTAGATAAATTATATGAAAAAAGAGAAGATTGTGATGATATTATTATTATAAAAGATGAAATTGTTACAGATACTTCAATAGCAAACATAGCAATACTTTATGATGGTATTTGGATTACTTCAAAAAAATGTTTATTAGAAGGAACTACAAGAGCTAGATTGATTGAAGATAAAAAGATTATAGAAAAAGATATATCTTTAGACATGTTATATAAAGCTAAGAAAATTGCAATTTTTAATGCAATGTTAGATTTTATTGAATTAAATGATTATTCATTTAAATTATAAACTCTATATAAAAGTTTTTCCCATTTATTCTCTTTTCCCCAATTTAGATTTATTTTTTTTGTAAAATTTTTATTTGTTAAGTAGTAAGAATCTATTTCATTAAATGCAAATTTTGGAATTAAATCTACTCTTCTTGTAAGTGGAATTACAAGTGAACTCAAATTGTCCAAAACAAGTGGTGATTCATTTTTATTTTCACTATATAATAAAACCATGTGACTTCCATTTCTAGCTTTTACGTCAACAACTGCAAAATATAGATTTTCTTTTTTTATTCCTAATTCTAATAATGTAAAGTATTTTGCTATTGCGTAATCTTCACAATCACCATGCCCATTTATTAGAAACTCTTTTGGAGTAGCCCAATAATCATCTATACCAGAGCTTTTATTATCAAATTGGGGTAGTATTTTGTTTATAAAAGTATTTGTGTGAGATAACTTTCTTATTAAATCATAATTTTCAATTTTTACTTTTAATTCATCATATTTTTGTAATCTTTTTTCAATAAAAGATTTTTTACTTGAATTATTTATTGTTTTATAGTCTTTTTCATTTAATTTAAATTCATAAGCTAATAAAAAATTTGATAAAAGTGTAATAAGGATAATTAACTGTTTCATAAGATATAATAACAAAAATTTTCTAAAAGGAACACATTTTGCTAGATGATATTGTAGAGAGTTTGGATTATAAAATATTGATTGAAAATCAAATTAAAGAGCAGTTATCTTTTTTATTATTAAAAGATCAAAAATTTTCAATAGTTTTAAATGTTGAGAAAATAAGTTTTAATCCAAAATTACCAAAACATATAATGGATAAGATTAATCATTTTGCATTATTTTCTTTATCAAATTACACATATAGTACAATAAATTTAGATGATAGTTTTTTAACATTTGAAACAGGTTTTGGTGAAGAAAATATAGGTAGTATTTTAACAGTGCCTTATTACACTATTTTACAAATTATTGTTGAAGATAAAGTTATATTTATAAATCATACAGCGGCAGTAGATAGTTTTAAGTCAGAAAAAATAACAAGAAATTCTGCAGATGTATTTAAAAATAATCCTAAGAATAAAAAATTTAATAGTTAAAAAGTGGTGTTAAACCACTTTTTATTTTTTTGGAGAGAACTTAAATAAAGCACTTCCCCATGTAAGTCCACCACCAAAGGCATCAAATAAAATAGTATCACCTGATTTTATTCTACCTTCCTCGAACGCATAGTTCATAGCCATAGGTATTGATGCAGCTGATGTGTTACCATATTTATCAACAGTAACTACTGTTTGTTCGTCATTGATATTTAAAGCTTCACCAACTGCTTTTATGATTCTATAATTTGCTTGATGAGGTATAAAGTGAGTAATGTCTTTATTTGAAAGTCCATGTTTTTCAAGCATTTTTACAACATCTGAAGTAAGAGTTTTAACAGCAAGTTTAAACGTTTCATTACCTTTCATACTTATACAAGCCATTTTTGAATCTAGAACTTCTTGTGAACATGGATTTTTACTTCCCCCACCAGCAGTTTTTATCAAGTCTTCATAAGTTCCATCACTTGAACATTGAACATCAATAATTGCTTCACTTTTATCATTTGTTGCACTAATAATAGCTGCTCCTGCTCCATCACCAAAGATAAAACAAGTAGTTCTATCTTCATAATTTAAGATAGAACTATATTTCTCGGCACCAATAATTAATACATTTTTTTTCATGCCAGATTCAATAAAAGCTTTTGCAATACCTAAAATATAAACAAAACCAGTGCATGCAGCACTTACGTCAAATGCCATAATATTAGGTAAGTTTAATTTTGATGCAATTAAACAAGCAGTAGATGGCATACATAAAAAATCTGGTGTTACAGTAGCACAGATTATTAAATCTATATCTTCTTTATTTATTCCTGCTCTAGAAATAGCAACTTCAGCTGCTTTTGTACCTAAGTCAGAAGGTGCTTCATCTTTTTCAGCTAATCTTCTTTCCTTTATACCAGTTCTTTTTGTAATCCACTCATCAGTAGTGTCAATGATTTTCTCAAAATCTGCATTTGACATAATTCTAGGTGGTATATAAGCTCCAATTGATCTAAAAGCTGCATAAGTCATTACATTTTCCTTTAGTATTAAAGAGTATCTTCTTTAGTACTATATTTTACTAATCTTTGTTCAATAATACTATCTAAGTTTGAACTAGCCGCATTTATTGCTTGAAAGATTGCATTTTTTATTGCTTTAGGGTTTGATTTTCCATGGGAAATTATTACAGGAGCTTTTACACCAAGTAGTGGAGCACCACCATATTCAGCATAATCAACTCTTACTTTTAAGTTTTTGAAAACTTTTCTCATTAAAACTGCACCAGCAATAGAAATGAGTGATCTTTTCAAACTTTTTTTAATAATTTTACCAATAGTGTCTGCAACACCTTCAGCTGTTTTAAGTAGAATATTTCCTACAAAACCATCACAAACAACAACATCTACAGTACCTTTGAAAATATCACTACCTTCTACATTTCCACCAAAATTAGGAATTTTTGAAAGTAACTTGTAAGCTTCTTTTGTTACCTCATTCCCTTTACTTTCTTCTTCACCATTACTTAATAATCCAATAATTGGTTCATCAAGTCTTAATACAGATTGAGCATAAGCTTGACCCATAATGGCAAATTCAAATAGATTTTTTGCATCGCTATCAACATTTGCCCCAACATCTAGTACTAATGTGTTTTGATTTTCACTTGTAGGCATTAGTGTAGCAATAGCAGGTCTTGAAACACCTTTTATTCTTCCAATTCTTAATGTAGCTAATGACATAGTAGCTCCTGAATGACCTGCTGATACAACAGCATCAGCTTTACCTTCACGTACTAATTCAATTGCCTTATAAATTGTTGATTCTTTTCTTTTTAATGCATCTGTCGCACTATCATGCATTGAGATTACATCTTCTGATTCAAGTATTTCTATTCTGTTTAAGAAAGTAGGTGGTATAAGTTTTAAAAGTTTTTCTTTATTTCCAACAGCTATAGCTGTAAAATTTATATTGTTTCTAAGAGCTTCTATAAGCCCTTCAACTATAGGTTCAGGACCGAAGTCCCCACCCATTGCATCAATTGCAATCTTCAACATTAGTTTTTATATTCACCAGTGTTTGGATTTACCATGTGAGGCATTTTCCAAGAACCATCACTATCTTTAACTGGTTTTTTTAATGTAATTTTGTAATGAGTTCTTCTCATTGCTGATCTTGAGTGTGATACTCTTCTCTTTGGTACTGCCATATTATTCTCCTTAAAATTCTTTTTCGAAAAGCTGATTATCTTCTAAGCAGTTTTTACAAATATGATAATCACTTTTTATACTATTTAATTCACTTTCAATTATTTCATCAAAGTCAATCAAACTATTTTCTATTTCTATTACTAAAAATTCTTCATCGTCACCTTTATATACTCCATCACTCAGAAGAAGTTTTAACTGTTCATCAAGTGAAAAAGGCTCAGAAGACCCACATCTAGAGCAATCGATATCAATTATGCCCTTTAGATTTGCTTCAATTTTTACTAAAGATGATGAAATTCTACAAAAAGTACCTTCAATTTTAACTGAATTAAAAGAAGTTTCTAATTCTTTTTTTGTAGTTGGTACTTTTTTAAACTCTATTTTCATATATTATTAACAAATTTCTCTTTGTGCAAAAAAGAAAGCAATTTCTATTGCAGCATTTTCTAATGAATCTGAACCGTGAACTGCATTTGCATCAATTGAATCAGCAAAATCTGCTCTGATTGTACCAGCAGCAGCTTCTTTTGGATTTGTTGCACCCATTAATTCTCTATTTTTAGCCATTGCATTTTTACCTTCTAAAACAGAAACTACAACTGGTCCAGAGATCATGAATTCAACTAAATCTTTGAAGAAAGGTCTACTTGCATGAACAGCATAGAATGCTTCTGCATCTGCTTTTGAAAGTTGTAATTTTTTTGTAGCAGCAATTCTTAAACCAGCTGATTCAAATCTGTCTAAGATTTTTCCAACTACATTTTTTGCTACAGCATCTGGTTTGATGATTGATAACGTTTGTTCCATCTTTTATCCTCTTTAAATTTTTAAGTCGCGGATTATATCGAAAAAAATAAAAAAAGACAAGTAAAAAATACTTGTCTTTGTAATAATTTATTTAAAATGTTTTGAAATTATTCAATTACAGGAGTTCCTGCAGTTCCTCTATCGTCTTTTTCAATTTTACTTGAACCAACTTCATCCCAAACTATACAACCTTCTGTTGGACATGCATCTGCACATGCTGGGGCATCGTTATGTCCTACACACTCTACACATTTGTCTTTATATACATAATATATATCTTCACCTGTTGGATTATCATCATTATCAACTATGGCACCAACTGGACATTCGTCTAAACAAGCATCACAGCTGATACAAATATCAGTAATTAAAACAGCCATTTTAGTTCTCCTAAATAATTTTGGCTAACTTTAACAAACAATATATAAAATTAACTTTAATTTTGTAATAGATGATAAAAATTATTATTGAATAAATATTTTTATTTTTAAGCTAAATATAAATTTTATTTGATACAATTTCAGCATATAAAAAATTAAATAAAAGGAATAGAATATGTTAGTAACAAAAAAAGCACCAGATTTTACAGCAACGGCAGTGTTAGCTGATGGAACAATAATAGAAGATTTTAACTTATATAAAAATATTGGAGAAAAAGGGGCAATCTTATTTTTCTGGCCACTAGACTTTACATTCGTATGTCCATCAGAAATTATTGCATTCTCAAAAAGAACAGATGAATTTAAAGCAAGAGGAATTAATGTAATTGGTTGTTCAGTAGATTCTCAATTCTCTCACTTTGCATGGAGAGA
>RRZT010230091.1_pt1 | contig 10332 bp, 6 predicted proteins | sample 2165551 | NCBI WGS metagenome assembly RRZT01 (sample SAMN10456910, study PRJNA506462) | wastewater metagenome | biome: wastewater; feature: sludge; material: wastewater sludge; isolation source: wastewater sludge with Escherichia coli K12::gfp cells carrying plasmid... | place: USA: Moscow, Idaho ...
TTTCTTAATTTGTTATTTTGTTTAAAATTTGATTAAAAATGATCTTTCGTATCGTATTCTTGTGTTTAATCCTTCTTATTATTGAGCTTTATGCTTTTCAAGTATTAAAAACTTTGATAAAATCAAAGCGAGCATTGTATTTAATTCAGCTTATAAGTGTATTGTTTTTAACATATATTGTCTATTCTTTCTCACAATTTGACCGAAACTCAGGTCAAACTAGGCAGTTGATGGGTGTTGTGGGCTTACTTCTTATTGTGTATGTTCCAAAATTAATTTTAACGCTTGTATTAGTAGGTGAAGACATATTTAGGTTAGGTGCTGGAGCAGTTAATTATTTTGTGGATTCTGATAAGAATTCGGATTTTCTTAATTCCAGAAGAAAGTTCGTCAGTCAGATAGGATTGGGAATTGCAGCAGTTCCTTTTTTATCTTTAATTTACGGCGTAACTATTGGGAAGTATAACTTCAAAGTGATTAAACAGCGCATTTTTTTTCCTGATTTACCTGAAGCTTTTGATGGTTTTACGATTACTCAAATATCCGATGTGCATAGTGGAAGTTTTGATAATCCGGAGAAGATTAATTATGCTATAGATTTGGTCAACGAACAAAATTCAGATCTGATTGTATTTACTGGAGATATTGTCAATACAGATGCCAAAGAAATGCATCCTTGGATAGCAACATTCAATAGAATTAAAAACCACAAGTACGGAAAATATTCTGTTTTGGGCAACCACGATTATGGCGAATATGTAACCTGGCCATCAGAGGCAGCAAAAGAAAATAATTTTAAAGCTATAAAAAGTTTATACGGAGAAATTGGCTTCAATTTGTTACTGAACGAACATACTTTTATTGAGAAAGAAGGTGCTAAAATTGCATTGGTTGGAGTCGAAAACTGGGGACACAACTTCAAGAAGGCTGGAGATTTAAATAAAGCTGGTGGAACTTTAAAGAAGGAAGATTTTAAGATTTTGATGAGTCATGATCCTTCGCATTGGGAACATGTAGTGCAGCATGACGACAAACATTATCACCTCACGCTTTCAGGGCATACACACGGAATGCAGTTTGGTATTGAAATTCCGGGTTATTTCAAATGGAGTTTAGCACAGTATGTGTACAAACAATGGGCAGGTTTATATGAAAACCTAGGAAGGTACGTATATGTGAATAGAGGGTTTGGTTTTCATGCCTATCCGGGTAGAGTAGGTATTATGCCGGAAATAACGGTCATTGAACTAAAAAAAGGTGTTAGCGTGACATAATTCGTTAAAAACGCTACATTTGTAAAATAAACATCTCTTCTTAGTAAATTTTTAAAAATTAAACTATTGGTTTTATGTCAAAATTTGGAGAACTTATAAATACGCAAGTACCTGTGTTAATTGATTTTTACACAGATTGGAATGAATCTTCAGTTTCCATGCATCCTGTTATCAGAGATGTCGCAGCGGCGCTTGGCGATAAGGCAAAAGTGATTAAAATTGATGTAGATAAAAATCAAGAACTAGCGGATGCTTTGCGCATCAAAGGCTTGCCTACATTGATGATTTACAAACAAGGTCAAATGATTTGGAGACAATCAGGTGAGTTAGATGCCAATACCCTTATTGGAATCGTGCAAGAGCAATTTTAGAATTGGTTTTGAAGTTATAAAACAGCACATTTATACTCTTTTTCTTTTAAAAAAACCAATGTTTTAGGTAAAACGTATTCAAGATTTTTGAAGGCTTTTACACTGTCGTGAAAAACAATAATGCTTCCCGGTGTGATATTTGACAGCACGTTATCTAAACATTTTTCTCTAGATAGTGTTGTGTCAAAATCAGCGCTAAGCACATCCCACATAATTATTTTATACCCCAATTTTCGAATTGCTTTTGATTGAGTAGTCTTTAATTTACCGTAGGGTGGGCGAAAGATTTTAGATTTTAAATTGTAATCTATACTTTTTTCAATTGCTTCTCTGCATCGTATAACGTTTTCAATGTAAATTTCAGTGTTAGTTTCCCATCCATTCAAATGGTTGAAGGTATGGTTTCCTATAGCGTGACCTTCGCTGATTACTTTCTTGAATATATTTGGGTTTTTTTCAACGTTTTCTCCAATACAAAAAAAAGTAGCTTTGAAGGCGTGTTTTTTTAATTCTTCCAAAACCCAGGTAGTAATTTCTGGAATAGGTCCGTCATCGAATGTGAGGTATACTGTGTTTTCTGTATTGGAAACATCCCAAGTATAATTAGCAAATATCTTTTTGATGATCCAATTCGTTTTGATCCAGTAGAACTTCATTTTTTTAGTTTAAATTTAAAAAAAAATAGCGACATTTTGCAACATCGCTATCTTTTCTAATTGGTATTTACAATCACTCTTTGTCTCGGCCAAAACGTTCAAACATTTTGATGTAAGTATTGAAGGTGATTTTGTTCTTATTATAGAAATCCATGTCGCCATTTTCTTTCATGACTTGCAAAAGACTTCTGTAGCGTTCAATATCAATTATGATTGGAGTTGCTATGCTGCTTTGTTCTGAAGATTTAAGCTTGCCGTAATAATTAAGGTTTTCTTGATACTTGCTTATTAGTTTTCCTAATAATTGTTGTGCTTTTGCTTTTTCATCAATTTTATAATACCCGTCAGTAAAAGGCTCTAAAAGAGAGTAGTAACCAAAATATTCCAAAGGCATTTTTGTCATAGCCAAATCGATAATATTTTTTGCCTTGTCTTTTTTGCCTTCAAGAATCAGTTGGTTCATTAATCTAGAAAGGTTCGTTCGGTATGTTATACTATTTTTACGGGTTTCAGGGTCATGATAGATTTTTGGACTTTCGCTATTTCCCCAATCCCATTTCATAACCTTGGCATACATTTTATCAGTATCAATTTGCCCCATTTCAAGTGGACTTGCGTCTTTTGCTAAAGCTGTTTTTACGGGTACTAGTTTGTAAACCATACCTTCTAGCTGAAGGTATTCTTTCATCCAAATATAATCTTCACTATCAAAAGCACCTCCACTAAAATAGATTGGTCTTTTCCAGTTGTTATTGGCAACAATATCAAGCATCATTAATCTATTTTTGTATAAGGCACTTCCTTTTATGTCCAGATCAATATAGGGCACAATAGAATCGTTGTATTTAGGGCTAACCACTTTGTTTTTTATAACAGCATCTTTGTCAACAGTAATTCGGATTTTGTTTGTTGGGTAAAAATGGATGGTTTGACCATTTTGCATATCAACCGTAGCTTTAGGGTTTTTTATGAAGGTAAGGAAGTCTTTTATATCCCAACGGCTTTCAACTTTTGGTATGTGAACTACATAATCTAGTTTGTCTCCCACATATTGACCATGTGTAAATGAAATTGGCAACGGATCTGATTCGTATGTTTTGGTTTTCATTTGATCAATATACCAATCCGTCATGAAAAGACTCGTATTCACAATTTTAACATCGGTTCTTATTTTTTCAATTTCTTGAGCGTACCAAAGAGGGAAAGTATCATTGTCACCAATTGTGAATAAAATAGCATTTGGATCACATGAAGTAAGGTATGCTTTTGCCATGGCTAAAGCAGTGTATTTCCCAGAACGATCGTGGTCATCCCAGTTTTGAGCAGCCATAAGTACTGGAGCTGCTAGTAAACTTGCCGCAATAATTATAGGTCCTGCCAGTTTTGGAGCTAAATATTTTTGTGCACTTTCGTATAATGCATAAACTCCAAAACCAATCCAGATGGCAAATACGTAAAAGGAGCCTACCAGAGCATAATCTCTTTCTCTAGGTTCGAAAGGTCTTTCGTTTAGGTAGATTTTTAATGCTATTCCTGTAAAAAGGAATAAGGCGAGTAGGACATAGAAACTTTTTAAATCCTTATTGGCGTGGTACATTAAGCCAATTAGTCCTAGAATAAATGGGAGGAAGAAATACACATTTCGACCTTTATTATTTAACACATCTGAAGGTAAATTGTCTTGACTACCCAAGTGTAATTCATCTATAAATTTTACACCGCTAAGCCAGTTGCCATCTAAGTAATCGTAACGACCTTGAACATCATTTTGACGACCAACAAAGTTCCACATTAAGTACCTCCAATACATGTAGCCAAACTGGTATTCAACCATGAAGCCTAGATTGTCAGCAGTTGTAGGTTTGTCAACTAATAAATAATCGCCATAGCTTTTTAGGAACGTCACATAGCCTTCGTTGTCTATTTGTTTTTGGGCGTAAGCTTGTCTGAATTCGTTTATTATTTTTTCAGTCTCATTTTTTAGTTGCGCAATTGCTTTGTTGTAATCTTCTTCGCTAAGTTGACTTGCGTCTATTCCGTATTTAGCCAAATCGTCTTCATAAGGATAATTAGGATTTATTCTAAACTGAGGAGGATTAGTAAAATTCATGTAATTCTCAATATGATCACCGCTCCACATTCTTGGCAAAATAGTTTTGTGGTTGTCATCTGTATTTTGCTCTGCATTTTTGAAATTATTAACGATAACATATTTACCTGTTTTGTAATCTCTTTCGTAATTGGGTGCTTTGTCTAAATAAGGATTGTTTTCGTCTAAACCCGAAAAGGCTTCTGTGTATTGCGGACCGTAGAACAATGGATTTACTCCATATTGTTCCCTGTTGTAGTACGCAAGAACTTCACGCGCATCAGAAGGTTTGTTTTCGTTAATAACCGTATTAGCATTGGCGCGAATAGGCAACATCATCCAAGTTGAAAATCCAATTAAAATAAAAAGAACACACAATAGCAGGGTGTTGTATGTTACAAGTCCCTTCTTGCTAGTGTATTGCAAACCAAAGTAAAATAAGGCGACCAGTAAAACAGTAACAAATATAGTTCCGGAATCAAACGGTAATCCTAAGCTATTTACCATAAAAACTTCAGTTTTACCAAAGAATCCCATGGTCATAGGAAGTAGCATTTTGAAAATAAATAGCAAAACGGCAATAACTACAATATTTGCAATAATAAAATTTTTGACGGTTACTACTTTATAATTTTTAAAAAAGTAAAGAAAACCTATGGCAGGAATTGTCAATAAAGCCATAAAGTGAACTCCAAATGAAAGTCCAACAACAAGAGAAATGATCAATAACCATTTGTTGCCTCTTGGCTTGTCCATGTCCTGTTCCCAGCGCAACCCAAGCCAAAACAATAAAGCAATGAGTAGTGAAGCCATAGCGTAAACTTCGGCCTCTACGGCATTGTACCAAAAACTATCAGAAAAAGTATAAGCCAAAGCACCAACAAGTGAACTACCTAAGATTACAATTTCATTATTTTTGTTTATTTCAGAAAATCTTGAAACTAATTTTCTCAATAGTATTGATGAGGACCAAAATAAAAATAAGATGGTGAAAGCACTTGAGAATACGGACATCATATTTACCATTAAGGCAATTTTAGTATCATCTGTAGCAAACATGGCGAAAAAAGCGCCAATCATCTGGTACAAAGGAGCTCCAGGCGGATGGCCTACTTCGAGTTTTGCTGCTGTGGCTATATATTCACCACAATCCCAAAAGCTCATAGTGGGTTCGACCGTTAAAGTGTATGTTAATAATGCGACTCCAAATGTAAACCAACCAGTAATTGTATTCCATTTATTGAAATTGAATGCTGCTTTATCCATGTAGTAAAGTTTATTTTAAATAATCTACAAAGAAAATGTTTTTTTAGTTTAAACGAGAGAGCATTAACAATATTTTCTAGAAAAGTATTACAATTTGCTAACCTATTGACTGTAAGTGATTTTTGCTGTGTTTTTAAGCTGCTGTTAATTTTAGATTATTTTTTTTTCATAAAAAGTCAAAAAAAGTTTGTACAAACTAAAATTTAGTTTAAATTTGCACTCGCTTAGCAGCAATGCTGGTCTATGGTGTAATGGTAACACAACTGTTTTTGGTGCAGTCTTTCAAGGTTCGAGTCCTTGTAGACCAACAAAAAACCTCTCAATTTTTGAGAGGTTTTTTTATGCCTTATATTTAAGGTTGAGTTGTTTTAGCCTGATTTGAATTTTAATAAAATCAGATCTTGAAAGTTATTACCGGTTTTGTAGAATGATTTACTAGATCTTCGCCGATGCTTCCATTGAAAAAATGAGACAATCCAGTTCTTCCGTGTGTGCACAAACCAATTAGGTCAGCGCCAATTGTGTTGGTAAAATTACGAATGCCTTTTTCAATATTAGAATCGTTGTAAATATTTATGGAGTAATTTTTGACTTCAAAGTCTGCAATAAAATCCTTCATTGTTTTTTCGGCAATTGCTGTTGTTTTGAAGCTGTTAGGCGTGCAAATCATGACTAAAGCTAAATTAGCGTCAAATATATTTGCAAATTCAATCATCTTCAAAAAAGGTTTTTTAATTTCTTTCGTAAAATCAGATGCAAATACGATATTTTTAATGTTAAAGGTGTCTAGGTCTTTTTTGACAACTAATACTGGGATATCAGAAAGACGTACTACTTTTTCTGTGTTTGATCCAATAAGCATTTCTTCAATTCCTGAGGAGCCACTTGACCCCATAACTATTAAGTCTATATTGTTTTTTTTATTGAATGACAGTATGCCGTCGAAAGCTCTCTCAAATTGCACGGTAGTGCTAATTGTAATGCCTTGTAAGTGTGGTTGTTCTTTTATTTTTTGAAGTTTTTCATGCGCTTTTTTTATAAAAAGCATAACTTCGGGAATGCTACTTCCATTTGTCATTGCGTCATGCAATTGATGAGGTAGTTCTAGTAGGTGGAGTAGTAATATTTCTGAGCCGTTTTTTTTAGCTATTTGTACGGCTGATTTTAAAGCTTCTTCAGCATGTTTAGAAAAATCAGTTGGAACTAATATTCGTTTCATAATTTACTTGGGTTTTAAATTACAGGAAAAAGGGCTCTTTATATTCAATAATAAAGATAAGAAATTTTTTAACAGCAACTGAATATTTTAAATTATAAAAAAAAAGACTATCTTTGCACGGTTATTTATTAAAATCTAGATAATGAGGGGACTAAATGTCCCCTCTTTTTATAAAAATATGACATTTAAAGAAAAAGTACATACGTTGTTGGCAGAAGGCCTTTTAGAGAAGCAGTCAATTTTTTTGATAGATCTTGTCATCACTGATGCATTCAAGGTAATCGTTACTTTAGACGGTGATAATGGGGTGGCTCTTCAGGATTGTATTGATGTAAGTAGATATATAGATAGTAATTTGGACCGAGAGGAACAAGATTATTCTCTAGAAGTAGCTTCTGTAGGAGTTGGTTCTGCATTGAAGTTAGTAAGACAATACAAGAAAAATATTGGGCGAACATTAATTGTAAAGACTGAGGCAGAAATAATTGAAGCAGAATTAGTGGATGCTAATGATGATTTTGTAATTTTGTCTTGGAAAGCAAGAGAGCCAAAAAAGATAGGGAAAGGGAAAGAAACAGTTCAAAAAGAACTTAAACTGCCTTACGCAGACATAAAAGAAGCAATTGTTACAGTAACATTTTAATTAAAGAATTCGCATGGAAAATTTAGCATTAATCGATTCATTCTCAGAGTTTAAAGATGATAAACTTATTGATCGTGTAACGCTTATGGCAATTTTAGAAGATGTATTTAGAAATGCATTGAAGAAAAAATACGGTTCAGATGATAATTTTGATATCATTATAAATCCTGATAAAGGAGATATGGAGATATGGCAAAGAAGAGTAATCGTTGCGGATGATGATTTAGATTTAGATCATCTTGAAATTACTTTGACTGAAGCTAGAAAAATAGAGCCTGATTTTGAAATTGGGGAAGAGGTTTCTGAAGAAGTGAAGTTAATTGATTTAGGAAGAAGAGCAATTTTAGCTTTACGTCAGAATTTGATTTCTAAAATCCATGAGCATGACAATACCAATCTTTACAAGCAATTTAAAGATTTAATAGGAGATATTTATACAGCTGAAGTACACCATGTGCGTCCTAGAGTTGTAATCTTGGTTGATGATGAAGGGAATGAGATTGTTTTGCCAAAAGAAAAACAAATACCTTCTGACTTTTTCCGCAAAGGAGATAATGTTAGAGGGATAATAGAAAGCGTTGAATTGAAAGGAAATAAACCTCAAATTATTATGTCTAGAACTTCTGAGAAGTTTTTGGAGAAATTATTTGAACAAGAAATTCCAGAAGTATTTGACGGTTTAATCATGGTTAAAAAAGTGGTGAGAATACCAGGTGAAAAAGCAAAAGTAGCCGTAGATTCTTATGACGACAGAATTGATCCAGTAGGGGCTTGTGTGGGTATGAAAGGATCGCGTATTCATGGAATTGTTCGTGAATTAGGAAACGAAAATATCGACGTTATCAATTACACAAGTAACATGCAATTGTTTATTACTAGAGCATTAAGCCCAGCAAAAGTGTCTTCTATTAAAATTAATGAAGAAACAAAAAGAGCAGAGGTGTTCTTGAAACTAGAAGAAGTTTCAAAAGCGATTGGTCGTGGCGGACATAATATTAAATTAGCAGGTTTATTAACAGGCTATGAATTAGATGTTATCCGTGAAGGCGATGTTGCTGGCGCAACTGCTGATGAAGATGATGTTGAATTAACGGAGTTTTCAGATGAAATTGAAGGCTGGGTTATCGAAGAGTTTGCAAAAATTGGTTTGGATACTGCAAAAAGTATATTAAATCAAGATGTAGAAGATTTAGTAAGAAGAACAGACCTAGAAGAGGAAACGATTCTGGATGTAATGAGAATATTGAAAGAAGAGTTTGATAGTTAGTCAATGGGTCTTCAACGATAAACGTGCCACTTTACAATTAATTCTCGCTCGATAGGTGTCGAGTTTGAAGTAAAGTGAGGAATAACAAAAAAGGAAATAATAAAAAGGTTTTATGTCTGAAGAGAGAATTATTAGAATAAACAAAGTTTTGAGGGAATTGAATATTTCTTTAGAAAGAGCTGTGGATTATCTAAAAGATAAGGGAATTGTTATTGAATCAAATCCAAACACAAAAATTTCTGATGATGTATACAATGTCTTGTGCGGTCAGTTTGCAGGTGACAAAGGGAATAAAGAAGCTTCAAAAGAAGTAGGGGAAGAGAAAAGAAAAGAAAAAGAAGCTTTGCGTTTAGAACGAGAGAAAGAAATCGAAGACAAACGTAAAATTGAGGAAGAGCGTCTGAAGCAACAAGAGGTTATAAAAGCGAGAGCGGTTATAGCAGGCCCTGTTCAAGTGGGTAAGATCGATCTTAATCCTAAGAAAGCTGTCGTTGTTCCACCTGTAAAAACTGTTGAGAAAGTTGAAGTTCCTGCGGCCAAATCTCCTGAGGTGAAAATGGTTCAAAAAGAAGTTTTAACAGAAAAACTGTCGTCAGAAAAACCTGTGGAAGAAAAAGTTACTTCAGATAAAAAAGGATTAAAACCAGTGGCTGGAATTAAGGAAGTGAAACCTGAAGTTGCAAAAGAAATTGTTGCTGATGCTAAAGAAGTTGTAAAAACCGAAGCTGGTAAAGTTGAGGAAGCACCTGTTGATGAAACTATCACAACGCAATATCAAAAACTATCGGGAACTACTTTAACCGGTCAGGTAATTGATTTATCTCAATTCAACAAACCGAAAAAGAAAAAAGAAGAACCAAAAATCACTCCGAATAAACCGGGTGCTCCAGGTTCGGCTGCAGCCAATGCAAATAAAAACAAGCGTAAAAGGATTGCTCCTAAACCAGGTGCTCCTAGACCACCTGCAACACCAGGAGTTCCTGGTGCGCCCAATCCTAACAAGATTACACCTAATGTAGGTGGTGGTGGATTCAACGCAAACAGAAGTGCAAGACCTGGTTTTGTGAAAGGAAATAGGCCTGCTATTGTTGCAAAAGTTGAGCCTACTGAAGAAGAAGTTAAAAATCAAATTAGAGAAACCTTAGAAAAACTACAAGGTAAAGGTGGTAAATCTAAAGCAGCTAAGTACAGAAGAGATAAAAGAGATACGCACCGTCAAAAATCTGATGAGGAGCAAAGAGCCATTGACGAAGGAAGTAAAACTATTAAAGTTACTGAGTTTGTTACTGTAGGTGAAATTGCAATCATGATGGATGTGCCAATTACTAAAGTTATTGGTACGTGTATGTCACTTGGAATCATGGTTACCATGAACCAACGTCTTGATGCTGAAACATTGACTATCGTTGCTGATGAATTTGGTTATGAAGTTGAATTTATTACGGTAGACATTGAGGAAGCAATTCAAGTTGTTGAAGACAGAGAAGAAGATTTAGTTTTCAGAGCGCCAATTGTAACGGTAATGGGCCACGTCGATCACGGTAAAA
>RRZT011318883.1_pt1 | contig 10332 bp, 11 predicted proteins | sample 2165551 | NCBI WGS metagenome assembly RRZT01 (sample SAMN10456910, study PRJNA506462) | wastewater metagenome | biome: wastewater; feature: sludge; material: wastewater sludge; isolation source: wastewater sludge with Escherichia coli K12::gfp cells carrying plasmid... | place: USA: Moscow, Idaho...
CATTATCGCTAATGTTACCGTGCACATCGGTATAGTTTTCTTCGGACTTGCCGTATTACTCTCCATGCTTTTGGTACACAGGCAAATGAGCAAGTATGAGTTTAAGGAAAAAGGGCAGGATACTGGCAAAGAAATAGCTGAAAAGAATTAGCCCCACTGCAAATGGTCTAAAATCTGCGTCTCTCTTTTTGTCAGACAAGTTTTTTCTCTTATGCTAGAGCACTTACCTCTCTAGTGGTTTCACCCAATATCCGACCAATTTTTCGGTATTTTTTTAAATCCTGCAAAACAAGAACACCTTGTTCTATCTGCGCCCACCTGGTTCTCTGGCCTTCTGTTGCAACTTTTTGGAATTTCTGCCGGGAAAAACACACTGCCGTGTCTTTGCAAGCCATAGAGATGGGAAAAGGTAGTACCACGGCCTCAAACACCATGACTGATCAATGGAGGGAATTATCAGGTAATAGAGTCTTCCATTTCCTGGCTGCAGATATCCGCCATTCGTTTTCCGGCTTCTACATAATGGTTTCGGATACATTTTTCCAGTTCATAGGTGTTGCCCCGTTTAAGAGCATCGACCAGAACCTTGTGTCGCCAGTAAACTTCTTCTGCCGTATAGAGTTTAATCCAGTTTTTAAAGAGTAAAAATTTAGAGATACCCTGACACGATCTTTTGCAGAACTCAATAACCAGAGCATTGTCCACCCGAGAGAAAAGAACTTTGTGGAACTGGTCGTCCAAGGGGGCTAGTCGTTCAATGGAACCATCGTGTTCTGAAACAAGCCTCATCTGCTCGGCAATTTCTTCTAGCGTTTCAATGTCTTGAGGGGTGTAGAATTCCATTGCTGCGCATACTGCAGCCGCCTCCAGGATTCCGCCAGCAAAATAGCTATCCCGGATCTCTTTGGGACTCAATTTGGTAATGAATTTGCCCTTTTGGGGTATCCACACGACCAAACCTTCTTTGATGAGGATCTGCAGAGCCTCCCTTATCGGTGCCCTACTGATGGAAAGTTTTTTGGCGATTGCCAATTCCTTGACCTTGGTGCCAGGTTCGTATGTGCCGTCCAGAATCGATTTTTTGATATACGTTACGACCCGGTCGGTATAAGTCTGCTTGGAGAATTCCGTTTCATCGTTGGTGATGGGGAACATGGCCTGTCTGTGAACTGATAAGGTAGATTTTACTGATGCTTAGCTCTAGGACTTTTTTGATAGTTGCTTTTTTTGCAAATATCAACGCTATGTTCTTTTTTATACTTGGGACATAAGCCATAAGTCTATGCTTAAATATATCACCTGGTTTGCGCTTGATTAAAAAAATGAATTATTTCAATTTAATACACACGATTTAGTCTTTCATTTACTGCATAACCACAAGCCGTATCGACTTCTCAAGTGTCAACAGATGAATTCTGGATTGCAGCCAAGACGTTTATAGCTTCACTCTTTACTAATTGCCACTTTTTTCTCAACAAGTCCTGGCATCCCCGTGGGACGTCAACTGATTCTGGGAAACAGGTAGCTGTATTTTTGTGCGCTAAAACTCCATTTTTCCTGCAATTCAGCCGTGGCTGCTTCGATTTTATCTGCCAAGTAAGGAACGGCATGTTTCAAAACTGACAGGTACAGGTCTGAATCCTGCGGCCTGAAGGTCGGAATTTTCCAGAAACGAATCTCTGCTTCGGTAATGGCCATGGAAAAGACTGCAGCCGTGCCGGGCAACACTCCACCTCCAGCTACCAGATCATGAAGTTCTGATGACATGTAGGTTATACCGCCTGCATCCTGGCTGATAAGAATGGCAAGTTCGCCAATAATCTCCACTTTCTCTTTAGCTGTTTCTGCTCCAGTGAGCCTGTTGCCAAGCTGGGCGATTTTCAGACCCAGATTCCGGGTCGCTTCTGCCATCTCCCCCATATGCCTTGGGTAGGCGTTTTCATACTGAATAAAGGGAATCTCCGCTTTGGCTGCGCCATGAGCCAGGGCATCATAAACGATACGGTTATCATGTTCTTTGTTTATTCTGGCAACAAAAGTGTTTTCCTGAAGGGTGTTACTGATGGCCGGGATATAGGCTTTGCTCTCCAAGATGATTGTCGGCAATCGGTTCAGGCCCAGCGTTTTCATTAATAGCCCCTTTTGCCCCAACATAACATTCCCTTCAAGATCCTCGTTGGGGCCGAGGCCATCGGTGGTCGCGTTAAGTATTCCCATGACCGAAACGGGTACGCCGTCTATTTCGATTACGGCACCAATACATTGGTCGTTTTTTCCCTCCCTGTCTTCGAATTGAACAAAGCATGAGTCAGGATATTTGCGGGCAAAGGTGTCCATCACGGCAATGCAGGTTGCAGTCTGCAGGGCAACTGGCAGTTCAAGGCAACCCTGCCCGTAAATTCTCCCAAAAGCGGTAAAGGCAGCGACCTGACTGTATATGCCATCCAGGCCAACAGCACGTTGGGCAAGACTTGCTTCGTAAGGGGTAATACCCCGTCTGACCGGAGACATCCCAATACCGCCATCCTCGGTTGTGATACGTACCATCCCGGATTCAATATCGGCATCGATTTGAACGATGGTGGAATTTACCGGGTATGCCTTCCTAAGCAGACAGGCGATGACCGCAAAACCGGCAGAATCGTCTTGAACAAAACCGGAATGACTATGAACATGCCCGGCACCAGCATGCCCGGTTATTCCCAGGATGCCAGTCTTTGCACTGCATTTTTTAACAATCATCGCATATTCCTCATTAAGGTGAGGGGGGGTGGTAAGATATGTTTAGCTTACAAACCAGGCAGCCACAGAGCAATCTGGGGAATAAAGGTGATTGCCAGCAGGGCCAGGAACATTGTGACCAGGAAGGGCATTACCGCAACACTGAGTCGCTCTATGGAAATATTTGCAATACTGCAGCCGACAAAGAGATTGACGCCAACAGGCGGAGTCAAAAATCCCATGGACGAGCAAATGATCATAACAATGCCAAAGTGAATGGGATCGACACCAAGCACCTTGACGACCGGAAGAAGCAGAGGTGTCAGGATGAGGATATTGGCCAGCGCGTCCATAAAGGTTCCCATAATCAAAAGAAAAATGAGAATAATTAGCAGCAGAATAAATTTATTATCGGAAATGCTGACTAGGATGTTAACGAGCGTATTTGGCAGGTTGTAAAAGAGTAAGATTTGCCCCAGGGCAGTCGCCGTGGCGACAACTAGAAAGATGGACGAGGTGGTAAGTGCGGTTCCCTTGAAGACATCGATAACTTTTTGCCAACTCAATGTTCTGAGCACGAGACCTTCAACAATTAAAGAATAGACAACCGCAATAACACCCGCCTCGGTCGGTGTCGTAAGGCCGCCATAAATGTCGCCCAGCACAATAATGGGCACCATGAGTGCCGGAAGCGCCTGCACCAAAGTGGAAGCAACCTCTTTTATTGGCGCTCTCCTATCATTTCCGGTAAACCCATAATGCCTGGCAAGAAGGTAACTGCAAATCATCAGGCAGAGGCCAATAAAAAGACCAGGAATAACTCCGGCAATAAACAGGTCGCCCACAGAGACGCCCGCAGCGGTTCCGTAAATAATCAACGGTACGCTCGGTGGGATGATAACCCCTAAGCAACCGGCAGCGGTGTTGACAGCCGTGGCAAAAGACTTGGAGTATTTTTCCTTTTCCATAGCAGGGATCATAATGCCGCCGACTGCAGCAACCGTTGCCGGTGCAGATCCAGAGAGCGACCCATAAAACAGGCAGGTAAGAACTGAGATATGGGCCATGCCACCTGTGAGGTGGCCGACCAGTGCGCGAGAAACGGCAAGAAGACGCTGGGCCATACTCCCCTTCTGCATGATTTCACCTGCCATAATGAAGAAGGGCACCGCCATCAACGGAAAGACATCAAGGGATGTGATCATTTTTTGGATAAGAAATTCATAGGGCAGCATGTCGCTGAAGGTCATGCCAACAACAACGCTCAGACCAATCGCAACCCCAATAGGGACGCTGAGCATAAGGAACAATGCAAGGGAAACAAAGGTAAAAACAATAGCCAAATCCATAGCAAACTGCTCCTTAGTTTATTTCGATCTCGGTAGGATCTATTTTTCCTGTAATTAACCACCACAGTCGTTCCACGGTCCTAAACGCCATAAAGCCCATTCCCAGAGGCAGACAAAGGTAAACCCAAACCGCGCTAACCTCCAGGGCAGGTGTTTTTTGGCCAGTTTCGGCAAGGAATATGATAAATTTTGTTCCTATTATTGCGGTAAAAATGCAAAAACTCATAGTGAGCAATGACGCGACGATGGCTGCTGGCCTAGCGAATTTTCCTTTGAACACCGTTCTTATTATGGTGACCTCCAGGTGGCGGTCAAGCATGGTGGCGTAGCTGCAGCCAACATAAACAGACCAGATGAAGAGGTAGCGGGCAAGCTCTTCAGACCAGTCCAGCGAACTCTGAAAGACGTACCTACTAAACACCTGCACAGCGGTAATGCCTGTCATCATAACAAGCGACACAGAAGCGATAATCATTTCAATGCTTGGCACCATCGATTTTGGCGTTGCTTTCATGCCGTACACTCCATTGTCTCATTGCATAATCTCAGGTGGCAGATGCCACCTGAGATAGAGTTTATCTCATTATTGTTAGATATTTTCTATTTACCAGCGGCGATGGTTGCCCTTGCCTGCTCCACCAATTCCTTACCGATACGCTCTTCGAATTCCGCATAAACACCTGCGGTTGCCTCAGCCCAACGGGCACGTTCTTCTGGCGTAAGGACTGTTACGGTAACGCCTTTATCCTTGAGTTGGGCAAGGATCTTTTGTTCCCCATCACGAATGAGTTTTCGTTCGTAGAGCTTCATTTCTTCGAAGGTCTCGGCAATGAGCATTTGCTGCTCCGGGGTGAGGCTTTCATAAAATTTTTTGGAGATCATCATCAGGTGTGGGCTGTACAGGCTATTGACGATGGTGACGTGTTTGTTAACTTCCGGAAAATTGTTGTACCAAGCTAGGTTGAGGTCAATATCAATACCATCGACAGTCTTTTGCTGCATCGCAGTGTACACCTCACCCCAGGAGATGGGGGTAGGATTCATGCCAAGCGCCTTGAGGGTGGCTATGTGGGCCTTGGAAGGGGTGGAACGAATCTTCAAACCTTTAGCATCTTCAAGCGTGGCAACAACACGGTTATTGTTCCAGAGGTTACGAAAACCGATTTCAATGTAACCAAGCCCGATGATGCCGCTCTTTTCCAGTGCCTTGGCTGCATTCATGCCGATGGGTCCATCGGTGATTAAATCGGTTGAAGGATAATCGGTAAAGAGGAAGGGCAGATCGAAGATCAGAAATTCGTCGGAAAAAGGTGAAAGGTTTGGGGTAGAGTCAGAACCCATCTGCAACATATTGAGCTGCAACCCTTGAACAACAGCGTCAAAATTGCCAAATTTCGAACTATCGAAAATATCGACTCGAAACTCACCTTTGCTACGTTCTTCAAGCAGTTCTTTAAACTTGATGAAAGCCTGCCCCATGGGGTGTTGAGGTACATTGGGATGTGCACGTTTTATGACAATTGGGCCAGCAGCAGACGCTGCAGATAAACTGATGCTCAGGCAGAGCAGCAGCGTGCTTGCCATGATTAATACTCTTTTCATTGAATTCTCCTAAGCAGTGATTGTGACCGCCAACACCACGTCTGCGGCCAAGTTTCGTGCACCATCTTGTGTACACTTGAGGTTTAGCGGATAATAATTATCTGAATGTATCCAGGTATGCATACAAGGCAGGGGAACCTCCAGTATGCAAAAAAAGTACCTTTGATCCAGGCACAAAATAATCGTTTCGAACCAAGTCAATTAAACCGGCCATTGCCTTGCCGGAATAGACAGGATCAAGCAATATTGCCTCGGTCTGGGCGAGTAACTTAACTGCCTCGACCATGGACTCTGTGGGCAGCGAGTATCCCGGACCAACATAGTTGTCAAAGCAGTTCACCGCGTTAACAGGTATGGTCTCGCGGATGCCTAAACGGCACGCTGTTTCCACGGCTAATTTATGGACTATCCTCTCCTGTACCTCTTTTGTGCGGCTCACATTAATGCCAATAACCGAAGTGGCGGAGTTGGTGCCAAAAAGGCCAACCACAACACCTGCATGGGTGCCTGCGCTGCCGCTTGGAACCACTATCTGATCGATAACAAGATTGCTCTCAAACAGCTGCTGCTGAATCTCTTCAGCACAGGCTACATAGCCAGTTGCGCCTATGGCATTAGATGCCCCACCGGGGATGATGTATGGTTGTTTCCCTTTCTCCCGCAACTTGACAGCGACCTTTTCCATTTCTGAGACCATATCAGAACCGCCGGGGACAACCGTAATCGACTTTACTCCCATCAGATGAAAGAGAAAGTTGTTGCCAGAACCCTCTTCTTTGTAACTGCCTGCAACCCGCTCCTCCAGCACCAGGTGGCAGTCAAGCCCCTCTTTTACTGACCAGGACAGGGTCAATCTGCAATGATTTGACTGGACTGCCCCACAGGTGATAATGGTGTCCGCACCATTTTTCATGGCGTCTGCAATGCAAAAGTCGAGTTTTCTGGTTTTGTTACCACCTGCGCATCCTGGAAGCAGATCATCTCTTTTGATATAGAGATTCACCTTGCCTCCCAAAGCTTTGGAAAAAGCAGGGAGTTCTTCAATGGGTGTTGCACTTTGCACATAGTTTCTTCTGGGGAATCTGTTTAGATCCATGTTTTGTCCACAATTAAAGGTTGGTCAATTAGCCTATGGCGACAATGGCTTCAATTTCAATATCGGCACCAAGCGGTAAGGCCGCTACTTGGTAGGCGCTTCTGGCTGGAAAGGGCGAGGAAAAGTATTCAACGTAGACTGCATTGACAGCTTGAAAATCTCCGATGTCTGCTAAAAAGACCGTTGTTTTGACAACGTTATCAAGCGATCCCCCAGCAGCCTCTATGATCGCTATAAGATTTTTTATGGCCTGATGTGCGCGATCGGCAACGCTCCCTTCGACCATTTTCCCGGTGGCCGGATCTATGGGCAGCTGCCCGGAGGTGAAGAGCAGTTTGCCGCTTGCTATTGCCTGGGAATAGGGCCCTATGGCACCGGGAGCATTGCTTGTTGATATTGCTTTTTTAGGCGTCATGTCTCTCTCTTAAATTTTTTTGATTAGCTGAACCGACATAAAAATTTCAATTTTGTTGCATTGTCGGTGCAATTTTAAAAATGGCGAATGTCGACATTTTTAAAATAAAAAATGACAAATATGGTGAAGCTTGTCAAGCGAAAATTACTTGAAATATATCCCGCTATCTTTTCACGCAGATTGCATCCCTATCGAATACTCCTTAATATTGCTCGAATTTCCCTCGAGCCTTGTCTCAACAATTTTATAGGAAAATCTGTTCAGTGTGAGCAACGGAAAATGCCCTATTGATAATTTCCCTCTTATGGTAGAGTCATTATCAGCCTTACGGCTTTGTCAAATAACTAACTAATTTTTCAATACTTTTTTAAAATCCTGTGAAAAAACACCTTGTTTTACTCTGCGTCCTCCTGGTTCTTGGGGCTTCTGTCGCAGCTTTTTGGTCTTTCCGCCGGGAAAAACCAATGAGCGTTTCCGTGCAAGCCGTAAAGTTTGGCACAGTTTCTGCCACGGTCTCAAACACCCGGGCTGGCTCCATCAAGGCCAGATTGCGTGCGCGTTTGACTCCATCTCTGGCTGGTTGGATTGAAAAGCTTGATGTGCAGGAAGGCGACCATGTTGCCAAGGGGCAGGAACTGCTGCGCATTTGGAATAAAAATGTTCAGGCTGAGCTGCTGGTGGCCAAATTTGATGTACAGGCCATGCAGGCAGCACAAAACGAGGCCTGCTTATTGGCAAAACAGGCAGATCGTCAAGCACGCCGTCTTGCAGAGTTGCGGCAGAGTAAATCGACCTCGGAATCGCTCTACGAGGAAGCCCAGGCCACAGCTCAGGCAAGAAATGCAACATGTACGGCGGCAAATGCCCGCTTAGCTCTGAGCCAGGCCAAGGTAGAGGCAGTACAGGCACAGCTTGAACAGTCTGTTTTGCGTGCCCCCTTTGCTGGCATTGTTGCCGAGGTAAATGGCGAGGTGGGCGAGTTTTTAACCCCTTCCCCGCCCGGCATTGCCACCCTGCCCGCCATTGATTTAATTAATATGGATTCACTTTATGTGGCGGCCCCGATTGACGAAATTGACGCTGCCCAGATAAAATCCGGGCAAAAGGCCCACATTACCCTTGATGCCTATCCTGGCAAAACCTTTGCGGGAACAGTCAGCCGGGTTTCACCCTATGTGCTTGAGCTGGAAAAGCAGGCTCGCACCGTTGAGATTGAGGCCAATTTTGATAATCCCAATGACGGCAAGGGGCTTTTGGCTGGCTACAGCGCTGACATGGAAATTATCTTAAAAGAGAGCGGGCAAGTGCTGCGCATTCCATCTGAAGCAATTGTTGATGGCAACGCGGTCTTTGTCTTTGACCGCGCCAGCAAACGAATTGAACGCCGCACAGTCACCACAGGAATAAGCAACTGGCAATACACTGAAGTGACCTCTGGCCTGCGGGAAAATGAGTGGGTTGTTTCCTCTGTTGATCGCCAGGGGGTAAAGGATAAGGCCCTGGCCAAAGTGGATAAAGAGCCCCATGATTGAACTTAGCGGCATTAACAGATCTTTTGTGGTCGGCGATCAGATTGTTCATGCCCTGAAAGATCTTTCCCTATCTGTGCAGGCTGGCGAATATCTTTCCATCATGGGTCCCTCCGGTTCCGGTAAATCCACTCTGCTCAATATTCTGGGTTTGCTTGATACCCCGGACAGTGGCGGGTACCTGCTGGACTCCATTGACATAACCAAGCAGGATGATCGCCACCTGGCGGCAACGCGTAACCAGAAAATCGGATTTATCTTCCAGTCCTTTCATCTTATCCCCCGCTTAACGGCCCTGCAAAATGTAGAGTTACCGCTGCTCTTGGCTGGCGTAGCAAAGAAAGAACGCTCCCAGCGAGCCCACGATTTGCTTGCTGCCTTTGGCCTGGAGAACAGGTGGCAGCACAAACCAGATGAACTTTCCGGTGGCCAGCGCCAACGGGTTGCCATTGCCAGGGCTGTGGTTACCAGGCCAGCTGTACTTCTAGCGGATGAACCCACTGGCAACCTGGACAGGCGGTCAAGCCTTGATATTGTGACGCTCATGGAAAAGCTCAATTCGGAAGGACTCACCTTAATTGTAGTCACCCATGACCCTGAATTGGGAAAACGAGCTTATCGACATATCCAGGTAAAAGATGGACGTATTATCAGCGATGAGCAAAGGGCCTAAGCCTCCATGCGCTTTCGTGATATTATTTCCTACGCCTGGATAAGCTTAAACAGTGCAAAAGTCCGCACCTCGCTCATGCTTATCGCCATGAGCATAGGGGTAGGAGCCGTGGTGTTACTCACTGGCATTGGTAATGGGGCACGTCTTTATATAACCGACCAGTTTTCCTCCCTGGGCACGAATGTAATTATTGTGATACTACGGCGTTCCGATACAGCCTCAACCATGCCAGCCACTTTAATCGGGGCAACTCCCAGAGATTTAACCCTTGGCGATGCCGCAGCCCTGCGTCGCACAGCTGGCATAAGCATGGTAGCTCCCCTTATTTTAGGCGAACTCAGTGCAGTGGAAGACGGCAGGAGCAGGCAGGTTCCCGTGCTGGGCACCACGGCCGCATTCTTGAACATTCACCATCTTAAACTGTCGCGGGGTAAATTTATTAGCGATGAGGAAGAGAGTAGCACCCGCCCCCTTTGTGTGATCGGTGCCAAAGTGGATAAAGAACTCTTCCCCAAAAAAAATGCCCTGGGCGAACTCATGCAGCTGGGTGGGTACCGTTGTCGGGTGAGCGGTATTCTGGCGGATCAGGGGCAATCCCTTGGTTTTAAAACAGAAGAAATGGTTATCGTGCCGGTACGCTATGCCCAGATGCTGTTTAACAAAGAGGGGCTTTTTCGCATACTGCTGGAATCACGCGAGGCCTCTGACCTTGAGCAGGTGAAAATACGGATTAAGGCCACTATTGCCAAGCGCCATTATGGTGAAGATGATATTACCATCATCACCCAAGATTCGGTACTTGCCGCCTTTGATAAGATGTTTCGCTCCCTCACCTTAACGGTTGCCGGGATAGCCGGAATCAGCCTTTTGGTGGCAGGTATTCTTATCATGAATGTTATGCTCATGAGCGTCAGCCAGCGGCGCGCAGAGATTGGCCTGTGCAAGGC
>RRZT011686745.1_pt1 | contig 10330 bp, 10 predicted proteins | sample 2165551 | NCBI WGS metagenome assembly RRZT01 (sample SAMN10456910, study PRJNA506462) | wastewater metagenome | biome: wastewater; feature: sludge; material: wastewater sludge; isolation source: wastewater sludge with Escherichia coli K12::gfp cells carrying plasmid... | place: USA: Moscow, Idaho...
CCTTAGCTGAATCCGATGTGTGCCGTGATTCATGTCCTCAAAATCAGCATGGTTTTGCCAACAATGCCCGCTATTACGCTTTATCTGTTTAATTTTTGAGGGAAAAATCATGACCACATTACAATTTCAAAATACGGTTTTAGATGAAGTGTGTCCAGCAGGCGAAGCATGGATGTGCGAAGTCAAAAAAGGACAACTGTTTCGTATTGTTGATTTAGAGGGCAATCAGGCGGTGGATACCTTATTTATCAGCGCAGAAAATCCTGATGAGCGTTATAGCGCAACCGATACCCTGACCCAAAACCAGCAAATTTATCTGGAGCAAGGCACGACTTTATATAGTAATTTTGCCCGTCCGATTGCCACCATTGTCGAGGATAATTGTGGGCGACACGATACTTTAGGTGGTGCATGTTCCTGTGAAAGCAACACGGTGCGTTATGCCCATGATAAATATCCGATGCACAGTTGCCGTAATAATTTTATGTATGCGCTTGCCAAGCATCCAATTGCGCAAAAACATCAGCTTAATGTACGCCATTTAGGCCCAAATATAAATTTCTTTATGAATGTACCTGTCACACCAGCAGGGCATTTAATGTTTGATGATGGTGTATCTGCCGCAGGAAAATTCGTGGAAATTCGGGCTGAAATGGATTTAATCGTGCTGATTTCCAATTGTCCTCAATTAAATAATCCATGCAATGCCTACAACCCAACGCCTATTCAACTGATTGTTCGTGAAGCGGAGGAGTTGAGCCATGTTTAATAAAGTTCTGATTGCCAATCGTGGCGCAATTGCCTGTCGTATTATTCGTACCCTGAAAAAATTAGGCATTCAATCGGTTGCAGTGTATTCCGAAGCGGATCGGGATTCCTTGCATGTCACACTGGCCGATGAAGCGGTGTTTATTGGCGATTCTGCGGCACAGCAAAGCTATTTAAATATTGATAAAATTCTTGAGGTTGCCAAGCAAACAGGCGCACAGGCGATTCACCCTGGTTATGGTTTCCTCTCAGAAAATGCCACTTTTTGTGATTTATGCGAGCAACAGGGCATTGTGTTTATTGGCCCAACTTCGCAACAAATGCGGGATTTTGGCTTAAAGCATACTGCCCGTGAATTGGCGATTGAAAACAACGTGCCATTATTGCCAGGGAGTCAACTGCTTAAGGATGAAGCGGAAGCAATTGCTGAAGCCAGCCGTATTGGTTATCCCGTGATGCTGAAAAGTACCGCAGGTGGTGGCGGTATCGGCATGCGTCTAGTCTGGAATGAAACCGAATTGCAGGAAGCCTATCAAACGGTTTCTTACTTGGCACAAGCCAACTTTAAAGATGCAGGCTTATATTTAGAAAAATTTGTACAAAATGCCCGCCATATCGAGGTACAGATTTTTGGCGATGGTCAGGGCAAGGTTCTTGCTTTGGGCGAACGTGATTGCTCGGTGCAACGCCGTAACCAGAAAGTGATTGAGGAAACGCCTGCGCCACATCTTAATGCTGAACAACGAGAATATATTCAAAAAGTTGCCATTCAATTGATGCAATCGGTGCAATACCGTTCTGCGGGCACGGTTGAATTTGTGATGGACACCGATACCCAGCAATTTTATTTCCTTGAGGTCAATACCCGTCTGCAAGTTGAGCATGGCGTGACTGAGCAAGTGTTTGGGTTGGATCTGGTTGAATGGATGGTCACGCTTGCCAGTGGTGACTGGGTTGCACCAACTGAACTTTCTGAGCCAAAAGGACATTCGATTCAGGTGCGTTTATATGCTGAAGATCCAATTAAAAATTTCCAGCCGAGCGCAGGATTGCTCACCAGTGTTCAGTTTGATGCAGATTCACGAGTGGAAACATGGGTAGAAACAGGATCGAACGTTTCCTCATTTTATGATCCGATGATTGCCAAGATTATCGTCACGGCGGTTGATCGGGAGCAGGCAATTCAAGCCATGCAAAATAGCCTAAGCAATACGGAAATTGCAGGCATCGAAACCAATCTGGAATATTTACAGAATATTGTGGGTTGTGATGTGTTTCATGCAGGTACACAGACCACACGTTTTCTGAATAGCTTTGAATGGAAAACTGAAAAAGTTGAAGTATTGCAGGCAGGCATTCAAACGGCGGTACAGGATGTCACAGGGCGCTTGGGCTATTGGGATGTCGGTGTGCCGCCATCAGGCGCAATGGATGCCTTAAGCCTGAATGTTGCCAACCAATTGTTGGGCAATCCATTCAATACCGCAGCTCTGGAATGTACCTTGCAAGGGCCAACACTGAAATTTCATTGTGATAGTCAAATTGCCTTAACAGGCGGTCACATGCAGGTAACACTGGATGGTGTCGATGTGCCAATGTGGACAACCATTAATATCCGTAAGGGACAAGTGCTGAAATGCGGGCGCATTATCACAGGATGTCGCAGCTATATCGGCATTAAAAATGGTCTAAAATTACCTGACTATTTGGGCAGTCAAGCCACCTTTACTTTGGGACAGTTTGGTGGATATGCAGGACGTAATCTGTTGATTGGTGATATGTTGCCGATTTCTGCTTATCACTCTACAGAAACCACCACATTAGAACCCGCACAAATTCCTGATTTTACCCAGACATGGCAAATTGCAGTGATGTATGGCCCACATGGCGCGCCTGATTTCTTTACTGCTCAGGATATTTCCATGTTCTTTGCACAGGAATGGGAAATTCATTTTAACTCCAGCCGTACAGGGATTCGTCTGGTGGGGCCAAAACCTGAATGGGCACGAATTGACGGTGGCGAAGCTGGCTTACATCCATCCAATATCCATGATAATGCCTATGCCATTGGTGCGATTGATTTTACAGGCGACATGCCGATTATTCTGGGGCCAGATGGCCCAAGTCTCGGTGGTTTTGTTTGTCCTGCGGTGGTGATCCATTCGGAATTATGGAAACTCGGTCAACTGAAAGCAGGCGACAAGGTTCAATTTATTCCTGTCAGTTATCAGCAGGCACAGCAACTAGAACAACGTTATCAGGCTGCGTTGCAGAGTAAAAATACCGCTCAGGTTAATTTCTCAGCAGCAATTCACGCTGAACCCATCACCCTGAAAAATGCGGTGTTGGCAACCTTGCAACAAGGTGCAGATAAGCCAAACGTGACTTATCGCCCAGCAGGTAACCAATATCTATTGGTAGAATATGGCGATCTGGTACTGGACTTAAATCTGCGTTTCCGTATTCATGCCTTGATGCAATGGGTCAAATCGCAGAATATTCAGGGCATTATTGACTTAACTCCGGGTATACGTTCGCTCCAGATTCATTTTGATTCCTCAGTTTTGGATCAACTGGATTTATTGCGCTTATTACAGGTGGCAGAAGCTGAATTGCCTGATATTGAAAATATGCAGGTGCCATCCCGAACCGTGTATTTACCCCTTGCTTGGGAAGATTCGCAAACGCAATTGGCAACCGAAAAATATATCCAATTGGTACGACCTGATGCACCATGGTGTCCTGACAATATTGAATTTATCCGTCGTATCAATGGCTTGTCATCCAAGCAGGCGGTGAAAGATATTGTTTATAGCACCTCTTATCTGGTGATGGGTTTGGGTGATGTGTATTTGGGTGCGCCTGTTGCCACACCGTTAGACCCAAGACATCGTTTGGTCACCACCAAATATAATCCAGCACGGACATGGACACCTGAAAATGCCGTGGGTATTGGTGGCGCCTATATGTGTGTCTATGGCATGGAGGGGCCAGGGGGGTATCAGTTTGTTGGACGCACAACCCAAGTATGGAGTCGTTATCGCCAAAACCCGAATTTTGAGCAGCATAAGCCGTGGTTACTTCGATTCTTTGACCAGATCAAGTTTTATGAGGTGTCTGAATCTGAATTGATGGCAATGCGTGAAGACTTTAAGGCAGGTCGCTTGCAATTGAAAATTGAAGAGGGTGTGCTCAATCTCAAAGAATACAATGCTTTTCTTCAGGAGAATCAGGACAGTATTCAGGCATTTAAACAGGTTCAGCAAAGCAATTTTGAAGCAGAACGGCAAAGATGGCATGAAGCAGGCTTGGCGGAGTACGTTTCTGAAGCTCTGGATATAATTGTTGATGATTCAGAAATTAACATACCGAATGGGGGTATGGTGGTGGAGTCGCACATGCCAGGTTCAGTCTGGAAAATTGAGTGTGCTGTGGGTGATGTCATTGAAGAGGGGCAAACTTTGGCTGTGATTGAAGCCATGAAAATTGAAATCCCAATTGTTGCGCCAGCAAAAATGCAGGTCGATCAGATCCTGATTGATAAAGCGCAAACGGTTAAAACAGGACAGGTATTGTTTACTTTAGCTCCTGTTGCATAAACTCGCTGTAATGATGCAGAAAAGCTCCATCTTGAAACATGGAGCTTTTTTTATGTTCAAAATTTCTCATTCTATAAGAAGATTTTTGCTGTCATTTACTATCGCGCAGGGTGACATGGATGCCGCCTCCACAATAGTAGATATGGTTAAAAGACTCTTATTAATTTTATTAAAAACTGGCACAGATACTGCATTAAATATTACGAATTAAAAAATTAGTAATACTGAGGTTGCCATGAAAAAACATCCAGTCATGAACCAGTACTTAAAAACGCTCCAGTTATTTTTAGTCAATCTGATGACGGTAAGAGCAGGTCTATATATCAAGCAAAAACCCAGCAATCTCAAGAAACAGTAGGTTTAGCATGAACAGTAAACCCAAGCTTTCACGGATCAGCATCACTGTTCCTGAAAATACGGTGGAAGCCTTAGACCAGAAGATCGTGGAAGAACACTATGAAAGCCGTTCACAGGCGATTGTGGACATGATCAACCATCACTTAATTGATCAGCATAGCTCAGATAATTCAGTGATGGTCGGGACACTGACGCTGTTATACCAGCGTCGTACGGCAAATATCCGTATACAGATTGGTGATCTGCAACATCAATATCTGGAACAGGTGATTAGCTCGCTGAGTGTACAGCTTGATGCTGAAAAGATTCTGGAAGTGATGTTGCTTCAAGGCAAAAGCAATGATCTAAAACAGATCAGCCAGCAATTTATTGCACTGAAAGGTGTCATCAAGGGGCATCTGGAACTGATGGATGCCGTGATGCCACCGCTCCAGCAGAATGATTAGGGAGAAATACACACAGCAAGATGAAATACGCAATTTTAACGTTCAGGTTCTAAATCATCATCCATATATTGATTGCATTCTATTCGGGGGTTCTGTAATGAAACATGCAATGACATCCTTATCTCTTTCTGTTCTATTGAGTTTTGCTGTAGCGGGTTGTGATAATTCAGCTAAAGTACCGACTGCCAGCCAGAAAGAAGATACAAAAAATACCGCAACAGGTACACCGATCACCATTGGCTATAGCGACTGGCCTGGTTTCGTGGCTTGGCAAGTGGCGATTGAGAAAGGCTGGCTCAAAGAGGCAGGACTCAATGTTGAATTTAAATGGTTTGACTATTCGGCTTCACTGAATGCCTTTGCTGCCAATCAACTGGATGCGGTACTGACCACCAATGGTGACAACCTTGTCACAGCATCAGGTGGAACCAAAGGCATGATGATCATGGTCACTGATTATTCCGCAGGCAATGACGTGATTATTGCTAAGTCAGGTATCAACTCAGTGACGGATTTAAAACGTAAATCGGTGGCAACCGAAAAAGGGTTGGTGGATCATTTACTTCTTTCGACTGCTTTAACCGATGCCAAAATCCCATTAACCGATATTAAACTGGTCAATTCTGTCACCAATGAATTACCACAGGTATTTGCCAGCCCAGAAGTATCTGCTATCGCCGTGTGGCAACCTGTGGCAAATCAGGCCTTAAAATCTGTAGCAGGTTCAAAAATTATCTATAGTTCCAAAGATAAGCCAGGTCTGATATATGATGGGGTATCTGTTAATATGAGCCACTTATCCGCCCATAAAGAGGAATGGAAAAAGCTGATTCAGGTCTGGGATAAAACGGTTAAATATATTAATGATCCTGCTACACATGCCGATGCGGTCAAGATTATGTCCAATCGAGTCGGGGTCGATCCTACCCAGTATGAACAATTTGTGGGTGGCACTCATTTACTTGATTTGGCAGGCAATAAAAAAGCCTTTGTAAAAAATGATAGTTTTGATTCGGTCTATGGGTCCTCTTATCATGTAAATCAGTTTAATGTAAACAATGGCATCTATAAAACCGCCGTTGATGTGGATGGTCTGATTTATCCTGATTTGGTGAATGAATTGAAATAACTAACTTGAGTTCGATTTAAATATTTATCTAACTTGTTGCTAAAAAATTATCTTGGCGGAGTCTTGCCGAGTTCTCATCCAATTTCAGTATATGTCTTCGACGACCTACTTTTGTTTCGGCAAAAGTAGGCAAAACCATTGTCATGCGCAAAACTCGTTGACTACCACCAATTAGTTTAATAAATCGCAGAAACAGCACTTTACTAATAAAGTCCTGTCTCAAACAGTTGCGGATGACGTTTCCGAGTATCATATTTTATTCAGAATTTTATATCGAACTCATGTTAACTAGATTGCAGATATAAAAAATGCTTCAAGAATGAAGCATTTTTTATGCAAAAATTTATATAAAAATTTAAAGATGAGTACTTTTTGAAAAGACATTGATCACGATAATGCCTGCAATCATCATACTTAAACCAATAAATGCCGCCAGATCCAGAGACTGCTTGAAGAAAAACCAGCCAATACTGGAAATAAGAATAATCCCAGCACCCGACCAGATTGCATAGGCAATACCGACTGGAATAAATTTTAGGGTTAAGGATAAGAAATACAAGGAAATCGCATAGCCCACCGCTGTGATGAGTGAGGGCAGAGGAACGCTAAATCCATTTGAGGCTTTGAGTGCAGAAGTGGCGATCACTTCCGCAATAATTGCAATCACCAAATATAAATAGGGCAAATCAGGCTCCTTTATTCAACCACTTGAGCATTTTTAAGCAAATGATCCTGTTCCTGCTGTAACCAGTTATGGCTTGCGTCAGAGGTAATCGATTGACGAACAAACTGGAACTCAGGCTGGTACAGGTCAAGCTGAAAATAACAGAGATAATCTTCCCCATGAATCTGGCGAATTTGCGTAATAATGCCCTGATCATTCAATTCAAAACCAGTCAGTTGTATAGATTCACCGACACGGTTGGCTTGCGTACTATATTTAATTTTCCGATTATTGAATGCCACAGAAACCTCATAGCTTTCAATTTCTGCTTCATTTATGACATCTTGTGCCAGTGCCTGATCAAGTCTGGAAAAGTCTGAAAGTTTGTCTTGAATCTGTGGCAGTCGGGATTGTGCATAGGCAATATGTGCGCCTGCCACAATCAATCCGCCATCCATTGCAAATACTTCACCATTATCCAGATGTTGTACCTGATACAAGCGTAAACCGAGCAATGGCCCTGTATGCGACAATTGTCGCCAATCTTCTACATAGGCATTGGAGGGTGAAAACTCCAATAGACAATTACCTACCGCATGTAATGTGGCAGGTTCTGGCCACTGAATCCCTAGTTGGTAGCTTTGCTGAACATCCCATGACAGTAACTGCTGTGCATGATCCCAAACCGTATCGCCAATCCAGCCTTGTCTTTCAGTGATGGGAGTAGAGCGTGCATCTGACAGGCGTAGATCAAGCGTAAATGTTCGGGACTGAAACCAGTAAACAATGGTGTTTTCATCGGTCAGTCCATTATAAAAACTGATACTTTTACGCCTAAAACTACCGAGTAAATAATGGGGTAAACTGACTTGCTGTAGATCAGTTGGACTTAACTGCTGCAATAATTCATTTAAATCCATTATTTTTCTCCAGATTCAGCCAGACCAAAAGAATCCAGAGGCATGGCATTTTCCAGCACCAACTCACCCCGATCAATGCGTTGTTTTAAATACTGGAAAATCTGCGCAGTCTGGTTAAATAAATGTTCACCGCCTTTTAATGGCTTATATTTAGGTGCTTCATTTTTAATCACAGGCTGGATCATATAATCATAATCGCAGGAGAAAAATAAAGGGAATGAATACCGTTCTTCCTTGACCCGTTTGACCCGATGTTTGGTGGCGATATAATGCCCATTGGATAAAATTTCCATCATGTCACCGATATTCATGATCATGGTATTTTTAACCAGTGGAATATCGGTCCATTCACCTTGTTTGTTGAGTACCTGCAAGCCAGGTGCGGTCGGAAATAACAGGGTAAAACATTCATAATCCGTATGTGCGCCAATGCCCATGGCATCTTCAGCATCAGGATTATAAGGATAATGAATCAGCCTGAGCTGACTGGGCGCATGTTGCAAATGCGCATCAAAGAATTGTTCTTCGAGCCCCAGAGCCAACGCAAAGGCATGAAAAAGTTGATGTCCGACATCCTTGATATGCTGATAATAGCTCAGGACATTTTGTTTAAATTCTGCATCATCGGGCCATTGCGTTGGGCCAACTAAAGGACGACGATTTTCAGTTGCTTGATAATCATAATTGACATCATAGGTTTCTTTTAAATCGTAGGTATTGCTTTTAAAACGTTCCTCACCAATCGGCACATAGCCACTGTGATTTTCAGACAGACCAATATAATTTTGCATTTTTTTCGCTTCATCCTGAGCGAAATAGCGCTGTGCAGTTTGCACCAGTTGCTGAAATAAAGCGGGCTGGAGCTGATCACCCCGAATATATAAAAAACCGACTTCACGGCAGGCCTGATCCAGTTCCTGTGCGACCTGTAATCGTTCCTCAAGCTGTGGACTGGTCAATTTTGAAATATCGACCAAGGGTAAAACATAATCCTGTTTCATGCATCACACCATTTAGCTGGTCGTCCAGCACATAAATAAAACGCTTTGGGTCGTCCCAAAGATTATACAAAATCTTTATTCAGCATCGACCTGCGTCATACGGGGAATTTTCGGTAAATGAGTCAGGGCAGGATCAAGCTCATCTTCCTGAGCATGCACCAGTTGATCTACCTTGTTTCTCAGGCGTTGAAACTCAGGCGTATTCATTAGCTCTGTACCACGCGGGTGAGGCAAATCTACTTCAATAATTTCCTTGATTTCGCCAGGATTGGCTTTGAGCGCCACAATACGATCAGCCAGTAGAATCGCTTCATCCATGTCATGGGTAACAAAAATGATAGTGATATCAATGTTTTGCCATAAATCCATCAAATGTCGTTGCATTTTCTGACGAGTATGTGGGTCAAGTGCACCAAACGGTTCATCCATCAATAAAATCTTGGGTTCATTGACCAAGGCGCGGGCAATTGCAACTCGTTGTTTCATCCCACCTGACAGTTGGTGCGGATACTGGTTTTCATATTTTTCTAGACCAATGATATTGATCCATTCTCTCGCCATCTCTTCGGCACGAGTTGCACTGATGCCTTTCATCAAAGGCCCAAACATGACATTTTGCTTAACCGTTTTCCAAGGAAATAGGGTATAGCCCTGAAACACCATGCCACGTTCTGAACTTGTGCCTGTGATAGCTTGACCATCAACTAAAATTTCACCACTATGATAAGGGTCTAAGCCAGCCACCACACGGCTCAAGGTGGATTTGCCACAACCTGACGGGCCAATCACACAGACAAATTCACGTTTATGAATTTTTAAATCCAGTTGATTGAGAATGGTGCGTTGCTCTTTGCCATGCTTAAACACCTGTGTCAGTTTTTTTGCTTCCAGAATCACAGGACGGGCATAAATTTGTTCAAAATAAACATTCGCATCAAATTGAGTTTCCATTATTTTGCTCCTGCTTTCCATTTAAATAGACGTTCGCCTAATTTCATCAACATCACATCGGTGACCAAACCAATCACACCAATAATTAAGATAGCGGCATAGACATTCTCAAAATTCTGGTAACGGGCTTGTTGAGTGATAAACCAGGTAATCCCCGAAGTGGCCCCGATCAATTCTGATACGATTAAATAAGTCCACGCCCAGCCCAGTAACACCCGTAAATCACGGTAAATATCAGGCAGTGCCGCAGGAATCACCACATGAAATAAACTTTTGGCTTTATTTGTTCCCAGTGTATAACCCGCTTCAATTAGGCCGCGATCCACCATACGAGTGGTATTGGCAATAATCAGGATTTGCTGAAATAAGGTGCCGATCACGATAATGGCAATTTTAGGTGCATCATTAATGCCCAAAATGGCAACTGCCAATGCGCCAAATGCAGGCGCAGGTAGATAACGGAAAAACTCGACAAAGGGTTCAGTCAATCGGGAA
>RRZT011398658.1_pt1 | contig 10328 bp, 8 predicted proteins | sample 2165551 | NCBI WGS metagenome assembly RRZT01 (sample SAMN10456910, study PRJNA506462) | wastewater metagenome | biome: wastewater; feature: sludge; material: wastewater sludge; isolation source: wastewater sludge with Escherichia coli K12::gfp cells carrying plasmid... | place: USA: Moscow, Idaho ...
GATCGCGCGCAGGCTGTGACACCAGCGGCTCCCCCCGGCTCCAGAACTCGTCCGTCACTTCCTACGAATTGGCATGCGCCTTGGCCATCTACACCTCCTGCGCCGCATCACGGGCGACTCAGGAACATAGTTTAATTTACGGATATATCCTAAGTGGCGGCTAGCTGCCATCGTGGACTTCACGTTCAACCTTGGCGCGACCACAGACATCGGCCGCTGTGGCAGAGAATAACTCGGTGAGATTGTGTTGCCGCCCGCCGCCGTGATAAGCTGAAAAGGTGGGTTTACAAGGTTACAATTGGCTCCCTTGCTTGGGATTCCGCTGCAGCCCTATTGATGTTGCCGCACGCGCAGAGCTACTGATTAGCGACATAAGGAGAATGGTCATGCAATTGGTTGAATCGAATAACACTGCGATGCTGAAAGGCGACTCTACTGAGAATGTCTTGCGTCGGGAGGTTTTGAAACTGAGTGATCTGGATGCTGAAGCGGTGTCCGATCTGTCAGGCATGTTCGGTATGTGGAAAGAGGCCGACCACTGCGACAAGGGCTTTAGCTGATCTTCTGCTCGCAATTTCGCATGGATGAATCCCTGCGGCTCGTCTCGGGGCTGCCCAGGGAGACCGAGGGGGAAGCTTTACTCGTCGAGGCCCTGGGCGCTCAGGGAGTCAATCCTCATATTAGCCGACTGTCCGATCACGAGCTTGCAACGCGCGATGGTGCTAGCTATCCGGTTGTTGTGCTGCTGTTGCCGATTTTTGGCGACAACGATCTGACGGACAAAGTACACATTCACCTCGCCCGCATAGCGTCGTGCGATAGTTATCGTGAATGCGCCATTGTGGTGGTCGCGCATGGCGATCGTCATGCATCAGACGAATTCGTCACTCCCGAAACGCCATTCAGCATCAAAGTCCGTCGTCTTTTCAGCGGTGTCGGCATCTTTGAGATGCTGGAGACCAAGCTCGATCGGTTCACCGCCGCCGCCCTGGCTCGTGAGATTTTGAATCTAGCCGATGCGACGAGTTTTAGCGATGTATTCGAATTGAACTGCATTGCCCGCCTCTTGCCGCGAGCGCCCCAGTGGAATGCGCGCAAGCGTATGCTTGACTTCTACGACCCCTGCACCGGAATCAGCCTTTTGAAGCCTGCCGAGCCTGCAATTCGGAAGCGTATCACAAGCCATATTCAAGTAATCTCTCCACGCATCCTGAAGATGACTCACGCCGGCCTCGGTGACGACGCGCTAGATGATCTGGAGGAGACGCTTCATGCTGAAGTAATCGATCTTGGCAGTAATGCTTTTTCATGGGATGGACTTGTGTCGAAGTTGGGCACTTGTCGGTGGCTTGGCTTGGCGGCAAACGGCATCAAGCAGATGCCCCTCACGCAGCTGCCGCGAGGACTAGAGCATCTCTATCTGCAAAAAAATGATCTTCATGAATTTGCAGCGATGCCTGTGGAAGTAGCACGAATTAAGTCGCTCAGCCTTTATCGCAATCGACTGACTACCTTTGATTGGCCCGCAGGGCAATCGGCCCTTTCTCGACTCAACCTTGGTGCGAATCCGCTCGTATCCCTGCCCGAAACGCTAAGTGAGTGTGCCGCACTGGAGTCTCTTGGCTTGGCCAGAACGCAGATCTCGTGTTTGCCTGAGTGGGTCTTTTCCATTCAGACGCTGCGCGAACTAGATATCAGCTACATCGAAGACCGGATTCCGCCAGCACAGATCGCGCATCTGCGCGCACGACGTGTATCGTTAATTACACGGCCCGGTTTGGTAATGCCATGAGTGAAGAAACCAATTCCCCCCTTCAGTTCCTGCTGGGCGATATGCCAACGCCACGCTTTTTTAGCGAGGCTTATGGTGAGCGCCCGCTGCATATCACAGGTTCACCAGATAAGTTTGCGCATCTATTTGCCCTGAGTGATCTCAATGCCATCCTCAACTTTTCGTCGCTACTGTACCCCCGTGTCCGGGTCACAGATCATCGCAACACGATCCACAAATATGATCTGATCGACGACAAGGATCGGTACAGCAACAACCTAAACAACGAACTGAATCGGAAGAAGATTCTGTTGGCCATCGCCCGTGGCGGCACCCTCGTCTACGATCGCATCCAAGAGTGCCATCCGCCGCTCGAGTCATTTGTCGACCAGCTCAGTGAAGAGATTCAAACCCACGTAAGCGTCAACGGTTACTACACTGCGCGGCGTACGCAGGGGGTTAACGTTCATTTCGACCGGCATGATGTTTTTGCCATTCAGATCCACGGTAGTAAGCGTTGGTTTTATCGCGAGGACTCGCACGTACTGTCACGCGCGATGCGCCACCAGTCTGTACCGCCAGTAGATGAAAATTTCACCGGCTGGCAATCCGTACTCTTGAAGCAGGGTGACGTGTTCTATTGCCCTCGGGGGATCTGGCACTTCACCCAAACAGAGGAAAATCATTCCGCCCATCTTGCACTCGGTTGGTATCCATTGACGCTCGGGGACTGGATCAAGAAATTAGAATCGCATCCGGAGATTGGGGAGCTGCTGGAGAAGTATGTGCAGCAACCAGGCACGAAAGCCACTTCAATGCAACACGCCGCCGCGCTTGACAACCTGATTGATGCATTGCGTGCGGAAGCCAGCCGCCCCTTTCCCCGGCTTCCGCGGCCACGCCCGTATCTTGAGCTGGAATGATGGAGCAGTTTTATTTCGTTATTACCGAACGTTGCAATTTAACGTGTTCGCATTGCATTCGCGACTCATCTCCTTACCGCGACGAAACTGCGGAAACTGGCATGATCAAAAATGCGCTCACGCAGATTGCGCATAGTCATCCAGACAGCCTAGTGTTGTTGAGCGGCGGAGAGCCGACGCTGCATCGCCATTTCCGGGAGTTACTTAATTTCGGCCTGCAGCTCGGACTGTCCATTACTATCAATACAAATGGAGTGACTTCGTTCTTCAACGAGTGGACGCTGAAGGAGCTGGCACGACATGCACGTCTATCCGTGCAGGTATCGCTGGACGGCGACGAGGCGATGCACGACGCAATTCGCGGCCCTGACTCATACCGTAAGGCTGTGCGAACCCTACGAAAACTCGTAGAGCACGGCATTCGCTGCAGCGTCTCGACCACGGTCGTGGATGTCGACTTCATGGCACGTGCTGATGCTTTCATCGCCTCGTTGGACATGCTCGGATTGGCCCACATTGCCATCAAGCGAGCGACATATGCGGGCAGGGCGGCGAGCGGTGTAAACGTAGATGGGAAAAAGTGGAACGAACATGTCTACCGCTTGCGAGCGCTGCCGACGAAGACGCGTCTGAAAATGAAGCCGATGTACGACTTTGATCGACTCGATGAGCTTTCCGATGATGTACTGGCCGCACTTGAATTGCCCCCGTCGGCAACGAATTGCGGGGCAGGCACGGCGAAGGTCTATGTCTATACCAACGGAGACGTGTGCCCGTGTACCTGCTTCAAGGATCGACCGATGGGAAATTTGTATCGATCAGACCTCGACGTAATTCTCACTAAGCCGCCGAGTATTCAGGTCAAGCATCCCGCTTGCAACACATGCCGCTATTTCGGGCTGTGCCGCGGCGGCTGCTTGGGCAGCGGTTATCAAACTACGGGGATAATCGGAACGCCCGACCCGCGCTGCCCCAAGGTCGTCAGCTCAGGCGGGCGTCGCGAAAGAATCATAAATTTGCAGCACCTTTGACCCGAACGGGAACCCACATGCGTTTACTGAAATAGCGCTTGGCTGCAAGGATTTATATGAACATGTGAGCCAGATCTGAAGCTCACCGGCGGAATCGCTTAGCGCAAGACCCTTTCTGGCCACCCATTTATAAACACCGTGCCGTCTGTTTTCAAACGAATCTCAAGCACTCGATCGAGTCGATCACCACTTTCAATTCGCGCGTCATAACGCTCTGTCAGGTAATTGAATTGTTGATTCGTCGAGCCAACCCAACGGCGGCTCTGCTCTGGTAAATTCGCCTCAAATGGGCCATCTACTAACACATCTGTGTAACGAAGTAGTTGATCAGCCCCAGGCAATCGCAACACATCCAGCTCGCTTTTTGTATACCCACTGAATACCATCACTGACAGCCCCAGCGACTGCGCACCTTGCGCAACGAAAGCCAAACCTTGCGCTTGCAACATGGGCTCGCCACCGAGAAAGGTCACCCCTTCAAGATCATGCGCATGATGCGCATTTCTCAGCCAGTCGAGAACCGATGAGGCCGAAACAAGCTCACGCTCAGCCAGCTGCAGATACGCCGGGTTGCAACAGCCACGGCAACGCTTATTGCAACCTTGAACCCACAATGCAGCTCTTCGCCCCGGCCCTTCAGCTTCAGTGCAAGGTAGGCGAGATGCCATATTCAGCCAATGCACAGTTTCATTCCAGCTCAAATAACAATTTGCCGCCTGCAATATGAACTTCAATTGCCTTACCCCGGATCTGATCAGGAGCGGCCATTTGTTCAAATAGAAAATCAGCTAGTGGATCAATTAGTTTATTGGTAAGTGCATTGGGAACGCCGCGACCGCCCGTTCCGCGATCCACATCTCTGACCAACAAGGCTAGTATCTCAGCCTCCTTGACCAGTCTCAATTCAGAAACACCCCATTTATCCTTCAGCCCCTTGCGCAGCGGCTCCAGCTTGGCGCGGGCAATGTCAATCAAAAAGCTATCGTCACGCATGAAGTTGAATGGAATGATGTTGGCCTCACCAATTCGTCCTAACAACTCTGGGCGTTTCAGCTCATGTACGAAATGCTGCCGCACCTTCTGAATGAATTCATTGCGCACATCCTGGCTTTCATAACTAACCTCGGCTGCGCCAATATTTGAGGTGAAGACGATGACGGTATCCGAAAACATCACCGTTTCACCCTTACCATCCGTCAAGCGCCCGTCTTCTAGGATTTGTAAAAACTTGTCGAGGATGCGCGGATGCGCCTTCTCAATTTCATCGAACAACAACAGAGAAAACGGTTTTTGTTTGACCGCGTTAGTCAGTTGCCCACCAGCCTCATAGCCCACGTAACCTGGCGGAGCCCCAACCAACCGCTGGTCAGCATGCTCATGGTTGAATTCTGACATATCGAAGCGAAGGCAGGCCTCTTCGTCGCCGAAGAGAAATTCGGCAATAGACTTTGCCAGTTCAGTTTTACCGACGCCCGTTGGGCCGACAAAAAATAACACGCCCTTGGGAGTGCGTTGCCTGTATGAGTGTTGAAGCCCCGATAGTCCCGTGAAGGCGCGCACGAGGATGCGACGTACCGACTCAATGGCTTCACTTTGACCTTTGACGCGCCGCCCCAGCGTTTCGACAATGGTCTGAAGTTTTTTGTGATCCAGTTGCTCCCAAGGACTGTGTCTGCGGCCGTGGCGATACAAATTGAGTAGAGACTGCGCACTTGAGACTTCAGTCTCTTGTCGTGAAAGTCGTGCGAGATTGTGAATGTCGCGAATACTCTGGCCTTCCAGTCCATCCACGAAGTCGGCCAGCTCCCGCCCGCCTTGCTGCAAAATGGGCTGCAGCCGAAACACTTCTTTCAATCCCAGTACAGCAGACTCGCGAATCTGCCTTGTCGGCAATGGAATTGCTATTTCCCTAAATAGTGGATTGTTCAGATAGAGGGATGGAGGCAACACATTCAAGCCCCCGCAGAGCAGCACCAGCAGTGATTGAGGTTGGCCAATGCTTTCAGCATTGCGAACCACGGCGGCATCACGAGTCGCCTGCCCCAGACGCAGCAGCCAGCCGCGCTCGTTTTCACTCAGCGAGTTGACGCTACCAAACAAGTATTGCGTCCAGTCCAGCACAAAAGCGACTGGCTTTTCGGTACGTGGTTGTCGCAGCCATTCCGCAGCAACAGCCAGCAAGTCATCTGCGCTTGCCGAAATGCCGCTGGATGCGGGGTTCGGCACAGATGTAGGTGGCAGTTCCATGTCATAGGCGCTCCCCTTGGACGTGCTGTCTCTCACTGCATGTGGCGTAACGGAGCTTTGCAATTCTCCCCAGGTTCTCGCATCAACGCCACTGACACCGTTGATGCGGTTCCAGAAAACCACATGCTGGTACCCGCGCTGACGGAGCAGGTTCATCAACGCGGTCGGCAAAGCAATCCATTGCCCTGGCGCTTCGGGATCGGATGTCAAATCCCCCGTGTTGCCATGCAATATCACACCGCGTCGTATGCCGCATTCGCGACGAAAGTCTTCCTGCCAAGTCAACAAAGTTGAACTCATTTGCTTCTCTCCTGTGTCGCATCAGGGTAAGGGCGAGCATCTTGATCCAGATCATCTGGATTGACCCATATCACGCGCTTGTCGCTCAGGCTAATCCCGTAAGCATCTTGTAGCGTTGCCATGACAGGGGCGACATCTTTCTCGCACGTTTTACCTTTGTACTGATGAAACTTGTAGCTGAGATGGCCGCTCAAGTTGACGCGGAAATCCGCCTGCGCGCCAGCAGGACGACGGGCGCGAATCAGTACTTCATCTTGCCCTTGTGATGTGAGATGTTCGGGCCCATCCACGACAAAACCGGCTTGTTGCAGAGACTGATACACCGCCCGCACAACTTCACGACGCTGGCTTTCGTCCACGGCTGCTTCATCCTGTTCTTGCGCCAGTTGGTTCAAAGCTTCGGCCTGTTCTTCAGGAGCCAGTCCTGTCGCATGAGCCAACGCCTCGCGCAACTTGGCAGCGCGCTCACCAGCTCCCTTATTCGCTTCATGTTCCAACTGCTGTCTTTGCAGCGACAGCACATCGGTCACGGCTTCGCGCTGCGCACGCTTTTTCATTTCCAGTAACTGGCGTTCAGCGTCCTCTTCATATCGTTGCTGAACTTCGCGCAAAGCGGATGAAATTTGCGCCGGGGTCATGTTGTTACCAGCATTACCAAGTAGTCGCCCGCGTAGTTGCTGCAACTCACCGAACGCAGCATTGAGTGCGACTGGTGTGCTCCAACCGCTCAAGCCTTCGCGCCATGCTGCCTCAAGTTCTGCCTTCAGCTGCAACTGTCGTTCGACCTCAGCTTGCTGTGCTTTGCGGAATGCCTCGACTGCGGCCAGCTCCGCTTCTTGACGGGAACGGCGCTGCTCACGCGCAAAACGTGGTAACCCGTGGAATCGACCACCCAGGGAACGGCTCATATCTCTGGCGGCAAACGGGTCGGAATCCAGCAAAGCCTCCATGCGCCTGAGTTCAGAACTCAGCTCACGAAACTCTGCTGGAATCACGTCGCTCAGCCCTTGACTAACAACATCATTCAATAGGCTCCGATAGCGCTCCACAAAAGGGCGTGTTGTTTCACGCACACGCTGCCGATCAAGCTCTTGTTTACGCTGGCGTTCAATTCGATAGCGGTACTCATCAGCTCGACTCATACTTTTATCTCCTTTTATTTTTTTGTTTGTTTTTTATCTGAACGTGCGCTTCTGACGCGGCAGCTGGCACAAGGCGCGAAGACGCATATGACTTGGAATCTTGCGTATTCAAACCAAGAGACTTGGCTTTATTGCGCAGATTAATGTCATTACTCACAAACAAAACTGCATTCAGCCGGAAAAACAGCGCCGTTGAAAGAATGGCATGATCAGACTCTCTGGCATCCCATTCGGCAGGTAGTAGGGCTGTGTGGTCTTTTTCATGGCGGATACGGGACGAGTTTGCATCCAACTGACGAATAGCCGAGCGTGCCTTGGCCGCGCGAGTCTCATCCTCGCTGCTCTTCAAACCATCCAGCTCGCTCAGAGCGCGAAGAGGCACCACCAAAATATCGTTGGAGATCAGACCATGCAGAAGCTCAGGATGCTGCATCAGAGCGCTGGTATCCACTACGACGATACGATGCCCAATCTCGACAGGAGCCAGCTTCTCTTGCGCCAGAAGGCCCCAGCTTTCTACCTCTTCATTCAACGCATTCCAGAGGAGTGACGATACGTTTAGAGTGTGGAGATTCCCCGCAGCTTTGCGCCAAGTGCGAACAGCATCCAAGGCATGAGGGGTCAATGTGCGCACATCCATTTGGCTATTACCAGCCGCTTTCAACGCCTGTTCGCCAATACTCAGATAAACGTCCTGAACGGCTTTCTGAATATCTTGCATCGGCTGCTGTATGGCGTGCGGCCCATACAGCTTCAACTCTTTGCGCTCCAATGCGTGTTCCAGCCACACTTGCCGCAATTCGATGGAGAGCAATTCTTCTGGAATCGCAGTGGTGGAAGGCAAGGCAGATCGCAGCTTTGCCAATGACTCCAAGGCGCGAATGGGCGCCGCATGATGCAGTAGTGCGGCTTGCAGAGGCACAGCCTTGTCAGCAGGCAGCATCTGAGCCACCTGAGTCAAAAGAGAAGCGACTTCTTCAGGCTCAAGCTGATTGGGCGTATGCCTCAACGATTCATCAATGGCTCTTGCCAGAGATACTTCCCACGCAGGTTTCCAGTCTTTCCCACCAGGCCGCCACAAACCAATTGCTTGTGTAGCGGGCTCAATTAACGCTATCAGATCGCCCAGCGGCTGTTCAGCACGTGTGGCCAGCCACGGCCACACTGTTTCGCCGATCGCATCGATATCCAGCCATGCTACGGGCATGAAGGCAATGCGTGGGTCATCGGAGTGCTCGCAAGCTCCCTCTAAATCCGTGCGCAGCTTGGCCCAAAGCGCGGTTGCAGCTTGGTCGTTCAAAGTAACCGCCAAGCCACACGAGCGCGGCTGCCCGGCCCAATAGAGGCAGAGGTTACCGGCCACTTCTGCTTGAGCGCTCGCTCCGCCGATCTGTGGCAGAGACAAGCTACGAAATCCCGTGATCATTCCTGCGGGAGGTGGCACAAGCAGTGTGAATACTGTCGGTTGTTTGCCATTGGCAACCAGTTCCGGTGCCTTCACTTCAGACGATAAAACGATGGTGGGTGTTGCCGCATCCGCCGCAACGCCTTGCGCAACGATGCACAACCGCGCTCTGACTGCACCCCTATTAGTTGCTGTAATAGGACGGGCAGTACGGGCATCGCGTAAAACAGAAGAGTCAATGACGGGCAGAGAAGCATTCGGTTCGCTTGTCAGTGCGCCAGCAAGCAGAATTTCCCATGCCAGTTCGGATTGTGCTTGCTCCAGCCAGCGCTGCAATGCGGCATCATGCGGAGCACTCGCGGACAGCACACCATCCTCGCTGCACGAGATTTCGAGCCTGCGCTCTCCCCATCCAGATAGCTGAACCACGGGCGCAATGCGGTCTACAACTGTCGCAGGGTTTTTCCAGTCATAAGTTTCCTGCGCTATGGCGCGTTCGACTTGCGGCAACGGATTTTGCGGCCTCAAAGCGTTGTCGACGGAGCTCATGCGGCTCATGTTGCCTTGGCTCTGCAGCCCACCATCCCTCTTGGCCGGTTTGATCTCATCACCGATAGGATCGTAGTGATGACTGACTTTGATCGTGCGCGAGCGCACCGGCAGGCTGTCGCTGCGCAAGAATTGCAAGCCGTCGGCAGTCAATTCAAGCTCAGTTAGAGGCACCTCGAGCGTATCAAGAGCGTAACGCTTGGGCAGAGCACCCAAAGCGGAAAGTTCAGATACGCAGCCTTCCAGCAGTTCACGCACATCGCCTGCGCCCAATTGATCCCGGAAAACACCAAGCAAGGACAGGCTCTGTTTATCAGGTAAATGGAGCCCAGGATCACACAGTCGCAATACCATCCGTTCAAACACCGTGGGTTTGCGCTCGGTGTGATAGGTCACCTCGGATTCAATGCGATACAAGGGCAAGGGAACGGAAATTTCTGCCAGCTTCATACGCGCGCCCCCCGATTACCGCCCTTGTCGCCCAGGGGCGTAGCCGCCCGGTTGGGTGGGGCATTGAACCTGCCACGTTGCTGTTGTGGCTGCTGGGGCAGCATATCCGGTGACATCAACTGCCTTGCCGGAACCAGCCGTGCATCGCGCTCCAGTTGATCAAGAATGTCCTTGTAAACGGCTCGCTTCACGCTGCCTGCGCTGTCCATACGCGGCAAATCCACCTCGTAGGACGCATACATGCTTTTCGCGCCGAAGACGACCAGCAGCGCCTGCGCGCGCGAAAAAGCCACATTGATAAATTCAAATCGAGCGACATTGGCCTTGCTGGAGCGACGCCGAGGCTGATTGCCCGAGCGCAAAGGATCGTACCCATCGTGGCGCACCATGCTGACCAGCACGATTGCCTTTTCCTTGCCCTGATAGCGAATCACGGTATTGACTTCAACATCGAGACATTCAAATCGACCATTGGAACCCTGTGGGCGGCGGCGGCGAATAGCAGCGCGA
>RRZT011346675.1_pt1 | contig 10326 bp, 5 predicted proteins | sample 2165551 | NCBI WGS metagenome assembly RRZT01 (sample SAMN10456910, study PRJNA506462) | wastewater metagenome | biome: wastewater; feature: sludge; material: wastewater sludge; isolation source: wastewater sludge with Escherichia coli K12::gfp cells carrying plasmid... | place: USA: Moscow, Idaho ...
AAAATTCCTACTGGTTATCCTAGTGGGCCGGGTATTACAGGAACAGCTTCGCAGTACATTATTAATAACGAACCTTTGGGTACTTTCTGGGGTAAAACATTTTTAGGATTTGATGAAAACGGTAAAAGTATATTTGCAACAGACGAAAGTGGGGTAGTAACTGAGGGAGTTATTGGACATGCATTACCCGATTTTACGTACAACTTTGGGACTTCACTAAGTTGGAAGCGACTTGATTTTTCGTTAAATTTCAACGGTGTTTATGGCAATGATATTTATAATAACCTTGCGAATGTGATAAGTCAGATGTCAAAATTTGGAAGTGGCTGGAATACTACTCCTGAAGCTATTGCATCAGGCGAATCAACATCGAACGTGTTGGATTATTCAAGTCGTTACATTGAGGATGGTTCATATCTTCGCTTGTCGAATGCTACTTTAGGATATACTTTAAAATTTCCTAAAACAAAATATATAAGTCAATTAAGGGTTTATGTTTCTGGATCTAACTTATTGACATTCACAAATTACTCCGGATATGATCCTGAAGTAAATGCAACGCGTGTTTCGAATGGAGTACCTGCAATTGGTATCGGATGGACAAGCTATCCTAAAGCGCGTACATTCACATTTGGTGTAAATGTTGAGTTATAAACAATTAAAAATGGACTTTATGAAAAAGATATATTTATTACTATCAATATTAATTGTAGGTTTAATATCGTGTTCGGATTTAACCGAAAAAATTCTTGATGAAAAAGATAATTTCGGAGTTGTTACAGATACGGCAAATGTGGAAATGTTGGTAACGCCCGCTTATGTTTTTTTACGCGACCTTCAAAGTCGTAGTGCAGGTTGGTTGGTTCAGGAAACATGTACTGATGAGTTGGTATTTCCAACTCGGGGTGCAAACTGGAATAATCCTGATTACCGTACAATATTCACACATGATTACACAGCAGCTAATAGCTATATAAAAAATACATGGAATAGTTATCTGATTGGTTTTGCCCGTTGCAATGTAGCTTTGTATTATATGCATCAAATGCCTCAAACTGATGAGATAAAACAATATGAAGCCGAAGTGTTGTTTATTCGTACACTTGCCATGTTTCAATTGAATGATTGTTTTGGACAAATGCCTTTTCGTGAGTATACGGAGTATAATTATGCCAACGATCCAAAGTATTTTACCCGTGCACAGATTGTTGAAAGAATGATTTCGGATTTAAACGAAGTAATTCCATTGTTGAAAGAAAAGGGAGCGGTACCATATGGTCGAATAACCAAAGCAGCAGCTCAATTGTTACTTGCTAAAATCTACCTCAATAATCAAGTATATACAGGCACTGCCCCTGCTTTTACAGATGGCACTCCAAAATGGAATGAAACAATTGCTTTGTGTAACGAGATAATTGCTTCAGGAAAGTATGTGTTGGCTGACGATTTCTGGAAACTGTATCTGCACGATAATGCAGCCTATTCAAATGCAACGGAAACTATTTTACCCATCATTTACGATACAAAAACAGGTATCGGAGGAATTCCCTGGGTAAATATAACCTTGGATTATAATCAGTTTTTTGGCACATATCTTACTTCGAATATGTGGAATGGCTGTTGTACGACTCCCACATTTTTTGCAACATGGGAGCAAACAGATCCACGCTTCAGTGATAATCGCTTAAAATCTGTTACAGGATTTAACCTCGGATTTTTAGTTGGACAACAGTATAATGCTGCCGGAACAGCATTAAAAACTAAGGACGGTGGTCGACCTCTTATTTATACAACCGATTTTAGTAACAATAATTCAACAGAAGAGCAGGGAGTACGTGTAGTGAAATATGCCCCCAATCCAACTACTACTAGTCCGGGAGGTAGCGATAACGATTTTCAGTATTATCGTTTGGCCGATGTGTATTTAATGCGTTCCGAAGCAAAATTCCGAAATGGAGATATAGCCGGAGCATTGGCCGATATCAATTCGCTCCGTGCAAAAAGAGGAGTAGCTACGTATGCACAGTCTGATTTAACGCTAGAGAAAATTCTGAACGAACGTGGTTATGAGTTTTACTGGGAACATTCGCGCCGAAACGATTTGATTCGTTTTAATAAATATTGCGATGCACGATACGAAAAACCAACGGTGACACCTACTTATAAAATCTTACTTCCGATTCCTCGTTCTGCATACGATGCCGACAAGAACATAGTGCAGAATCCTGGCTATCCGGCATTTCAATAATCAATAATTCATCTTCAAAATCAATGGTAAGGGAGCTTGAAAACTCCCTTACTAACATAATATACATCTTTTATGAAGATGTTATGGATATTTACGCGCTAAATTTTAAAAAGAATGAAACTAAAAATCATTATGTTGGTCGTTGTTTTGTACCAAATAACAGTTTTCGGGCAAAGTTTTCGTCCAATACCGGAATGGCTTAAAACGGCGGCATTTTATCAAATATACCCTCAGAGTTATAAAGATACAAATGGCGATGGAATTGGCGATATAAATGGTATAATATCAAAGCTGGATTACATCAAATGGCTTGGAATAGATGCAATATGGTTGAATCCCTGTTTTGAATCTTCGTTTCAGGATGCGGGTTATGATGTTACCGACTTTTACAAAGTTGCTACGCGATATGGAACAAATGCAGACCTCAAAAGACTATTTAAAGAAGCACACAGAAGAAATATTCGTGTTTGTCTGGATTTGGTTGCCGGACATACATCGGTTGATCATCCATGGTTTAAAGCTTCACAGTCTGCAACACACAATGAATTTTCAGAGCGCTTTATCTGGACGAATGATTCAAGTGTGAAGCCGGAGAAACATGTTTCAGGTAAGTTCGAAAGAAATGGAACATACCGTAAAAACTTTTTCGACTGTCAGCCGGCTTTAAATTACGGTTTTGGTATACCCGATCCATCACAACCATGGCAGCAGGCTGTATCAGCTCCGGGTCCGATTGCTACACGCAATGAGTTGGTTAAAATAATAAATTTCTGGATGGATATGGGCTGTGATGGCTTTAGAGTTGATATGGCTCCATCACTGATTAAAAATGATCCAAACAAAGTGGAAACTAACAAGCTATGGCATGGTATACGACAGGAGTTTCAACGTAAATATCCTCACGGAATATTAATTGCTGAATGGGGTAATCCTGCAAATGCAATAAAGGCCGGTTTTATGATGGATTTTATTATTCATTTAGGCAATAACGGATATAGCTCATTATTCTTTAACAATGAAGGAACTTATAGGCGTGATACTTGCTACTTTGATATAGCAGGAAATGGGACAGCTACTAAGTTTGTTAATTATTTTCTGGAACAACTGCGTGTTACCGGTGATAGTGGATTTGTTTGTGTTCCTACATCAAATCATGATTTCCAACGACCGAATGCAGGTAGTCGGAATACGGAGGAACAACTGAAAGTCGTTAGTTCATTTTTGATGACAATACCCGGGGTTCCTCTGTTTTATTACGGTGATGAAATTGGTATGAAATTTATTCCGGGATTACCAAATAAAGAAGGAAGTCAGCTTACTAAAGGAAACAGAGCCGGCTCACGAACACCAATGCAGTGGGATGGGAGTGAAGGAGCAGGTTTTTCTACTGCCTCTGCTGATAAGTTTTATTTGCCGATTGACCCGTCAGCATACAGGCCAAATGTAGAAGCTCAAATGAATAATCCTTTTTCTTTATTGCATTTCAATAGATACTTACTAAAATTAAGGAAAATTTATCCGGCACTGGGTACTTCGGGAAGCATTCGTTTTTTGTATGCAGCTGAAAATGCTTATCCTTTGGTTTACTCCAGAGGTGAAGGCGACGAGAAATTTATAATTGTTATTAATCCATCGGGTAAAGAGGTATGTATAGAACTTGATATTGCCGAAAACTATAACCGGATAATTCCGGTATTGGTCAATAAATGTTCGGTTTCACATATGAGTAAAAAATTCAAAATAGATGCCGGTAGTGTTTCGTATGGCATATTTAAATTAGTGAAATAGTCAGTTGTTTAGTTAATAAATTGTATTATTTGATTGATGGCGCTCCCGAGGATATTGTGACATTTTTTGTTTGTATTGTGATGTATTTTTATTGTTGCAATTTCCGAGGGAGTTTTTTTAAAAATTGATTTTCAAATGCATAAATTATACGTTGTTTTAAGTGTAGCTTTATATTTGCTGGTAAGTAATTCTGTTTGTGCTCAAGATAGTTGGCGGATTTCGGCCAATAATATTCAAGCCCCCAATTATTATGGTGTAACATCTGCAAATGGTATGCTTGGTATTGTATCATCGGCAGAACCAATGAAAGTAAAGCAGGTTGTTTTATCCGGTTTGTACGATATGTACGGCAGGGGGAGAGTTAGTAATTTTCTACCGGGATTTAATCTGTTAAATGTAAAATTAATAATTAATGGTCGTGCGGTTAGCAGTCAGAATGTTACTAATTTACATCAGGAATTGTGTTTGAAAAATGGTGTTTTTACGAACACCTTTGATGTCGAAAATCTGGCTAAAGTAAAATATAGTTATAAGGCTTTACGTCATTTACCTTTTTCGGTGATGGGAACAGTTGAAATAGAACCATTGACTGATATTAGCATAACTGTCATAAACATAATGGAAACACCAGATGCTTTACGTGATTCAAAATTTAGTTTTAACGAAATTAACCGTAGGCATGTTGGTATCCAGATGTTAACTTCACAGGCCTTATCGCCAACCGGTAAAATTTTACTGGCAGCTACCACATCGTTTGCTTTTTCCGAAAAGCGAGGTGATGAACCAAAGGTCTCTCATGAAATGCCCGATAGTCATTTACATCAACAAAAGTTTAGTAAACAATTAAAGTTGGCCGAGAAATATAGTTTTTCAATTATTGGAACAACAATATCATCGGCTCACACATCAGATGCATACAACGAATCGGAAAGGTTGACAGTTTTCGCTCGTCTCGAAGGGATTGACAGGCTCAATGAATTACATGATAAAGCATGGGAAAACTTATGGAAAAGCGATATTGTAATAGATGGTGATTTACAGGCACAACAAGATGTACGTAGTATGTTATATCATGTTTATGCATTTGGGAGTTCAAATTCGGGTTTTTCGGTTTCGCCTATGGGCTTATCTGGTTTAGGATACAACGGACATGTTTTTTGGGATGCTGAAACCTGGATTTTTCCGGTATTGCTTTTACTTCAACCTGAAATGGCCCGAAATATGTTGGATTATCGTTATGATAGATTACATGCTGCACGCATGAATGCTTATATGCATGGATACAAAGGTGCTATGTTTCCTTGGGAAAGTGCCGATAGTGGTGTTGAAGAAACTCCCGTTTGGGCTTTAGCCGGGCCATTTGAACATCATATATCTGCCTGTGTATCACTTGCTGCATGGCAGTATTACTGTGTAACCCATGATGTAGAATGGTTACGAACCAAAGGTTGGGCCTTAATTTCTGAAACTGCTGAATTTTGGTTAAGCAGAGTTCAAAAAAACAGCAACGGATACTACGAGATTAAAAATGTAGTTGCCGCCGACGAGTATGCCGAAAATGTAGATAACGATGCATTTACCAATGCAGCAGTGCAGTTAAATCTTCAAAATGCAATAAATGCAGCTAATATTTTAAAATTACTACCAAATCCCCTTTGGAAAACGGTGGCAGATAGATTGTTGATTCATAAATTTCCGGATGGAACAACGCGCGAACACGCCACTTACAATGGAGAAAAGATCAAACAGGCTGATGTGAACTTATTGGCCTATCCGCTTCAGGTAATACGTGACACGGCTCAAATACTCAAAGATTTAAAATACTATGAAGTACGTGTGCCAGAAAGAAATACACCCGCTATGACTCAGGCTGTGTTTGCACTATTATATGCACGTTTAGGCAAAAAAGATAAAGCATATTATTTCTTTAAGGATGCGTATGTCCCCAATCAGTTGCCACCTTTTAATGTAATAGCCGAAACCAAAGGTGGTGATAATCCATATTTTCTGACAGGTTCAGGAGGTGTTTTACAAACTGTAATGATGGGGTTTGCTGGATTAGAGATAACTTCGAAAGGTGTTGAACAACGAAAAAGCTCGATGCCAGCTCACTGGAAATCTCTTATGATTACGGGCGTAGGTAAAAATAAATCAACATTTATAATCAAATAGTATTTTATCAGAACCAGTATTTCCGAAAGTCAATTTCTCTAATGATTTTCTTTTTTTCTACATAAATTAATGTCGTTTAAATATGGTTTAAGGGATTCGTATTTTACGGATTTCCGGTTTTTTACATCTCTTTTTTTCAATTAATATAAATTTTTACATCATTATGGAACAAACTAAAGCCACTAATGTGGATAGTGTGGTCATTCGTTTCTCGGGCGATTCCGGCGATGGGATGCAGCTCACAGGAACACTTTTTTCAAATTTATCGGCCATTTTAGGTAACGAGATTTCTACTTTTCCGGATTTTCCCTCTGAAATACGCGCTCCACAGGGTACCTTGGGAGGAGTTTCGGGTTTTCAAGTACATTTGGGTGCCGAAAAAGTGTTCACGCCCGGAGATGATGCCGATGTGTTAGTAGCTATGAATCCCGCAGCGCTGAAAGTAAACGCTAAAGCGATTAAAAAGGATGGTGTTATACTGTTCGATGCCGACTCATTCGAGAAACAGGATTTAGAGAAAGCTGCCTTTCTCACCGACAATCCATTTAGAGAGCTTGGTGTTTCGGAGTTTACTCAATTAATTCCTGTTCCGTTAACAACGCTTACTCAAAGTAGCTTGAGTGATAGTGGTATGGATAATAAATCCATTTTGAGAAGTAAAAATATGTTTGCACTCGGACTAATATGTTGGCTCTTTAATCGTCCGATTGAGCAGGCTGTACATTTTTTATCTAATAAATTTGCAAAAAAGCCAACTATTCTGCAGGCTAATATTAAAGTACTGACCGATGGTTATAATTATGGCAATAATTTACACTTAAGTGTTTCTACTTTTAAAATAGACAAATCAATTGAAACCCCAAAAGGAAAATATACCAGTATAAATGGTAATAAAGCTGCTGCCTGGGGACTAATTGCTGCAGCTCAAAAGGCCGATCTACAGTTATTTCTGGGTAGTTATCCTATTACACCAGCTACTGATATTATGCACGAATTGGCAGCTCGTAAAGATATGGGTGTAAAGGTGGTGCAAGCCGAAGACGAAATTGCAGGTATTTCTACCGCAATTGGTGCTGCATTTGCCGGTAGCTTAGCTGCTACGAATACTTCAGGGCCCGGGCTTGCGCTTAAATCCGAAGCTATAGGGCTTGCAGTTATGGCTGAATTGCCATTGGTGATAATTGATGTAATGCGGGGTGGCCCTTCAACAGGTATGCCTACAAAAACTGAGCAAACTGACCTGCTTCAAGCACTTTATGGTCGAAACGGTGAAAGCCCTGTGGTGGTGATGGCTGCAAGTACTCCGGATAATTGCTTTAAGTATGCTTATATGGCAAGTAAAATTGCACTCGAACACATGACTCCTGTTATTTTGTTAACTGATGCGTTTATCGGAAACGGAACTTCGCTCTGGAAATTACCTGTCATGGCTGAGCTACCTCCAATCACACCCAATTATGCACATACGGGTATTCAGAACTACAAAGTTACAACCCGCGATGAAGCAACAAAAGTTCGTTTCTGGAGCTTTCCGGGAATGGAGGGTTTTGAACATCGGAACGGCGGACTCGAAAAAGATTACCTGACAGGTTGTATCTCAACAGACCCGCTTAATCATAGTAAAATGGTAAATACCCGCCAAAGTAAAATTGATTTAATTAGTGATTTTTTGCCTGAACTTGAAGTGCTGGGCGATTCAGATTCATCAACTCTTGTAGTTGGTTGGGGAGGTACTTTCGGGCATTTGATGAGTGCAGTTGCAAATCTTAATAAAATAGGCAAATCAGTAGCATTTACACATTTTAATTATATTCAACCCTTACCCAAAAATACCATTGATATTTTTAGTAAGTTCAAAAAAATCATTGTTTGCGAACTCAATAATGGTCAATTCGCAGGATATTTGCGTTCAAAAATTGCAGCAAATTATGTTCAGTTTAACAAGGTAGAAGGACAGCCATTTACTGTTTCTGAGCTGGAACTTTTTATTTTAGGCGAACTGATTTAAATTAATTATTAAGAATAAATTTTTATGGAAACAACAAATAAATTACAATTCACAGCTAAAGATTTTAAAAGTGATCAGTATGTGAGATGGTGCCCCGGATGTGGGGATTATGCTATACTTAACACATTGCAAAAAGTCATGGCCGATTTGGGTGTGGCACCACATCAAACCGCCGTAATATCCGGTATTGGCTGCTCGTCACGTTTACCTTATTACGTATCGTCATATGGTTTTCACACAATACACGGACGTGGAGCTGCCATTGCTACAGGTGCAAAAGTAGCCAACCCAGAACTTACAGTGTGGCAAATTACCGGCGATGGTGACTGTTTGGCTATAGGTGGTAATCATTTCATTCATAGTGTACGTCGTAATGTGGACTTAAATGTGCTTTTGTTTAATAATCAGATATATGGTTTAACAAAGGGACAGTATTCTCCTACAACCCAGAAGGGCTTTGTAACTAAATCGTCGCCATTTGGAACGATAGAGCGCCCGTTTCGCCCGGCAGAGTTAGCTCTCGGAGCGAGAGCCACTTTTTTTGCCCGAACACTTGATGTTGATTTAAAAACAGCTCAGTATGTTCTTCTACAAGCAGCTAAGCACAAGGGGACATCTGTAGTTGAGTGTTTGGTAAATTGCGTTATTTTTAATGATGGCGCGCATAAATGGCTTTCGGAGAAAGAACACAGAGCTGAAAGAACAATTGTACTGGAACATGGTAAGCCTATGATTTTTGGTGCACAACGCGACAAAGGTTTGATACTTGACGGACTAAATCTCAAAGTAGTAAAAATTGGTGAGCAGGGCATAAATGAATCTGACTTGCTAATTCACGATGCAACATGTACTGATACAATTTTACACACAATGCTTGCGCTTATGCAGGGACCGGAATTTCCGGTAGCCATGGGAGTAATACGAAATGTGAACGAAGAATCTTACGAAAATGCGTTGGTCGCCCAAATTGCTGAAGTTCGTCAAAAATCATCCGTTTTGTCTTTTGATGATTTAATAAATTCATGTGAGCAGTGGGAGATGTAATTTTTTGATTTGTTTAATTAATTGGCAGAATTTCAAATGAAAACATTAATAATAATCGTTTGGTGCATCACTTTTTGGTGTGTTACCATCTCATCTGCTACAACAGTAAAAGGAAAAGTTGTTTCTTCCGGAAATCCAATACCATCAGTACAAGTTACTGATGGTAAATCAATTGTTTTAACTGATAAACGAGGCAATTTTACATTAGAAACTTTTTCGGGGAGCAAATATATTTATTATTCACTTCCCTCCGGTTATAATTCTCCTCTTGAAAACGGAATTCCTGTTTTTTATGAGAAAATAAACAATAACAGTTTGATTCAACGGGTAAACTTCGAACTCGAAAAATCAAAAGTTTCACAATATAAACATGTATTTATACTGTGGGCCGATCCACAGATACAAAAACTGGAAGAGTTTGATAAATTGAAAATTGTAGTGGAAGATGTTAATAAAACAATAGCTACTATCCCATCACGTGTGCCTGTACACGCTATTTGTGCAGGCGATCTTGTCTTTGATAAGTTAAGTTTTTTTGAAAAATACAAACAAGTTATTTCGGCGCTAAAGGTGCCTTTTTATCAGGTAATTGGTAATCACGATTTGGATTATAATAATCGTTCCGATGAATTATCTGATAAGTCGTTTTCTGATGCTTTCGGACCTTCACATTTTTCATTTAATGTAGGAAAGATTCATTACGTAGTGCTTAAAAACGTTTTTTACTATGGATTATCGAGACGCTATATAGGATATATTGACGAAAATCAACTGCAATGGCTGGAGAACGACTTGCACTTTTTGAAGCCTGGAAGCACCCTGATAGTATCATTACACATTCCCACAGTATATGGAGAATCTCAAAAACCAGAGAGTTTTTTAGTCGAAATGTCAAATTCACTGCTTAACAGGGAGGCTCTATATGAAATTTTTGAACCATTCAATACACATATTCTGGCAGGGCATAGTCACACACAATGGCACACGCAAGTAAAGCCTAATATAATGGAGCACGTTCATGCAGCAGCCTCCGGAGCATGGTGGAAAGGGCAAATCTGTACGGATG
>RRZT012517523.1_pt1 | contig 10325 bp, 5 predicted proteins | sample 2165551 | NCBI WGS metagenome assembly RRZT01 (sample SAMN10456910, study PRJNA506462) | wastewater metagenome | biome: wastewater; feature: sludge; material: wastewater sludge; isolation source: wastewater sludge with Escherichia coli K12::gfp cells carrying plasmid... | place: USA: Moscow, Idaho ...
CCCTTGATTTCCTTCGCCGCCGCCGCGCTGCGTTGCGCCAAATTACGCACCTCCGTCGCCACGACCGCGAAACCACGCCCCTGCTCGCCTGCCCTCGCCGCTTCGACCGCCGCGTTCAGCGCCAGGATGTTGGTCTGCAAGGCGATACCGTCGATCACGCCGATGATGTCGGCGATCTTGCTGCTCGACTGATGAATGGCGCTCATCGTCTCGACGACTTCGCTCACCACTTCGCCGCCACGCACGGCGATCGCCTGCGCATTGCTCGCCTGCTCGTTCGCCTGCCGGGCGTTGTCGGCATTCTGCTTCACCGCGCTGCTCAGCTGTTCCATGCTCGATGAGGTTTCTTCCAGGCTGCTCGCCTGCTCTTCCGTCCGCGACGAGAGGTCCGCATTCCCTGCCGCGATCTCCTTCGCCGCCGTATTGATCGAGTCGGTTGCCTGCTTGATCCCCCCAACCACTTCGCGCAAGCGCGCGACGGTCGTGTTCGAATCATCCTGCAGCTTGCCGAAGGTGCCCTGGTAGCTGCCGTCGATTCGTTGCGTGAGGTCGCCCTTCGCCAGCGCGTCGAGGATGCGCGAGACTTCGCCGAGGCCGACGTCGCTGATTTCCATCAGCCGGTTGAGCCCTTCGATCATGTCCTTGAACTCGCAGGTGAATCTCATGGCGTCGCCGCGCGCCTTGAAGTCCCCCGCCGCAGCCGCGTCCACCAGCGCCTTGATCTGCCCATTGATCATCTGCAGACTGGCTTTCACGCTATCCACCGCCTCGGTGATTTCGGCCCGTTTTCCGGGGAGCCGCTCCATATCGACCGAGAGGTCGCCCGTCGCATAACGCTTGACCACCTCGACGACGCGCATCTTCACGGCGATGTGCGACTGCACGAGTTCATTGATCGACCGGGCCATCTGGCCATAGACGCCGGGAAACTTGCCGGCATCGAGCTTGTGGTCGATCAGACCCAGATCGTGTTGCCGTGCATTTTCGGCCTGCGCATCCGAAAAACCTTTGAAAGTGACCACCATGCGCTTCATCGCCGCGAGCAGACTGCGCTCATCGCCGGGCCGCAGGCTGATTTCCTTCAGCTCGCCCATCGCCATAGCGTTGGCGATCTCCGCCGCATACGCTGGCTCGCCGCCGAGCGTATTCATCAAATCACGAACGATCCAGACACAGAGCCACAGCGTCACGGCCAGGGCGACCGCCAGCAAGGCCAGATACAACATCAAGGCATTGCGCGTGCTCTCCATGTCCGCGCGAATCTCCCCCAGGATATCCTTGGAATAGCTTTCCTCGACTTCCCGCAGAAGATCGATTTTGGCAGTGATCTTCGAGAACCAAGTCTCCGGCGAATAACTGAGCTCGCTGTTTGCACCCTTCTCCTTGACCATCTGTTCGATGACGCTGATCTCTTTCGCAACCGGATCGGCCAGTTTGTCGAGCAGCAGCTTTTCCTGCACAGGCGTTGCGTACGTGCGGGTGTTCCGCTCGTAACTGGCCTGATCACCGAGCAGCGCGAGGAAGGTGTTGAATTGCGCCGTGCTCAGGGACTTTGCGCTGAATGCCCCGGTCAGCAGCGCGCGTTCCTGGCCGTTCCGTTCCTTGAGGTACAACAGCGATTGCTTCGTGTTCGACAGCCGGGACAACGCTGCCGTCGGCATCTGGTTCCCGGTGTGCACGACCAGCTCCAGCGCCTGCGCAATCAGGTCGCTGTAGAAGCGGAACGATGCCGACGATTCGAGCGCCAGTTTCGATATCGCCTGGCGCTTTTCCACCAGTTCGGCCAACGGCGCTTTCAGACCGTCGAGCAACTTGGCGAAGCCAGGTTCGATGACAGCACGATCAACCTGTCCAATTGCCGTGTGCGCGACGACAATCTTTTCGTCCGCGCGCTTGCGTTGCGCGATCAGATTGTCGGCGAACTTGGCGCCCGAACTGTTGATGAACCCAGAGCTTAGGCCGCGCTCGATCTGCAGATCGTGGGCCACCTCGCCCAGGGCGACGACAAGATTCACCAGCGTTCCAGCCTGTTTCCTCAACTGATAGTCCGTGAATCTCTGCCAGGCACCGTGGGTGCCAAGGAGCGTGGCGATCACCAGGGGAACGACGGCGATCAATGCCAGCTTTGTTTTCAGGCTCATTTTTTCAAACACAAATACCTCTCAAGAAATCTGGGAAAGGTCAGAATTCCTTCCACTCATCGTTCAACGATGGCGGCAACGCCGCCAGGGGTTTCCTGCCCAGTCGTGACACCGGTGATGCGGGTCGCGCGGGTGATGCTGCCGGTGCCGACAGCCTGGCCGGCGAGTGGCTGATCACGGGGGAATCGTTCGCGGCAATCCGGAACGCCGCCACGGCTCGCGTCAGTTGCTCTGCCTGCTCTTCCAGACTCTCGGCGGCGGCCGCCGCCTGCTCAACCAGGGCCGCGTTTTGCTGCGTCACCTCATCCATCTGGCTGACCGCCTTGCTCACCTGCTCGATGCCACCGCTTTGCTCATGGCTCGCTTCCGTAATCTCGGTCACCGCCTTGGTGACCTTGCGGATGCTCGCCACCACTTCGTCCATCGTCTCGCCCGCTGTCGCGGCCAGCCGGTTGCCGACCTCAACCTTGCTGACGGAGTCCGAGATCAAGCCCTTGATTTCCTTGGCTGCCGCTGCACTGCGTTGCGCCAGGTTGCGTACCTCCGTCGCCACCACCGCGAAGCCGCGACCCTGCTCGCCGGCCCGCGCCGCTTCGACCGCCGCGTTCAGCGCCAGGATGTTGGTCTGGAAGGCAATGCCGTCGATCACGCCGATGATGTCGGCGATCTTGCTGCTCGACTGATGGATGGCGCCCATGGTCTCGACGACCTGGCCGACCACTTCGCCACCGCGTACCGCGATCGCCTGTGCGTTACCCGCCTGCTCGTTCGCCTGCCGCGCGTTCTCCGCGTTGTTTTTTACCGCGCTGCTCAGCTCCTCCATGCTGGACGACGTCTCTTCCAGACTACTGGCCTGCTCTTCGGTCCGCGAAGACAGGTCCGTATTCCCCGCCGCAATCTCCTTCGCCGCCGTGTTGATCGCATCCACCGAAGTCTTGATTTCACTGACCAAACGTTGCAGGTTGGCAACCGTGGCGTTCATATCACCTGTTGTTTGCCCGAACACCCCCGGATATTGCTGTGTGATGCTTTGCGTGAAATCACCGGTAGCCAGCGCCTCTGCCACACGCCGGATATCTTTCAGGCCGTTGTCCGTTACGTCGGAGAGCTGGTTCAGCAAGTCCCCCAGGGTCCGGGTGTAGCCTTGTTTTCCACTCAGATCAATGCGACTGCTGAAATCCCCGCGATTGGCCGCATCGACAATCGTGTGAATTTCTTCGACCACCGCATTCAGCGCCGTCACCGTCTGGTTGACGCCAGCCCCCGTCTGCCCGAAGAGCCCCGGATACGACTTCTCAATCGTCTGGCTCAGGTCGCCATCGGCCAGCGCCTTGGCGACGCGGGTGACGTCCTTCAGGCCACCGTCGGTCACGTCGGACAACTGGTTCAGGAGGACCGACAGATCCTTCATGAAGCCCTGCTTGCCGTTTGCATCCATCTTGACGCCGAAATCGCCGCGATTGGCCGCGGCATCAACAACCTTGCGCATGTCGCCGACAATCGCGCGCAGACTCTCCTGCATGCTGTGCAATGCAAACATCAGGCTGTGCGTATCGCCGGCCTTGACGACGACATCCCGCGACAGGTCACCGTTCGCAATGCGCCGCACCGCGTCCGCCGCGTCGATCGGTTCGCCGCCAAGCGGGCGCCCGACCAGCTTCAGCGAAAGAACGTACAGGGCGATCGCCAGGGCAACGATCAGGACAACGCCACCGGCCACCGTGTAGTTGCGAACGGATCGAGCGACCTCGGTAATCTCGTCGACATAGGCGCCACCGGCGATGACCCACTGCCACTCCGGAAGATAGGTATAGGACACCACCTTGACGCGTGGCTCGGTTTCGTTGAGCGCCGCGTTGATCGACGGATAGCGGATCAGCCCTTCCTTCTTTTCAAGGATTTCCTTGATGAACTCACGGCCGTCGCTGTCCTTTGCGGCCAGGATATTGTTACCTTCCTGCGCCGGGTGTATGACGAGTTGCCCGTAATTGGCGCCGGATCGCGCATCCAGTGCATAGAAATAGCCGGTCTTGCCGAGCTTGATTGACAGAATCTCGCTCTTCAGCGCCACCAGCGTGCTCGAGATATCGAGTCCGACGAACAGCGCGCCGACCACTTTGCCTTCGCCGTCCAGCAAGGGGTGATACATGGTCATGAAATCCTTGCCGAACAACTTGGCGGGTCCGACGTATTCCTCATTGCGCAGGAGTTTCGCCAGGGCCGGATGTTCCTTGGCCAGCGCCGTACCGGTTGCGCGCTCGCCCTTGTCGTTCTTGAGCGACGTGCTGACGCGGATGAAGTCATCGCCCGAGCGCACGAAAACGGTCGCGAACGCGCCGGTGATCGAGGTGAACTTGTCGACTTCGTCCGTCCGCCCATTGAACGCCACGTCACCGTGAAGCACGGTGGGGACGGCGTCGCCGTCCTGCTTTTGCACGGATATCCCGCCTTCAATGCCAGACTCGAGGGTGCGGAGAAGCTGGCGCGTATTGGACGCGACGCTCTCGCTGTAGGTGGCGATCATGGATTTCGCGAGCGTCGTCTGATCGACGAGCTGGCGCTCCACTTCCGATTCGAGCGCGTTCGAGGTCTGTCTCGAAAGCAGAGCAGCCGCAACCGAAAGCAAGACGGCAATGACCAGCCCGGAGTACACGGTCAGCTTGACGGTCAATGGCGCATTTGAAAGTCTCATCTTCTTTTCCCCGATCACTCGTTGCTGAAGCGATTCCCCCTCATTCGTCACCCCGGCAAAGGCCGGGGTCCAGTTCGTTTTACTTTCTGGATTCCGGCCTGCGCCGGAATGACGAATCTTCAACACCTCCTTGGCCCCCCGTTACGCCGCCGTCTCTTCGATCAACTCCATGTCGGCGCTGGTCATCAGTTTCTCGATATCGGTCACGATGACCATGCGTTCTTCGTGCTTCGCCAGGCCGCGGATGTACTTGGTGTCAAAGGTCGCCGAGAAATCGGGCGCCGGACGGATCTCGGCGGGTGTCAGCATGATGACGTCCGACACGCTATCGACGACGACGCCGACCACGCGTCCGGCAAGATTCAGGATGATGACGACGGTAAAAGCCGTGTATTCCACCTTGCCGAGGTTGAACTTGATGCGCAGATCGATGATCGGGACGATGGTGCCGCGCAGATTGGTGACACCCTTGATGAAGGTGGGCGCATTGGCAATCAGCGTCGGCTTTTCGTAGCCGCGGATTTCCTGCACCTTGAGAATATCGATGGCGTACTCCTCGTCGCCGAGCGTGAACGTCAGGAATTCGCTTGGAATCTGTTCTTCTTCCTTCTGTGCTGCGCCGCCTGCCTGTTGTTTGATTTCCACGTTGATCTCCTCTATGAGCATCATGCAGAGCGCTTCACGCTCATCCGGGTCATCCCGGCAATGGCCGAAACGTCCAGGATCATCGCCACTTGTCCGTCGCCCATGATCGTGGCGCCGGAAATTCCATGCACCCGTCGGTAATTGGCCTCAAGGCTCTTGATCACGACCTGGTGCTGACCAACCAGCGCATCGACGAAGAGCGCCGCCTTGATTCCGTCCGCTTCCAGGATGACCAGGATTCCCCGCGTGAAGTCGGTCACGTCCGTCTGCAGACCGAAGACTTCGTGCAGAACCACGAGCGGCAGGTACTCGTTGCGGACCTGGATGACCCGTCCCTGGTTGGCCATCGTTTTGACTTCGCCCGACTTGGGCTGCAACGACTCGACGACCGCCGAGAGCGGCAGGATGTAAATCTGGTCGCCCACCGCCACCGACATGCCGTCGAGGATGGCGAGCGTCAAGGGCAGCCGCACCGTCATGCGCGTGCCGATGCCGAGCATCGATTCGATTTCGACGCGACCACCCATCGCCTGGATGTTCCGCCGAACGACGTCCATTCCGACGCCGCGTCCGGAGACGTCCGTTACCAGCTCCGCCGTCGAGAACCCGGCCTCGAAGATGAGCGCGAAGACCTCCTGATCGCTCATCTGGTCGGACACTGCCATGCCGCGTTCGCGCGCCTTGGCGAGTACCTTCTGCCGATCGATCCCGGCGCCGTCGTCGCCAACCTCGATGACGATGTTGCCGCCCTGGTGGTAGGCCTTGAGCGTGATGGTTCCCACCGCGTGCTTGCCGGCCACCTCGCGTTTTTCCGGCGCCTCGATGCCGTGATCCAGGCTGTTGCGTACGAGGTGGGTCAGCGGATCGGCGATGCGTTCGATCAGGCCCTTGTCGAGCTCGGTGTTCTCGCCCGACAGCTTCAGCTCCACCTGCTTGCCCAGCTTGCCCGACAGGTCGCGCACGAGCCGCGGGAAGCGCGAGAAGACGAAGGAGATCGGCAGCATGCGGATCGACATCACGGACTCCTGCAGATCGCGCGTATTGCGTTCGAGCTGCGTCAGGCCCTGCATCAGGTGCTCGGACGCCGCGTCCTGTATTTGCACCGCCGTCTGCAGCAGCATGGCCTGCGTGATGACCAGTTCGCCGACGAGGTTGATGAGCTGATCCACCTTCTCGACGCTGACGCGAATCGACGATTCTGACAAAGCCGGCGCCGCGCCGCGCGGCTGGCTCTCCGGCTTCCTGCCCTCGGGCGCCTTGGCGATCTCCAGCGGGGAGACCTTCACGACGCTTTCAATCGCGGCGACCGTCGTGGCTACTGCCACCGTGGGCTCAGCAGCCGGCACGGTCGTCGCATCGACGAGCGGTTCGAAGAAGCCAAACCCTTCGTCCTCTTCATCGACGACCGGGGCGGTCTCCGGCGTAGCAGCGGCGACTTCCGGCAAGGGTTCGAAGAAACCAAAGCCGCAATCATCGTCGGATTCGGCGTTCTCCCGGCCGGCTGTTGCTTCCTCGTACTGAGCCTCGTGCCACGAATCGGCATAGACGACCTTCACGCTGTCGCTAACGGCGACAAACTCGAGGAGTTCGGTGAAATCCGCGACGGCACGATCGGTCGCCAGGCGCAGAAGCCATTTCCCGGAGGCGGCTTCTCCCCGCTCGACGACTTCGAGCGCCCCGAAGGTCTCCAGTTCGTCCTGCAAGGCCTTCAAGCCATCCTCGGTGACGCTGCCGGACGGAACGAACTCGATCATGTATGGCGTAACGGGCGCGCTCGGCGCAGAACCCTGCGGCGCGCTTGGTGCCTCGACAGCGATCGGGGCCCGCGTCGTGGGCTGTTCAGCGGACAGCTTCTTCAATCTTTCGCGCAAGGCGCCGACTTCATCGGAATCGACGGCCCCGCGTCCCTGGCAGGCATCGACCAGGCGCCCAAGGACGTCCTTTGCCTCGAGGAAGAGGTCGATCATGCCTGGGGTGATAGCGAGGTCGCGCTTCCGGATGCGATCGAGAAGATTCTCCAGAACGTGCGTCGTTTCCGCGATCGTTGTGAATCCGAAGGTCCCCGAGTTGCCCTTGATCGAGTGCGCCGCCCGAAAGATGGCATTCAAGTCCTCGGGATCGGGATCGTCGACGTTCAGTTCGAGCAGTCGCCGTTCCATTTCCTCCAAGTGCTCCACCGATTCGGCGAAGAATGCCTGGTGAAACTGACTCAAGTCGATAGACATTTCGCCCCCTAGCGTATGTCGGTCCGGTCTGCCGGGTGGCGCCTAGCCAAGCACCTTGCGCACAACAGCGATGAGCTTCTGCGGATCAAACGGCTTGACCAGCCAGCCGGTCGCCCCCGCGGCGCGTCCCTGCCCCTTCATTTCATCGGTGGACTCGGTCGTCAGGATCAGGATTGGCGTTGCGCGATGCTTGGGCGTTGCGCGAAGGTTCCTGACCAGCGTCAGGCCGTCCATGCGCGGCATGTTCTGGTCGGTCAGGACGAGATCGATCTGATTCGCCTTCGCTTTCTCAAGCCCATCCATGCCGTCGATCGCCTCAAGCACTTCGTAGCCCGCGCTTTTTAGCGTGAACGAAACCATCTGTCGGATGGACGACGAATCGTCGACTGCAAGTATGGTCTTCGCCATCAATATCCCCTTCGAAATAACCTTTGCTCGCCGATATCGCAACCGGCATACCTCACCATAAACCAAACATCGCTCATTTTCCGGCTCTCAGTCGACGATTCAGAACAGCGTCATTCCGTCCTCGTCGCCGGCCACTGTCGATACGTCGGCCGCCGGCTGCTTCCGGGATTTCGCCGCCATGGCCGACTCCTCGTGATCCCGCTCTTTCCTGGCAAGCTCCTGCAGGCGATACAGAATCTCCGAGAAGTCGCGCTGGATATTCCCGGCGTCCTCGAAGCAGGCGTTCAGCTCGTCGATACCTTCCTGGGCCGCATTGATCACGTAATCATGCTGAATGGAATTAAGACAGAACCCCTTGACGGAAATGGCCAGCCCGTCGAGCAACTCGATCGCCAGCGTCTGCGCTTTGTTGCGGTTCGTCAGGTCGCTGATCGCCGCTTTCTGCATCAGGTCGGTGATTTCATCGATCCGGTCGCTCAGAAAACCGAGCTCGCGGGTCCGCTGATCCAGCGCATCCGTTCTCGCCACCCAGGAATCGACGCCTTCGCCGATCCACGCCAGGTTGTCGCGCACTCGCCCCTGCTCTTCCGGGTCGTTGGTCGGCATGTTGTAGACCAGGATCGAAACGTGCTCGAAGTTGACGACCGCCCGGGACTTCATTTCGAAGATGCGCCCCATGTTGCGCATGGTCGCCATCACCGTCGCCTGCAGTGGCGAGATGACGTCATCGGTGCTCGTCTCGACCTCGCCCGCCAGACCGCGAATCTGTATTCCACCGCGCAATCCCCAGGACTTGAGCGAGTCGATCACCAGATCGGCAATCGCCTTGTAATCGTTGGCCTTGGCCGACTTGCGGAAGAATTCGATGATGACGCCGAGCCCACCCATGCCGGCCATCGCCGAGAACGCCACCTGCTGCGCCTTTTCGTTTTGCGACTTGAGTTCGCGCAAGGCATTGCGGTGCGCGATGACGGACTCGACCTTGTAGACCAGTTCGCTGACGTTTATGGGCTTGGAGAGAAAATGATCGCCGCCGGCCTGGTAGGCCTGAATGCGGTCTTCCGGCTCGTTGTGGCTGGAAACGAAGATCACCGGTGTATCGGTCTGCCCCGCGTCGCGCAGGGCGCGACAGGTCTCGTAACCGTCGATCACCAGCATTTCGATGTCGAGCAGGACAGCGTCGAACACCGTCTCGCACATCAGGAACTCTTCGCCGGAACCAAACAGGGAAACGTCGAAATTCTTGCCGAGTGCATGGCCCAGCATCAGGCGTTGCGTCTCTGTATCTTCAACCACCGCCACCCGGTAACGCTCACTCATCATGCACTCCCTGCGAAACACCCTGCCATTCAGAAGTACAGGAAGCATCACCGACGGAACGCAACACCGTCAATTCGCTTGACATGCGATGCAGCCTGGGCGCATCGCCTTGCCTCCTGATTCGTCCGGTTGCAATTGCAACCACAGGACGAAGCTTAGAGGGAGGTATCCATGCGGTGAACTAGGTTATCCCCTAGGGGCCACAGGCGATGGCCCGGATGCCACAGTGCGAAACGCTGTGTTTTTGCAGGAGCCCAGGTTTACTGGTCGATTTGCGTTTGCATCTTCGGGGAAGCGCTTTTATCGCGCAGAGAATCTGCGCTCCTACCGGTCCGGCATCGGTTAGTGCACCAAGGTCTGTGATTTGTAGGAGCCCATAGATGGTCGCCCCGATTTTGCCAAGCAATTTCACAGAATGACGGAAAGCAGGTAAAGATTGCAGCCATAGATCCGGACTTTGGTTGAGGCCGTCGCCCCGGTCCCTGATGGAATCTGCGGGTCGATGCCCCATCCGATTAGCGCGCTCGAAGCGCCGGGCGCCTATCAGGCTTGATCGACCCCGGGCTGACCCGTTTTTCCATCACTTGATGATTGCCCGAGCAATCGGGTGGGAGACTCCTCTCTAGCAGTGCTGCGGTGGTACTGCGTTAGCGTTCGTTCGTCCACGGCGCCGGTGGCCGACGGCTCCTCATTGACCGGCGGTCGCCGGCGCGGTGGAACACCGTGAAGAGGCCGATGACGTGTAATCGGTGGCGTATCCCCGGTCGTGGGCCAGGAGCGCCCAGACGACGCGCGCATTCTTGTTCGCCAACGCCACGGTGGCCACGTTCTTGTGCCGTCGCTGCAGGAGACCGGCGAGCCAGCGGTCGGCATCACCGGGCTTGCGGTCAGCGA
>RRZT012749608.1_pt1 | contig 10325 bp, 8 predicted proteins | sample 2165551 | NCBI WGS metagenome assembly RRZT01 (sample SAMN10456910, study PRJNA506462) | wastewater metagenome | biome: wastewater; feature: sludge; material: wastewater sludge; isolation source: wastewater sludge with Escherichia coli K12::gfp cells carrying plasmid... | place: USA: Moscow, Idaho ...
CGGGCTCGGGTGCCGGCGGCGGTGGGGGCGGTGGTGCGGCCGCGGCGGCCGGTGGCACCGTCACGGCGGGCGGCTCGCTGGGCGGGGGCTCCGGTGCCGGCGCCTGGGCCACCGGCGACTCGCTGAGCGGGGGCGTCTGCACCGGGGTAGCCTGCGGCGTGGGTTGCTGGGTCTTGCGAACGAACTGCTTGGCAGCGCGCGGCGCGGCACCAACCGCCGCCTCACTCGCCGGAATGGACATGTCGAGCCGCGTCTCGATGCGCTCCACCCGCTGCAAGAGCGCGGATTCGGTGTCGCTGGCCGAGGGCAGCAGCAGCCGGGCGCACACCACTTCGAGCAACAGCCGGGGCGCCGTCGCGCCGCGCATCTCGCCCAGCCCGGCGTGCACCACCTCGGCGAACCGGGTGAGCGTCGCGGTGCCGATCCGTTCGGCCTGTGAGCGCATCTTGTCCAGCTCGTCCTCCGGCGCCTCCACCACCCCGCGGGCCGCCGCATCCGGAACCGCCTGCAGCACAATGAGATCCCGGAACCGCTCGAGCAGGTCCGTGGCGAACCGACGGGGGTCGTGACCGGCATCGATCACCGATTCAACCGCCCCGAACAACGCCGCGGCATCCCCGGCGGCCAGCGCCTCGACGGCGTCGTCGATCAGTGCCACGTCGGTGGCGCCCAGCAGCGCCAGCGCCCGCTGATAGGAGACGTGATTTCCTTCGGCACCGGCGAGCAGCTGGTCGAGCACCGAGAGAGTGTCACGCGGCGACCCACCACCGGCGCGGATCACCAGCGGGTAGACCGCGTCGTCCACCTCGACGTTCTCCGAGGAGCAGACGCTGCCGATCAGCGCCCGCATGGTGCGCGGGGCAAGCAGCCGGAACGGGTAGTGGTGGGTGCGGGAGCGGATGGTGGGCAGCACCTTCTCCGGCTCGGTGGTGGCGAACACGAAGATCAGATGCTCCGGCGGCTCCTCGACGATCTTGAGCAGCGCGTTGAAGCCCGCGGTGGTGACCATGTGCGCTTCGTCGATGATGAAGATGCGATAGCGGGAGCTGGCCGGGGCGTAGAAGGCCCGATCGCGCAGTTCACGGGTGTCGTCCACGCCGCCGTGGCTGGCCGCGTCCAATTCGGTGACATCCACGCTGCCCGACCCGTTGGGCGCCAGCGCGACGCACGAATCGCAGACTCCGCAGGGCGTGGGCGTGGGGCCCTGCGCACAGTTGAGCGAGCGCGCCAGGATGCGCGCCGAGGAGGTCTTACCGCAACCGCGCGGACCCGAGAACAGGTAGGCGTGGTTGACGCGGCCGGCCTGCAGGGCGGTGCACAGCGGCGCGGTGACGTGCTCCTGCCCCACCACCTCTGCGAAGGTTGCCGGCCGGTACTTGCGGTAGAGAGCCACGGATGCAGGCTACCGGCTGGCGCCGACGGGCGACTCGAGACGTCCGCCAATCGCCGAGTGTGAAGCTATTGCGAAATTCTGCAAGCTTTTTCGCGCTGGTTTCACTTTCGGCGTTCAGTCCCGGGCCAGCAACGCCTCGGTTGCGGCGAGCAGGGTGCAGGTCGCCAGCCCGTCGATGGCCTCCCGCAGATCCGGCATCGCCGGGAAGGTCGGGGCGATGCGAATGTTCTTGTCCTCCGGGTCTTTCCGGTATGGGAAGGACGCGCCGGCCTCGGTGACGGCGATGCCCGCATCCTTGGCCAGCGCAACCGTCCGCTTGGCGGTCCCGGGAAGCACGTCGAGGCTGATGAAATAGCCGCCCTGCGGGTCGGTCCAGGACGCCACCTTCGAGTCGGTCAGACGGGCGTCGAGAATCTCGGCGACGGCGGCGAATTTCGGCGCGATCAACTGCTGGTGCCGGTGCATCTGCAGGCGCACCCCGTCGGCGTCGCCGAAGAAGCGCAGGTGCCGCAACTGGTTGACCTTGTCCGGCCCGATCGTCTTCTTCCCCGCGTACTGCAGGTACCACGCGATGTTGCCCAACGAACCACCGAAGAAGCTGACGCCAGCGCCCGCGAAGGTGACCTTCGAGGTGGACGCGAACACATAGGGCCGGTTCGGGTTTCCCGCCGCGGCCGCCAGGCCCAGCACGTCCACCTGGCGCAGGAAGTCGTGCGTCAGGGTGTGCACGGCGTACGCGTTGTCCCAGAAGAGCCGGAAATCCGGTGCCGCCGTTTGCATCTGGACCAGACGGCGGGTGTTCTCCCAGGAATAGGTCGCACCGGTTGGGTTGGAGTACACCGGGACGCACCACATGCCCTTGATGGCCGGGTCGGCGGCGACGAGTTCCTCGACCAGGTCGACGTCGGGGCCATCCTCCCGCAGCGGCACCGTGATCATCTCGATGCCCATGGTCTCGGTGATGGCGAAGTGCCGGTCGTAGCCCGGGGACGGGCACAGGAACTTGACGCCGGTTCCCCCGCGGAGCTCCTCCACCCACGGCCGCGGCGAGTCGACCGCACCGTGCAGCATGGAGAAGACGACGGCGTCGTGCATCATCTCGAGGCTCGCGTTGTTGCCGGCGATCAGGTTCTGCACCGGAATCCCGAGCAGCTCACCGAAGATCTCGCGGAGTTCGGGCAGCCCGTGCACGCCGCCGTAGTTCCGGGTGTCGGTGCCCTCGCAATCGCGGTAGTCGTCGCCGGGCAGGCGCAGCAGGGCGTTGGACAGGTCGAGTTGTTCCGGCGCTGGCTTGCCGCGGGTGAGGTCCAGCGCGAGCTTCTTGGACTGCAGTTCGGCGTAATTGCGGGACTGCTGGTCGTGTTCGGCCTGCAGTTCGGCACGGCCGAGGGAACTGAACGACACCTTGAGGCCTTTCCGAGCCAGCGGACCGGTACTGCAGCGAGAAAATTCAGGGGACCCCGCGCACCCGCCAGAGCCCGTTGACCCTTGCTGCCTTCCGGCCCTGGGGGAGTTCACAGGATGGACGCCGCGCGGGGTCCACCGGCGAGTCTAGCCCGTCCCCGATCCCGCTCCGTGCGCCGGTGATTCTGGTCTCGCAGGCGACTCGGCTACCATGACCGGCGGAGGATTCGCCTAGTGGCCTATGGCGCTCGCCTGGAACGCGGGTTGGGTTAACAGCCCTCGCGGGTTCAAATCCCGCATCCTCCGCACTGGTCCGGGGTGCCCGCCGACGACGTCGATGCGTTCGACATTCGCGGCGGGCACCCCGGAGTCACGAGTAATCAGAGAGAAGCGATATGCGGCGCAGCGTGGCGATCATCTGGCACGCGGTGTCGCTCATCCTGGCGGCCGTTCTCTACTTCCTGTTCGTCCTACCTCGCTGGTGGGAACTGTCCGGTTCGCACATCTCCCACCCTCAGGGCACCGCGCTGCGGATCGTCGCCGGTGTGGTGCTCGCGCTGACCGCGCTCCCGGTGTTCTTCACCCTGCGTCGCTCGCGGCGACCGGAGTTCGGTACCCCGCAACTGGCGTTGAGCCTGCGTATCTGGTCGATCGTCGGACAGGTTCTCGCCGGCGTGCTGGTTGTCGGGACGGCCGTCGCGGAGATCTGGCTGAGCCTGGACAAGGCCGGTTCGTGGTTGTTCGGTAGCTACGGAGCGGCGGCCGCCATCGGGCTGCTCGCCGCCATCTCGTTCTACGTGGCGTTCGCCGCTCAGCGGCCGCCGGCGCCGCCCAAGCCGCTGAAGGCCAAGAAGACGAAGCGGATGGACCCGGCCGAGGTCGCTGTCACCGCCGATGAAGAGGCGGGCGAGGAGGCCGACGTGCCGGAACCGGACACCGTCGCCGAGACCGGGTCCGACGAGTCCGACGAGTCCGACGAGTCCGACGAGTCCGACGAGTCCGACGAAGAGATCGCCGTACCGGAGGAACTCGAGCTCGCCGAGCAGGCCCCGCGACGGGGTCTGCGCAACAAACGTCCCGCCAAACTCCCGCGCGACTGATCCCGGTCAGCCGACCGGTACGTCGGCGAGCTGGTCGAGCGGCGCCCAAGCCGCGCTGACTTCCCTATGCTGTGCGAGTGCTCAACACCCCTGATCCCCGTGTCTATCGCGTCGTCCAGTGGACCACCGGCAACGTCGGAAAGAGTTCCGTCGCCGCCATTGCCCGCAACCCCACCCTCGAACTCGTCGGCTGCTACGCCTGGTCACCCGACAAGGTCGGCGTCGACGTCGGCGAACTGGCCGGCATCGCACCGCTGGGGGTCGCCGCCACCAACGACGTCGACGCGCTGCTGGCGCTGAAACCCGACGTCGTGGTCTACAACCCGATGTGGATCGACGTCGACGAGCTGGTGCGCATCCTGGAATCCGGCGTCAACGTCGTCGCGACCGCATCCTTCATCACCGGCCACAATCAGGGCGCCGGCCGGGACAAGATCGCCGACGCGTGCGCCCGGGGCGGCTCGACGATGTTCGGCTCGGGCATCAGCCCCGGCTACGTGAACCAGCTGTCCGTGGTCGCCGCCGGGATCTGCGACCGTGTCGACCGGATCACCGTCAACGAGGCCGCCGACACCACCTTCTACGACTCCCCCGAGACCGAGAAGCCGGTCGGATTCGGCCGGCCGATCGACGACCCCGCACTGCCCGAGATGACCGCCCACGGCACCGGGGTGTTCGGTGAAGCCGTCCGGATGGTCGCCGACGCGTTGGGGATCGACCTCGACGAAGTCCGCTGTGACGCCGAGTACGCCCAGACCACCGAGGATCTCGACCTCGGTTCCTGGACCATTCCGGCGGGCGGCGTGGCCGGCGTCCACGCCAGCTGGAAAGGCCTGGTGAACGGCGTGACCCGGGTCGAGATCAACGTCCGCTGGCGCAAGGGGCAGACCCTGGAACCGGACTGGAAGATCGAGCAGGACGGCTGGCTCATCGAGGTGGCGGGGCGCCCGACCGTCACGATGAAGGTCGGCTTCCTGCCACCGCCGGACTTCGAGGCCACCACGCTCGAGGAGTTCATGGTGCTCGGCCACATCATGACCGCGACGCCGCCGATCAACGCGATCCCGGCCGTCGTGGCCGCCGCACCCGGCATCGTCACCTACAACGACCTGCCGCTGGTCCTGCCGCGCGGGGTGGTGCCGACATAGCGGATCTTGACCGAACGGCGGAACAGGGCGCAGGCTGGATCGATCTGATAACCGGGACCAGCGACGGCAATTCCTGCATGGCTCCGCCGGCGGTCGCGGAGGGATCCAGCGGACAGCAGGGCGCCGTCCGGGGCACGCCACCGGTACCGGGGGCTCCGCCCGCGGGTTCGGTGCCCCAGCAGGGCGCCATTGAGGTTCCCCCAACCCCGACCCCGATGGCGCCGCGGGACGCCTTCCAATTCCCACAATTCGGCAGCCTCGGGTAGCTGCGCATCACGGCCGGCCGGCCTCCAGGCAGAATGGCGGTAACGAAAACGCCCAGTTCGCCGAGAGGCTAGGTATGGCTGACAAACCAGTCCGGCATCGCCGTGCCCGGCTCCGCGCCGTGCTGGGTGTGCTGAACGCGCTGCTGCTGATGCTGCTGGCGGCGCCGCTGACACACCCAGCACCCGCAATGGCCGCGCCGCTGGACCCGTCGACCGCGGCCGCCCGCGTCGAACCGGGCCTGGTGCAGATCACCACCCTGGTCGACTTCCAAGGCGTCGTGGGCAACGGCGCCGGCATTGTGCTGACACCCGACGGCCAGGTCCTGACCAACCATCACGTGGTGGCTGGGGCCAACAACATCAAGGCCGTCAGCATGGGGACCGGCCAGACCTTCGAGGCCGACCTCCTGGGCTACGACCGGGCCAACGACATCGCGCTGCTGCAACTGCGCGGTGCGCAGGGCCTGCCCGTCGCACCGCTCGGTGATTCCAACATGGTGACCCTGGGCCAGCCGGTGCTCACCATCGGAAATGCCAATGGCTCGGGCAATCCGATGACCCACGAGACCGGTGCGGTGACCAACCTGAGCCGGTCGATCGCCGCCGAGGACGAACTGACCGGCGCCAAGAACAGCCTGGGTGGGCTGATCCAGTCGTCGACCAACCTGCGCTCCGGCGACTCCGGCGGTGCGCTGGTCAACAGCGCCGGTGAAGTGGTCGGCAGGAATGCAGCCGCGACCCTGAACTTCACCATCGACGGCGACTCGACACCGGGTGGCGAAGGTTTCGCCATCCCCATAAACCGGGCCCTCGACATCGCCAGCCAGATCCGTGGCGGTGCGGCCAGCCCCGCCGTGCACATCGGCCCGTCGGCCATGCTCGGCATCGGGATCGCCGCTGCCGGCGAGACGAACGCCAACGGCCTGCAAGTGCGTTCAGTGCTGCAGGGCGGACCGGCCGGACTGGCCGGCGTGCGTCCCGGTGACGTCATCACCGTCATCGACGGTGTCCCGATCGACTCCGCCAACACGCTGACCGAACTACTCGACCAGCGCTACCCGGGCAACGTCATCGAGCTGAACTGGCTGGACCGGGCGGGCACGCCGCACAACGCGGCCGTGACGCTGGTGGTGGGCCCGGTCAGCTGATCGGCTGCGGACTCACGTCCTCGGTCTTGGCGCCCGGACCGGGCAGGGGTTTGGGGCCCGCCACCAGGCTGATCTCGGTGACCCGAGCGGTCAGCTGAGCCCCCGGCGGACCGTCGACGGTGACGTCCTTGTAGACCCTGGCCTGCCCGTTGCTGACGGTGAAGTTGCCCGGCTGCGGCGCCGCCCCGCCGTCGATCTCGTAGAAGACCGCGAAATCACGCTCGGGCAGCGGGTGGAAGCCGACGTAGTTGGGCTGGATCGTGTACGTGTACGTGCAGACGCCCTGCCCGGTGCATTGCGTGGCGGTGACCTGCACCCCCACCTCGAACTCCTTCGGGGTCGGCAGAGTCGGCTCAGGCGCGGTGAGCGTGCTGCGCGCCGCCGACTGCACCGACTTCAGGGTGTCCATCCGCGTGAACAGGAAAATCGCCGCCCCGATACCCGTCACGGCGATGGCCACGATGCACAACGCGGCCAGCAGCTTCCGCAGCCCCGATAACTTCACACCCAACTGTGTACACCCCCGGCCCCCGCCGCAGGTACCGGACCGCCACGGCGTGGCGGTTGGGCAGGCTGCCGTCGTGCATGTCCTTGTAGGTGGCCGCGGTTCCGCCCAGGACGACCGGCCCGGCGTGACATCCCGTGCGAGTGTCTACGGGGGACCACCCGCCGTAGGGGGTCGTCACATTCCTGTTCACCGATATCGAGGGTTCGACCCGTCGGTAGGAATCCGACGCGGAAGCGATGCGCTCGAACCTCGCCATCCACGACGAGGTGCTCCGGACCGCCATCGAGGCCCACGGCGGATACACCGTCAGCCATTCCGGTGACGGCGTGGCTGCGGCTTTCGCTTCGCCGCTGTCTGCCGTGCACGCCGCTATCGACGCGCAGCGCGAATTGCCCCTTCCGGTGCGGATAGGCATCGCCACCGGTGAGGCCGAGCTTCGTGACGGCGACTACTTCGGCACGGTACTGAACAGGGCCGCCCGGATGATGGCGCCGGCCACGGTGGTCAGGTTCTGGTCGCCGATACAACGGCGGCCCTGTTGAGTGGCGGCTGTCAGCGGCCGTGGCCAACCGGATTTCCCTGCGCGTCCCAGTTGGCAGCCACCTTCTTGCTGGGCTGCACCCGGGGCGGTTCACCCGGCATCTTGGGATAACTCGGGGGGTAGGGCAGATCGCCCAGGCCGTTCTCCTCGTCCGTGGCCACCATGTCCAGCAGTGGCTGCAACGACTGCGCGACGCTGTCGATGCCGGCCCACGGATCGTCGCGGCCGGCGACGATACCCGGCACCGTCAGGATGGTGTAGTCGTCGGGATCCGCCTCGGCGAGTTGGACCCACGACAGCGGCATCGACACCGTCGCAATGGCAGTGCGCCGCGCCGAGTATGGCGATGCCATGGTCCGGTCCCGGGCGTTCTGGTTGAAGTCGACGAAGATCCGCTCGCCGCGCTCCTCCTTCCACCACGACGTGGTGACCAGATCCGTTGCGCGCCTTTCCAACTCACGCGCCAGCGCAATACCGGCACGGCGCACCGCGATGAAGTCCCAGTCGGTGGCGATGCGCAGATAGACGTGGACACCCCGGCCGCCGGAGGTCTTCGGATATCCGGTCAGGCCCAACTCGCGCAGCAGCGGTTCCAGCACCTCGACCGCCACCCGGCGCGCTTCGCGGAATCCGGTGCCGGGCTGGGGATCCAGGTCGATCCGCAGCTCGTCGGGATGTTCGGTGTCGGGGCAGCGCACCGGCCACGGGTGCAGGGTGACCGTGCCCATCTGCGCGGCCCAGACGATGGCGGCCGGACGGGTGACCTTCAGCGCGTCCGCGGTGCGGCCCGACGGGAAAGTGACCGTACAGGTTTCGAGATAGTCGGGGTGCTTCTGCGGGATCCGCTTCTGATAGATCTCCTCGCCGTCGATGCCGTCGGGGAACCGCTGCAGATGGGTAGGGCGGTCCCGCAGTGCGGTCAGCATCGGGCCGCCGGCCACCGCCCGGTAGTAGTCGACCAACTTGCCCTTGGTGCCGTCGGCGCCGAGCGCGGGATAGAAGGGCTTGTCCGGGTTGGTGATGCGGACCATCACGCCGTCGACGTCGATCTCGGTTGCGGGACTGGGCATTACCGTGACTCCAGGACGTCGAAGAGGTCGTAGTTCGCCGGCACATCCAATTGGTCGAACGTGCAGCTGAGCGGATCCCGGTCCGGGCGCCAACGCACCAGTCGGACGGTGTGCCGGAACCGCACCCAGCCGCCGTTGCCCTCCATCTGGTCGTAGGCGACCTCGGCCACCTTCTCCGGCCGGATCGGGATCCAACGCTTGTCTGCCCCGGAGTTCCACCGGCTGGGTTCACCGTCGAGCACCTCGTCGCCCTTGCGTAGCGGTTCGAGTTCGGCCAGCAGTTCCAACCGGGCCTTGGCGGTGAACGATGCCGCGCCGCCGACCATCTGCAGCTCACCGTCCTGGCGGTACAGCCCGAGCAGGATCGATCCGACGCCCTGGCCGCTCTTGTGGATGCGGTAGCCGATGGCCACACAGTCGGCGTCGCGGGCGTGCTTGACCTTGACCATCTCCCTCTTTCCCGGAACATAGGGACCGTCAATGCGTTTGGCGATCACCCCGTCCAGACCCGCCCCCTCGAAGGTCTGCAACCACTGCGCGGCGATGCCCGGATCCTCGGTGGTGCGGGTGACGTGGCACCACTGCTGCGGGCGCACCAGCTCACCCAGTGCGGCGCGCCGCCGCCGGAACGGTTCGGCCATGAGGGAAGTGTCCCCCGCCGCTAGGGCGTCGAAACCGATGAAGTGCGCCGGGGTCTGCTGGGCGAGCATGCGGACCCGACTGGCCGCCGGGTGGATGCGCTGTGACAACGAGTCCCAGTCCAGCCGGACGCGACCGTCGACCGCGCGGGGCACGACGATCTCGCCGTCCAGCACGCAGCGCGGCACCAGTTCGCCACGCAGGGCCTCGATCAGCTCCGGGAAGTACCGGCCGAGTTCGCGGCCATTGCGCGACAGCAGCACCACGTCATCGCCATCGCGGAACACCAAGGCCCGTCTAGTTGCCTGAACTTCGGCGAGCCTTCCGATGGAGTGGCTGCGGCGGGCGGAGGATCCGGCTATGGGCGAGGTGGGTCGGGTGGAGTCGGCGCCGAGCGGGTTGCCGTGGCGGGTGATCTTCCCCGATGCCGAGCATCCCGGGGCGACGTCGTACCTTCGCGAACTGGCGGCGTCTGATTGCAGTCCACTCACAGTTCGAAGTTACGCGTTCGACCTTCTGCGGTGGTTCCGATTCCTGCATGACCGCCTGATCAGTTGGGAGCGAGCAGAGCGCGTAGACGTCCGCGCGTTCGTCGAGTATCTGCGGGCGGCGCCCAATCCGCAACGTCTTCGCCGACGACCGGATGGGCCGCCACCGGGGTCGGTGAACGCAGTGACCGGCAAGGCGGAGTTGTCCGGCAAGTACGCCCCGCGCACCATCAACCATCAGCTGTCAGTCTTGTTCGGGTTTTATGAACACGCTTGTGCCGCCGATCTGGGTCCGCTGGTGAATCCCGTTCCTGCACAACGTGCTAGGCACGGCGGCCGTCCGCATGCGCACCATAATCCGATGGAAGACTTCGCTATCTTTCGGCGCGCCAACTACCGGCAGAAGACCCCACGGCCGGTGTGGCGGGCGATCCCCGATGACGCCGCCGGAGCGCTGTTCAACGCGTTGCGCAGCCACCGCGATCGAGCGTTGGTGAGTTTCTATCTGTCCTCGGGTGTGCGGGCATCGGAGCTGCTCGGTTTGCGTCACGGTGATCTGGATGCCGGCCGCTACACAATCACGGTCACTAGCAAGGGCAGCCGCATGCGGGAGACCGTTC
>RRZT011568836.1_pt1 | contig 10324 bp, 7 predicted proteins | sample 2165551 | NCBI WGS metagenome assembly RRZT01 (sample SAMN10456910, study PRJNA506462) | wastewater metagenome | biome: wastewater; feature: sludge; material: wastewater sludge; isolation source: wastewater sludge with Escherichia coli K12::gfp cells carrying plasmid... | place: USA: Moscow, Idaho ...
CCACCGAGAAATATTTCTACCTCGGTCGTCTTGCTTCCAATGGTACCGGAACCGTACACCTTACCATCGGTATCGAAGGTGAGACACAGGGCAATGGTTATCAGAACACGCTCGCAAAGCTTCGTATGAACTTTGCAGTGGAAAAGGTAAAAGTAAGCAATACCATTACCAAGACGAAAATCGTCAAGACTACCAACACCGTTAAGACCGGTGATACCGCAAGAGTTCTTCTCTTCTGTGTGCTTGCACTCATCAGTGGACTGATCCTTCTGGCATACGGAATCTACACATATAACAAGAACACAAAGAAACGCAGACGGAAAGGAGAGTAAGCAGATGAAAAGATGGAAAAAATTACTGGTTTCTCTTCTGACTGTATCAATGACGATCGGTGCATCCACGATGAGCGTTATGGCTGCTGACGGGTATACCTATAAGGTAACTTTATCTGCAGGTAATAAAGGAACGATAAACGGCCAGGCTAAGGAGGAGCGGGATTCTCTTGTCGCCGGTTCTACTGTTACTTTTAATCTGAAGGACGTTCAGGTAACCGATGACAAATACTATGTCAAAGGAATCCGTCTCAGCGGACGTGACAATGAAGAAGCTCTTGCTTCTCCTGTATTAGACAATGTAACCGGCGATGCCGACTATGTAGTAGCCTATGGAATCAAAAAGGACATGGTTGCCTACACCGTAAACTATCAGGATGCTTCCGGTAAGGCGCTTGCAGAAAGCCAGACCTTCTACGGAAATGTCGGTGACAAACCAATCGTCGCTTATCAGTATATCGAGAATTATATTCCAGATGCTCTTGCACTTACCAAGACTTTGAGTAATAATGTATCTGAGAATGTATTTACGTTTACCTACAAACCGGGTGCTACAGACCGTGTTGTTACAACAACAACCACCATCACAACGACTGTTCCTGGTACAGCAACTCCTGGCACAGGTACCGGTAATGCCGGTACAACAGGCGGCACAACCGGTGGAACTGCCGGAACTACCGGTGGAACTACAACCGGAACTACCAGTGGCACTACAACCGGAACTACCGGTGGCACAACAGACGGAACCACAACCGGTACAACCGATGGTACAACGACAGATAACAATTCTCAGGATACGACAGCTAAAGATAAAGATACTGCAACATCTGAGGATGAACAGACACCAAAGTCTCTGGTAGATCTGGATGATGAAGACACTCCAAAAGGAAATATCGATGCGAAAGACAAGACGAGCAAAACTCCGATCGCAGCAGGGATCGGCATTATCGTTGTTGCGGTAGCAGCTCTCGTAGGACTGATCGTATTCTTGAAAAAACGTGCAAAATAAAAAAAGCGCGGCACTAAAGGAGAAGTCTTTTTTGAAGAGAACGAAGAAAAAGAAAAGCCCAGTGGCTGCATTTTGCAGTGCACTGGGCACTGTTTTACTGACAGTACTGATTCTTGCCTGTATTCCGCTGACGCTTCCGAAAGCTTTTGGTTTTCAGATGTACACCGTGATCAGTGGGAGCATGGAACCGGCGATCCCGACGGGAAGCCTGGTCTATGTCCGGTATGAAGAACCAGACACGATCGTCAAAGATGATGTCATTGCTTTTTACAGCAACAATGCAGACGGCTCGATCATCACCCACCGCGTAGTATCCAACAGCCCGGCGATGGGACAGTTTATCACCAAAGGGGATGCCAATGAGGAAAAAGATATGAATCCGATCCCTTACAACAACTACATCGGAAAAGTAAAGCTTTCTGTTCCGGTTGTCGGCGGTATCGCACAGGCTGCAACCGGCACTGCCGGAAAGATTGCCGCTGCATCTATCATCGGTCTTGCTGTGATTCTTGAAATCGTTGCTGCCATGCTTGACAGACGCGATGACGAAGACGAATAAGAGAGAACGTTTTTCATTTTAGCTTGCTAAAGTGTGAAACATTTGCTAAAATAATATCAGATTGTATTGTCAGAAGAAGATGGGGGAATTTCACAATTCTCCCATTTGTCATATATTGAAAAGAATGGAGAGGTGAATGGATTGTTATCCAACCAGATTTTACAGAGAACAATCAATGAAATAGGGGATATCATCGAGTGTAACTGTTCCATCTGGAACACAGACGGAGTGATGCTTGCAGCTGTAGGTAAGGAGAAGCCTGCAGTAAAAAAAGCTGTCTGCTCATTTTTAAAAGAGCTGGAGGTTACCGGCGTATCGGAGGAGCACCTGGATGAATGCTATGGTCTGTTTCCGGTTTATGATGATGATGAACTGACTTATATTTTCGTGATCGAGCACAATAATGAGATTGATGTGCATACCAGCGGACGCTTAAGTGTCTGCCAGCTGGAGAGCCTTTTAAGATCCGGAAGCGAACGTCTTGACCGTAACCGTTTTATCCAGAACCTGCTCCTGGATAACCTGCTTCTCGTAGATATCTACAATCAGGCGAAAAAGCTTGGTATTACAGTTGAGCAGCGCAGAGTCGTCTATCTGATCGAACCGAAGAATCCGGATGACACGATCGTCCTGGATATGATCCGTGGGATTTATTCCTCGGGAACCGGTGATTTTGTTACTGCCGTAGATGAGGGACATATTATTCTGATCAAGTCCCTTGACAGTACGGATGATTATGATACGATCCGTTCGACTGCCGATATGCTGGTGAATGCGATCAACACCGAAGCTATGGTCAATGTCCGGCTTTCCTTCGGAACCATCATTCCCGAACTCAAAGAGGTCTCACAGTCTTACAAAGAAGCTGGCATGGCTCTGGATGTGGGACGTATCTTCTATCCGGAACGCAATATTTTATCCTACCGCGAACTCGGTATCGGACGGCTGATCCACCAGCTTCCCGTTTCCTTATGCGAGATGTTCCTGGAAGAAGTATTTGCCGGAAATACCGTTGATCAGTTTGACGAAGAAACCTTATCCACAGTTGATAAATTTTTTGAAAACAGCCTGAATATTTCGGAGACAGCGAGACAGCTTTTCGTCCACCGGAATACGCTCGTCTACCGGCTGGAGAAGATCCAGAAGCAGACCGGGCTGGATGTCAGAGTCTTTGAGGACGCCCTGACATTTAAGATTGCTCTGATGGTCGCAGACCACATGAAATTTATAGAAAACAGAAAATAGGAGGACATGATATGGTGAAATTATACGAAGGCGGTGCCTATCTTTTACACGGTACTGAGGTAATTGCAGATGCACCCGATGCACTTGCTGCCGTAAAAAGCAAGACAGGGATTGAGACAACAAAAGAAGCTGCTGCAAAAGAGACAATGGCTTATGGGATCTTAAGTGCGCATAATACTTCCGGTAATATGCAGCAGCTTCAGATCAAATTTGACAAGCTGACTTCGCACGACATTACCTTTGTCGGAATCATCCAGACTGCAAGAGCATCCGGACTGGAGAAATTCCCGATCCCTTATGTTCTGACCAACTGCCATAACTCTCTGTGTGCAGTCGGCGGTACGATCAATGAAGATGACCACATGTTTGGACTGACCTGTGCGAAGAAGTACGGCGGTGTCTATGTTCCGCCTCATCAGGCCGTTATCCACCAGTTTGCCCGTGAAATGCTCGCAGGCGGCGGCAAGATGATCCTTGGTTCTGACAGCCACACCCGTTATGGTGCACTCGGTACCATGGCAATGGGAGAGGGCGGACCGGAACTTGTAAAACAGCTTCTGAACAAGACTTATGATATCAAGATGCCGGGCGTTGTCGGAATTTATCTGGACGGCGAACCGGTGAAAGGTGTCGGACCGCAGGACGTTGCCCTTGCTATCATCGGCGCAACCTTCGGCAATGGCTATGTCAATAACAAGGTCATGGAATTTGTCGGACCTGGCGTTGGCAAATTAAGTGCAGACTTCCGTATCGGAATCGATGTTATGACGACAGAGACAACCTGCCTTTCTTCTATCTGGAGAACCGATGACAAGATCAAAGAGTTCTACGATATCCACGGAAGAAGTGATGACTTCAGGGAACTGGAGCCTGGCGCAGTCGCTTACTATGACGGTCTTGTATACGTCAATTTGAGTGAGATCAAGCCTATGATCGCCATGCCGTTCCATCCGTCCAATGTCTACACCATCGAGGATGTCAATGCCAACCTTGCAGATGTTCTCCACGATGTAGAGCAGCGCGCGCTGGTAAGCCTGGACGGTGCTGTGGATTACTCTCTTCAGGACAAGATCGTAAATGGTAAGCTTTATGTCGATCAGGGTATCATCGCAGGCTGTGCCGGCGGCGGTTTTGAAAATATCTGTGCTGCCGCAGACATCATCCGTGGCAAATACATCGGATCAGATGAATTTACCTTCAGTGTTTACCCGGCAAGTACACCGATCTACATGGAGCTTGTGAAAAATGGTGCGGTTGCTGACCTGATGGAAGCCGGTACGATCGTGAAGACTGCCTTCTGCGGACCGTGCTTCGGTGCAGGGGATACCCCGGCAAACAATGCATTTTCCATCCGTCACTCTACCCGTAACTTCCCGAACCGTGAAGGAAGCAAGCTGCAGAGTGGACAGATCGCATCTGTTGCCCTTATGGATGCACGTTCCATTGCCGCAACTGCTGCAAACAAAGGTTTCCTTACTCCGGCAACAGATTTTGATATTGAATACAAGAACCCGACCTACCACTTTGATTCCAGAATTTACGCCAACCGTGTATTTGACAGCCACGGCGTTGCTGATCCTTCGGTTGAGATCAAATTCGGACCGAACATCAAAGACTGGCCGGCAATGAGCGCTCTTCCTGAGAATCTGATCCTGAAGGTCGTATCTGAGATCCACGATCCGGTTACAACGACAGACGAACTGATCCCGTCCGGCGAGACTTCTTCTTATCGTTCCAACCCGCTTGGACTTGCTGAATTTGCACTTTCCAGAAAGGATCCTGCCTATGTAGGACGCGCGAAAGAGGTCCAGAAAGCCCAGAAAGCGATTGAAGCAGGTACTTGTCCACTGGATGTACTGGATGAATTAAAACCGGTGATGGCAGCAATCCAGAAGTCTTATCCGGAAGTCGGCAAAGGAAATATCGGTGTCGGAAGTACCATTTTCGCGGTCAAACCTGGTGATGGTTCTGCCCGTGAGCAGGCTGCTTCCTGCCAGAAGGTTCTCGGCGGCTGGGCGAATATCGCGAATGAGTACGCAACCAAACGTTACCGCTCGAACCTGATCAACTGGGGCATGCTTCCGTTTATTACCGAAGAGGAACACACAAAGCTTTCTTTCAGGAACGGTGACTATCTCTTCGTGCCGGATATCCGCAAAGCAGTAGAAGATAAAGCTTCCACGATCAAGGCTTATGTCGTAGGCGATGATCTGAAGGAGATCGATCTGAAGCTCGGTGATCTGACGGATGCAGAACGTGAGATCATCCTCAAAGGATGTCTGATCAATTATTACAGAGGTTAATTTTTCTCAGACAATGATATGATTTAAAAGGGACGGAAATTTTTCTGTCCCTTTTTGCAACACTTCCGACTTTCTTATACTCTTATATACAAAGAACCTGTTATGAGAGGAGGGACCTTATGATCGATGCAATTGCATTTAAAGAATTATATAAGACGGTTTATCAGGATCTGTATCGTTTTGCGCTCTGCATGATGCATCATCCGCAGGATGCAGAAGACGCCGTCAGTGAAGCCGTTCTTTCCGCCTATGAGAACATACATAAATTACGCAAAGAAGAAGCATTCCGTTCCTGGATCTTTCAGATTCTGGCAAATGTGTGCCGCCGGAAGTTAAAGAGCCGTGAACGGACCGAGACCGAGCTGAAAGAAGATCATGCTTCTGCCACATACTGTGACGGACTCCGCACAGATGTGGAACGTGCTTTTCTTATTCTCGATGAAGACGATCAGCTGATCATCGGCTTATCCGTCTATGGCGGTTACAACAGTAAAGAGATCGGAAAAATGCTAAGGCTGAACCCGAATACAGTCCGCTCCCGCAGAAAGCGTGCCCTCGAAAAGATGAGCTGGCTTCTGAAAGAGTAGGATAAAAGAGTAATAGGAGGTGTTTCATATGACAGATCACGAAAAAGAAATACTGGATAAAATAAAACAATCTACGGAAAAAACTCCTGTTCCGGAAAGCCTTGCACCGGATCAGATTATGAAAATGCTGGAAGAGCATAACAGCACTCAGGCTTCCGGACATATCCCGAAAAAGCATGGATTTTCCCGCGGCCACCGGATGCGCGGAGGACTTATCGCTGCCGCACTGGTACTGGTTGTCGGCATTGGCGCCCACATCCGCCAGCAGAATCTTTCTTCAGACTCAGCCACTTCTTCCACAAAAGGCAGTTTTTCAATCGGTACATCCTCCGGTAAGCTTGCCTCTTCCGATACTTTAGAAACGGCAACCGATTATGATGAAGTCTACACATACCTGCAATCTTATCAGGATGAGTTGGATTCTTCATCTGTTACCGGTTCAACCGACAACGGAATTGTTATGTATTCAACTGAAACAGCCGACAGTGGTGCACGTACCGATAGTTCCAGCTCCTCTTCGGATTCTTCAACAGCCTCTGCACGTGCTGTGGATACTTCATTTTCCGATACCAACGTCCGCACAGAGAGCGTCGGTGAAGCAGACATTGTAAAAACGGATGGAAGTTATCTTTATACACTGAAAGCAAACTCACAGGAAATTTCCATTGTAGATATCCGGTCTGATCAGATGAAGGTTGTTTCCGGTATTTCGCTGAATGAGAATTTTCAGGCATCCGAATTTTACCTGAGTGACCAGAAGCTTTTTGTCCTTGGCAACATGCAGAACACGCAGGTTGATTCTGGCAGTAAAACCTTGTACCGCGGCAGCTGTACCCGTATCCAGACTTATGATCTGGCAGATATCAACAATCCGAAATCCATCGGAACCGTGGATCAGAGTGGTTACTACCGCACTTCACGTTTTAAAGACGGATATCTGTATGTATTCAGCGACTATTATATTTACGATACGATCACCAAAAAAGATTATCCTTCCTATGTTCCGCTTGTTGGTGACAATCTTCTGAAGCAGTCGGATATCTATCTCCCGACGAACCATGCAGCAGACCAGTACCTTGTTGTCAGCTCCGTTTCCGCTTCCAGTCCGGATAAGGCAGCAGACCAGAAAGCAGTCATGTCTGAGAATGGCGAAGTCTATGTGAGTGAGAACAACATTTATATTTACGAGTATGCGAACAGCAGTATCCTCGCAGATAATCTTGCGGCAAAGAATCAGACGATCCTCCGCAAGCTGTCTTACAATAAAGGAAAACTTTCCGGCTCTGCCCAGGGCAAAGTAAAAGGATATCTGAACGATTCCTTCAGCATTGATGAGTATGACAATACGTTGCGGCTGGTGACAACGGTTACGCATAATGTCGGAAGCTCTTCACAGTCCAATTCAGTCTATGTGCTGGATGCAGATTTGAAAACAATCGGTAAGATCGAGGATCTTGCCAAAAATGAACAGGTCTATTCCGCAAGATTTTTGGGCGATACCGGTTACTTTGTAACTTATGAACAGACAGATCCTTTATTCTCCGTAGACTTTTCCGATCCGGAGAATCCGAAGATCCTTGGCAAGCTGAAAATTCCCGGCTTTTCGGAATACCTGCATTTTTACAGTGATAACCTGCTTCTTGGCATCGGTATGGATACCGATGAAAATGGCATTACAAACGGGGTAAAGATCTCCATGTTTGATATCAGTGATCCTTCGGATGTGAAGGAAGTCAGCAAGTACACACTGGATCAGTACTATTACTCGGATGTTTTTTCTGACTACCGTGCAGCACTGGTTGATCCGGAAAAGAATCTGATCGGCTTTCCGCTTTCCGGATCTGCCAACCAGTATGTGATCCTTTCTTACGATAAAGATCAGGGCTTCCAGGTACAGATGCAGGAGGAAGTCAACGGTAATTCTTATCTTGGAACCCGCGGTGTGTATGCAAACGAAAAGTTCTATGTGATCAATGGAAATGCAATTGAAGCATACCGGATGGGAGACTATGTGAAGATAGATGATCTGCTGCTATAGTGCAGCTTTGCAGAAGGAGCTGCCGCTCCGCATACTTTGTACACCATTCCACATCACCTTATACACCAAAATCGTATATACAAAAACAGGTGCCCACTGGGATATATCACTAAGATATACTTACGTGGACACCTGTTTTATATTTTCATTTACCTGTTATTCCACACCGTTAAAGCAGTAGGTACATACCTGGCATGCATCAATCCCGATTGATTTGATCAGATCATCCAGTCTGTGATAACGAAGTGAAGTGAAATTCTGTCTCTTGCGGATTTCCTCCAGCATTGCTGCATACCGGTCACTGTTCGGATCCGCATATTCACCCAGTACATTGACATCATTGTCGCCTTCCCACTCACGGATGATCCTTCTTGTGATCAGATCCAGGTCTGATTTGGAACGGGAGAAGTTCAAATATTTGCATCCGTACAAAAGCGGTGGACATGCCGGGCGGACATGCACTTCTTTTGCGCCACTCTGATACAGGAACTCTGTCGTCTCACGGAGCTGTGTGCCACGCACGATAGAATCATCGATCAGCAGCAGGCTCCTGTCTTCGATCAGACTATGTACCGGGATCAGTTTCATTCTGGCGATCAGATTACGCTGACTCTGTGTTGTCGGCATGAAGGATCTTGGCCAGGTCGGAGTATATTTGATAAATGGTCTTGCATACGGAATACCTGATTCATTTGCATAGCCTATCGCATGAGCGATACCCGAATCCGGAACTCCTGCAACAATATCCACGTCGATCGAATGGTCATCTCTCTGTGCTAAAAGCTTTCCACAGTTGTAACGCATTTCTTCTACACCAACCCCTTCATAAGAAGAAGTAGGATATCCATAGTATACCCACAGGAACGAACAGATTCTCATCTTTTCACATGCAGGACTTACAGTCTCCACAGATTCCGGTGTCACGTAGACGATTTCCCCAGGTCCCAGCTCTTTGTAATCTGTGTATCCAAGGTTGATATATGCAAAGCTTTCAAAGGAAACGCAGTATGCATTCTCTTTCTTTCCGATCACAACCGGTGTACGTCCGAGAAGGTCTCTGGCTGCATAAATTCCATTCTCTGTCAGAAGCAGAAGCGTCATCGAGCCTTCAACTACTGACTGCACATAACGGATTCCCTCAACAAACGAATCCTTTTTACAGATCAATGCCGCAACCAGCTCTGTAGAATTGATCTGTCCATTGGTCATAGACTGAAAATGTGTATGTCCATTTTCATAAAGATTCCGGATCAGCTGATCCGCATTATTGATCTTACCTACTGTCGTAATTCCAAAGCACCCCAGATGCGACTGGATCAGAATTGGCTGTGGATCATAATCTGAAATACATCCAATTCCAATATTTCCCTTCATTGTATCAACATCTTTTTCAAATTTTGTACGGAACGGCGAATTTTCAATATTATGAATTGCTCTCTTCCAGCCATCACTTCCGTAAGTAGCCATACCTCCGCGGCGGGTTCCAAGATGCGAATGATAATCTGTTCCATAAAAAAGATCCAGATTACATGCTTCTTTTGATGCAACGCCAAAAAATCCTCCCATATCTGTAGGTCTCCTTTCTTTATCCCAATGCCATAGCCTGTATTTTTCATCTATTTTTTAGTGTATCATGCATTTATGGACGGAAACAATAGCAAAACCCCGAATATATTGCAAATGGCTATAACTATTTCTAATCGTATTTATAATTGTTTGAATTTTCTGATATATATATATTACATTTTCAGTTCTTTCTAATTTTATCAAAATTATTTTAAAATTATATTGACAAATAAGTATTTGGGTGTTATTATTAAGTCAATCCAAAAGAAAAGAAGTTCCTGACGAGAAAGGGAATTTCAAAAAGATATTTTTTTAATCTGTTACATAGTTTCATATATACTCGCCAAGAGTATAAGATGAAGAACCAGATCAGAAAAGGGTAACAAGAATAATTGTTATTTGAAGGTTAGAAAGTTTTAAAAAAGCAACTATACATTTTGGTTATGAGCGTTTTGTAAGCGGAGTGTGTAGAGAACAATTTTTAAAATTGATAATTTATAATAATAAGAGAAAATTGATATCTGACTTCTGAACAGAAAAAAGTATAAGAGAAAAAGAATATCTGGATAAAAGTTTGGAACGAGAACGAAAGGAAGGAGGCTTTGACCGTTGGATATTTCATCATCTAAAACTCAATATGTTAATGGTATGGCAAATGTAAATTCCTGTGAGATGAGCCTTAACC
>RRZT011327869.1_pt1 | contig 10322 bp, 7 predicted proteins | sample 2165551 | NCBI WGS metagenome assembly RRZT01 (sample SAMN10456910, study PRJNA506462) | wastewater metagenome | biome: wastewater; feature: sludge; material: wastewater sludge; isolation source: wastewater sludge with Escherichia coli K12::gfp cells carrying plasmid... | place: USA: Moscow, Idaho ...
AATATTTCTCTAGCTTTATCTTCACAAATTTTAGTTATTTTGGTCCCAGAAAGTAAGCCTTTATAGTTTATTAACATAGCTCTTAAATTTGGTTTATCTAGAGATGTAAGCCCTATCTCCAACCCTTGAGGCCAATGGATATTTTCTAATCTGTCACTATAAAGTATTCCTCTATAACGATCTTCTGTGCCAAAACTCTTTTCTTTGTCTAATCCGTATAAAAAGTAAAATTTATCTCCTGTTGCTCTTTCAAGTTCACTAACTATGTATTTTTGAGTTTCTTCTTGCTTTTTTATGTTTGTGCAAGAAATTAAACTAAAAATTACCATAAGTAACGTAAAAAATTTTCTCATTTGCTTTTCTCCTTTTGTTGTTTTTTAATAACTATAAATTAGTGGTTTAATTACTAACTACTAATTTCTAATTACCAATTAGATTTCTTGCCTCCCTCTTTCATTTCCTGTATCCATTTTTATTCTAAATATAGCCCATAAACTAAGGAGTACTTCTAAATTTCTAACTAATCTTTTTTGAGGATTCTCATCACCTTTAATTGTTCTGGTTAGTTCTTTCATAAGAGCTGCCATTCCATAGGCTGTAAGAATTCCTAATAAAGTTTTTTTACTCCCTTCCTTCAATTTATCAATACTTGATTTACTAATCATTTTCCCTCCTATTCTATTACTCTTTGCTCTGATAATGGTTTTCTTAGTTCTAATATTCTATTGTATTTATATTCATCATTTAATGTTTCACTAGCATAAAAAGAATTTTCCAGCTTTAGAGGAAAATTCTTTTTATCTCTTAAAAAGAACTTAAATGCTTTAAAATGACAATTAAAATAATCCAAATTCGTCTTTCTAAAACTATAAACAAGAGTTTTTTCTTCTTCAGAACTTATTTTTTCTTTTTTCTTTAGTTTTTTTAATATATCCTGGATATCTTTTCTTTGTCTAAAAGGCTCATAAATAGAATAATTTACCAACTTGTAATCATTTAGGTATTTTGAGTCCCTTACATAAACTTGTAGATAAGTGCGAATATTCATGTGTTCATTAAGAAATTTACCAAGCTCAAAGGTCTTTTTTCTAAAATCTGTAATGTCCAACTTATCAAGGTCATCTACAAATACATTTACTATTGTTGCATTAAAATATGATTTATCATCAAAGGGCAAATTATTTCCTAGGTTCCCCATAATATTGTTGTACATATATTCTGTAGCTCCACCATCATTCTCAAGAGTAGTCTTTTTACCAAAAAGTTCTTTAGCCTTATTCTGGGCTAGTGTCCCTATTTTGTTTGAATTCATTAACATTGCATAGTAATTTACCATATAGTTTATATTGTAATGGTCTAGTGAGCTAAGAGCTACTTCTACTCCACCCAATATATTATTTTCCTTAAGCTTGTCACTATACATCATTCCTCTGTACTTTACATCTGTAGCAATACTTCTTTCTCTGTCTAGCCCATAGATAAAGTAAAAATTATCTCCTGTTTTTTCATTCATCATAGCTACTATTTCTTTTTTTACTTGTTCTTTTTTGCCTATAGAAGTACATGAAAATAGACATAAAGATAAAATTAATAAAACCAGTGTTTTTCTCATTTGCTTTTCTCCTTTTGTTGTTTTTTAATAAATAGCTACAAATCATATTACTCTATCAACAATACCATATATCCTACAGAATATATTGGGCTGGCTTTCCCTTTTTCAAAAACATAATCTGCGCTTATCTTGAATCCAGCATTAATAAATGGTACTATCGGTATATTTATATCCATCCCAAGTATAGGTTGTGCCTTAGAATTTATTCCCGCTTTTAAACTACCAAATGTAAACACTCCATATCCTAGATAAATTCCTAAATCTTTTCCATCAGTTAAATTAATTCCATAACTTAAAGATGATAGTGGCTCTTTAAAAGCAAAATAATGGGAAAATTCATATTTTCTTGTAGTGCTTGAAAATACAAAGGCATTTAAATCCCCTACTTCCCATTTCTCTTTATTCTTTCTATTTATATCTTCTTGTTCCTTAGCAAATAAACAATTTAAAATTATAAAAAATATAATTACTTTTTTCATTTTCTTCTCCTTAATTTTTTTTTAAATACTAATTTTTCATAACTACTCAGGCTATCTCCAAGCGTCCACACCTTTGGCGTGGATGCTTGGATGGGAATTACGGGGCTTTGCCCCTAACCCCATAAAAATAAAAAAATAAGTTTATTTATCTTGTTATACCTAAGTAGATACGTTGTATTTATTTTTATCTGGGTCAAAAACCCTTGACCCCTACCACAACTGTTAATTATTAACTATTCTCTTTCCCTAGACCAAACTTATTTATTTGTGATAAATTCGTGCTTTTTCATGACTTAATTTTTTTTAATTACTAATTTCTAACTCCTAATTACTAATTGCCTCTCCTATTTTTTCCCATCAAAAAAATTAAGCTCACTTAAATCATCTTCAAAGGGATAATAGGTTTCTTTGGCAACATACAATTGCTCAAATTCTCTCATTACCGGAAGCACATAGAAGCCCCATGCATCTTCTTTTGTGTAAACAAAAAATTTAAGTTCTCCATCATTTAAGTTATCTGTATCATCTTGAACTATTTTCCCGTTACAAATAGAATCCAATTCTTCTGGTGTTGTTTCGCTATATTCTTCGTTATTGAAATATATATATTCCTTCTTAATCATATCATTTTCATCCTTTAGATAAAACTTAATCTCTGCTGTTGTATTTGGCTTTATTATACTTCCTAGGGTATTATCTATTCTTTCCATGCTTTCCATTAGGACAACTTCTTTCCCTGTAAAAGTAAAGGCTGATAGAGCATAGGGCACAACTGGTATTTCATTTTCTATATTGACTACTATGTCTCCTTTTTTCTTTGAATTCAAATATTTTATAACACCACTTAAACAAGCTAATTTAAGTTCTAAAGAATTTTTATCATTCTTTTGTCTAAATTCAATGCTTTTCCCCGGAACAAATTCTTTCAAAGCTTCTTTAAAAGTATCTATTCTGCAAGACTGCCCTGTAAGTTTAATTATGGAAAAATCTGTAAGCTCTCTGCTTTCGTAGAATTTATCCAAAAATTTTCTAACTATCTCATAAATATCCCCTTTAATAAGTTTATTAATTTCCTTTATGTTAAATACAACCTTTGGAAATTCATTAACAGCAACAAGGTCATTATCAGATTTTATAGAAAGAGCCCATCTATTTAGCTGAGTAATATTCAAATCACTTTCTTTTCCCCCATCTTCAGACGAGTCAAATCTATTTCTAAGAATATTGGTTTTTTGAAAAAACTCCTTCTTCATATTTTCAGCAAGTTCCCACATGAAGTAAAAATTATTTTTTACTTTTTGATATTGTTCCCCTATTTTGTTTTCATAGTCCTTAAATCTAGTTGGAATAGTTTCTTCAGCTTCTTTATAATAGTTTTCAAAGTCTTCATAAACACTTGCTATACCAAATTCATCTACCTGTCTAAAAATATCTGTTGTAGGAAAATCAATAAGTTTATCAATATCTATGATTTCTTTATTATTTCTATAGTAATTGGCAAAAATTATTTTCATAAACTGCATAATCCTAAAGGTTATATTGTCTCCTCCAAAATTAGTGTCCCCATTTTCATAAGAAGTTTTTATTCCTACTTCATAAGAAACTTCACCCTTTTTAATTTTGAAAGCACAAGAAGAAAGGTCTGTAGTTCCTCCGCCACAATCTATCACAAGGGCTTTATATTCATAATTATCTTCAAAACTTTCTTTTTCTATTAAATTTGATATGGTGTTATATAAAACAGACATCCCTTCGTCCAAAACATTTTCTGTCTCTATATTATAGCCCACCATTATTTCTTTAAACATACTTAAAAACTGTACTTTAAGTTTTACTGGACTTGAAACATGAATGTTTACAAATTTACATTTGAACTGGTGCTCTGCACATTTAACAATGTATTTCATAAAAGCCTTTATAATATCAGCCTTTTTTATTTTTCTTGAATTCCCTTTTTCATCAAAAATATCTATATTTTCATCATAAGTATTTACCCACCTCTTTATACTATGAAAAATACTTGCAGTAGTTGAGTAATCATTTTTTTTCATCTTTCTTTTGGCTTCATAACCAAATAAGTATCTAATATCTTCATTCTCGTCTTCTTTTTTTTCATCCTTTTTATCATCATTTTTTTTATCTGCTATTTTTTCTTTTTCACTATCAGCTAAATTTTCTTGATTCTTATTTTTCTCTTCTAAAACTTTTGCCACCGTTTTGATTTCTTCTATTTCTGCTTTTTTCTTCTCACAGTCTTCTACATAAACAACTGTAGGAATCATTTCAATCCATTTTTCTTCTTTCCCGGAATAATCTAGAAATTTTACAAAATTAACTGCATTCAATTTTATTTTTTTATTAAGTATATCGTTGTTTGAAATATTCCCTACATAATTACTATCCAAGAAACAACCTACTGTTGTATTGCTTGTTCCAAAGTCTATACACAAACTTGTTTTAGTCACTTCCAAACTTCTTACTTCAAAATCAACTATGTTAACTTTATATCCATAAATTCTAATATTAGGAATTATTTTTTCTGAATAATACATTTTATGCAAAAACTCAGAATCATCTTTTTTGAAAAAAATAAAACTATAATTTTTTGCCTTTACATCTAAATCAATTATATTTTCACTATCTGCACAAAGATAAAAACTATTTTCATTAAAAGTATCATTTTCTATGGAAAATATTCCGCACAGTTCATTATTCCCCTTAACAAGCAAAACATTGGTATCTTGAAAATCTTCAGGAGCAATAACTTTATACATATCTTCCTTATTAATACCTATTCCTTCATAAATCGTTATCTTTGCAGGAATCTTAATCTCTTGCTGATTTGGCATTTCTTGAACATAACCTTTTTGCAGGAAATTCTGTATTCTTATTATCCCTTCTTCATCAGCTTTATTAATTATAAGTTTTTCTTCATTACCTCTATATTTCAAAATAATATCAATAAGTTTTTCTTTTGTGTAATTTTGTTGATATATTTTTATAATTTTGTGCTTTATACATAAATTTTTTAGTTCAAATATTGACATATCATTTAATTCTTCATTGGTATAAGTCTCTCTTGCTACTTCTTTTTTTGTTTCTCTATTTACTTTGTGTAATATATAACCCACTTCTATACTCCTTTATTCATAATTTTTATTAATGGCATTTTTTCAGAAATTTTATCCAAATAAAAAGCCATTTTTAGATTTTTTTTGAAACTCTTGATATCTTTATCTCTATTTTTCATATTCATTGAAAGATTCTTCATAATGAACCTTTCCAGATTTTTAGGAATGCTTTTATTTATTTCAGAAGGTCTCAGTATATCATCTTCAATAATTCTATTTGTTGCATCTACTGGAATATGTCCAACAAAATAGTAATATAACATTGCTGAAATACTGTAAACATCTGATGCTTTACATTGAACTGTTTTTTCCGAATAAAACTCTATAGGAGAAAACCCTGGTGTAATCATAATTTTCTTTTCTTCTTTCTTTTTTATATCCACACTAGAACCAAAATCTATAAGTATAGGTTTTTCCCCTTCCTCCATAATTATGTTGGACGGTTTGATATCTCTATGAATATATCCCACTTTATGCATAAAATGTATAGTGTCTAGAAGAGGAAAAATCACATTTTTTATAAAAAAATCATGGGATTTTATTCTTTGATTTTTTATATGTTCTTCCAAATCTTCTCCCTTATGATATTTCATAACTACATAATGAGTCCCATTTTCTGAAAAACTATCAACAAATTCGGCTGAAGCCTTGCTTTTTAGTTTTTTCATTATTTCTCCTTCGTAAATAAAGGCTTCCATACCTTTCTGATACCTATCAAAACTTAAACTACTTTTGCACAAAAGAGTCTTTTTATCCATATCCCTAAGAACTATATTTTTTGGAAAATATTCTTTAATAACCACTTCTTTATTGTTTTTTAAATTTGTCCCCAAATAAACTATTGAAAAATTGCTTCTTTCTTTTAAAATCTTATTTATTTTATATTTTTCTCTCAAAATTGTATTTTCGCTCAAATATAAATATTCTTTATCTTCCATAAGGCTCCTTTCAACTCTTCCTTTCCCACTCAACAATCAAATCTCTTTTATTCTTTGCATAAGAATATTTAATTTTTATGTATCCTAAGTCTTCTTCCCATTTATTAGGTCCTGTTTCAACTATACATGCTGAATGGCCTATCTCTGTATTCCCTATATGCATCTTTGACTTCTTCAATTCATTTCTTTCTTCTATATTTTCTTGGGTCTTTTCTTCTCCCGCACTATTTTCTTCATTAATTTTATTAGCTTTTTCATCTTCTTTAGCTACTTCTATCTTTAAAGATTGTCCCCCTTCTACTTCTGCAATATTTGACATATTATTGAAACAACCTATTTCAGCTACATTATCTTCTTTGTTTATTGAGAACCAATTTGTATTCTCTTTATTAATATTTTCTGTTATGCAGTAATAAAAATAGCTTTTCCCACTTTCCTTTTTATCTATCATTGAATCTAATATGTTTCCAAGCCTTGTATTCTCTTTAAGTTCTTCTATTCCAAAATTTTTTAAATAATCTTTAGGCCTAACTATATTATCTTTAGCTTCATTTTTAATATTTATTGCTTGCTTTATGGAATTCATCAAAAAATTATTATTTAGTTTCATTTGAGTGATATTTCCATCATTAAAAAATGGAATAAAATTTGCCACCGTATGATACTTTACTAAGTAATTTCCATAATGATTCCCTCTCTTACTTTCTGGGTTTTGACTTTTTTTTCTATCTACTCTTATATTTATTCCAACAGTATCTTGAGTATCTGGAACTGTATCATATTCTAAATAGTAGTTGATTATTCTGTCATGATTACAAGAAGCTTGATCATAAAACTCAACAAATTTCTTTAATTGTAACTTTTTATAAATGTCTCCTCCTGTTCCTTTTTTCTTAATCCCTACACCTAAACCATTCCAAGTAACAGTTTTTTTCACTGCTCTACCTAATTGACTATCTGTAATATAGATAGTAGGTTTTGTTGCTTTATAACCATAGACTACTATATATTGCGCAAGAGCTCCTCCCATACTATGACCTGTTACGTGTATTTCACATTCTCTTAATACTGGGTCTGTTGCAACTTTTTCATAAAGCCATATAGCGCAATTTACTGCATCTGGAATAACACCACAAGCAAAATCTGCATTGGTTTTAGCCCAATCTTTCGCTATACTTAAAGGATTAGTTCCTCTATATGCTATTATTACTTGATTATTTCTTTTAAATACACTAGCTTGAAAGCCACTATCATTATATGAAACTCTTGGTTCTTGTTTATTCATTTTATACTCTGCAAGTATTTTGTTATGGTCATATCCAAAAATAAATTCCCATTCACCAAATTCTTTATAAAAAGGATTATTATTTGGTTCCTCTTGGTTTTCACTATATAAATAAAAAGACCTCGCATCTGTTGAAGCATAGATTTTTATTCCTTCTTCTTTCCTCACAAAATAATCTTGCCCATCTGTTTCCATTTTTTTGTAATTAGAGGTTTTGATTTGGTTGAAGGCAACATTAGAATCAAAAATAAACTTCAATAAATTTTTCTCATATTTTTTTTCGAGCTTATGCCAATCAAGATAACTTAATTGAGCAAATCCTGCATATATAATATCTTTCATATTCCCTCCTATTCTCCATATCTTCCGTTTTTTAAAATACCTTCAAATACTACATTATTTATATCAATTGGAAATTCGTTAATATCTTTGAATCTTATACTGAATCCTGCTGTTAGCAATTTCTCATAATCCAATCCACCCTTCACAAAAACTCTAAGTAATTCCTCTTTCTCTTTTTCTGTTATCTTCTCCTTTTTCTTTATCTTCCCAAGTATTTGCTGTATATCTTCTCTTTCTCTAAATGGCTTGTAGATACTATAATAAACAAGGTTATAATCTTCAAAGTATTTATCATCTCTTACATAAACTTGTAAAGCTGTTACATAACTCATTTCATCATAAATAAACTTAGCTAATTCAAAGGTTTTTTGTTTTATTTCTTCATTATTTAGTTTATCTAAATCTTCTACAAAATAGTTCACTATTGTAGAATAATATCCTGATTTTTCAGCAAAACTTAAATTTCTTTTCTTATTTTTTATAATATTCTTATACATATGCTCTGTTGTCATTCCATCATTATACAAATTAACCTTTTCTCCAAATATCTTTCTTGCTCTGTCTTCTGCCATTCCATCTATTTCCACTTGCCTAAGTAGTCCTTTGTAGTTGTCTGAAATATGCCTCATTTTGTCTGAGGATAAATTATCTAGTGCTACTTCTACTCCTTGAGGCCACTGCATTTCCTCTAGTTTGTCACTATAAATTATTCCTTTGTATTTTATGTTAGTTGCTATGCTATATTCTCTATCTAATCCATATATAAACCAAAATTTGTCTCCTGTTGATTTTTCAAGCTCTGCACATATTTCTTTTTTTACTTGTTCTTGCTTTGATAAACTTGAACAAGAAGCAAAGGTGAATATTGTTAAAATTAATATTAGTATTTTTTTCATTCTTTTCTCCTTATTTTGTAACTTGGTTATAGCAAATAACCTTATTTTTTATGGGGTTCGGGACAGAGCCCCCTAACTTCCCCGTCTCTTACAGACTGTGTCACAATTGTTTTTATTAGAAATTTCGCACTATATATAGTGCAATTTCTAACGAAAATACACTACATGTTGTGTTAAAATTTTGAAATTTTGAATTGTGACACAGCCTGTTAGTAGCAATGTCATTAAGTTAGTAGAAAATAACAAATGTTAAATGACCAAACTCCCTCTAAATCTCCCTCTTTGGCTAAAGATGGAGACTTTTTAGCCCCTCTCTTTAGAAAAAGAGAGGGGGTGGGGTGAGTTTGAGTTTTTGACTTTCCTTAACTTAATGACATTGCCCTTAGTAGGTACCTTATTTTTTAATCAATACACTCTTTCTTTGGTCAACTTGCAAAACATCTTTTTTAATCTCAGCTTCTATGTAACTATAAGGGACTCCCCCCCTAACATCTCCCATAAAATCAGCGTTACAAAAGCTCCCTAACTCCAATTCAGTTTTGTTGTACCATTTATTAGAAAACTGCTTTACCCAAGTTGAATTACTTTTCTTAAATATATTTTTGATTTCACCATTATATTTTACCACTCCTATTGGACTTGTCTTTTTAGGGTCTAACTCTTCCAAATTTAAACAATAATAAATGGGTAAATCCTCTAATTTGGCATTTTTATCTTTTCCTTTAACCTTTGGGATGAATCCTGTTTCAAGCATTGCCGATTTTATAGCATTTAACTTGAAACTCTCTCTAAAATTCATAGGGTTTATTTGACCATTATCATCCATTAGTGCTATAAAATTGGTAACCCAGTGACTATCTGCAAATCTTCTTTTCCCAGTAAATTGGTATGCTTTTCTTAATGCATCTACTCCCGCTTCATAGGAAATACTTAACTTTCCTAAAACTAACACCTGTATGTCATTATAATCAGCTCTAAACTTTCTTGAGTTTTCAAGTCTGGCTTTATCCCAGTCTTTGTCATAGCTAGGCATATCCTTTTTATCTACACATATAGTTCTTCCTATTCTTTTTTGCAAGTTTGCAGTTAAATCTTCATGTATATAATAATTTTTTATTGAGTTTCCGTAAGAAGCATCTTTCTTTACATCATTAAATAAATCATAGTTATTTAAATACTGCTTATAATAAAACACTTCTTCTATTCTATTGCATTTTTTATCTTTGTATCCTATACCCAAAGCATTCCAAGTTACTGTAGGATGTTTTTTTCCTGCGTAAACTGCTACATATTGTGCAAGAGCTCCTCCCATACTATGACCTGTTATATGAATGTTTGCTTGTGTTGCTCCCCTTGAATTAATTGTTGTAAGTTTTACAACTTCGTTGTAAAACCATACAGCACAAGTGAGTGAATCTGGTACCCCTCCAAGTCCTAAGCTAATATTTGTATAAATCCAATCAGAAACTGTGTGTTGGAGAATCCAAAGGTCATCTGATCCTCTATATGCTATCATTACGTCATTACCTTTTTTGAAGGCACAGGCCTGAAAACCACTATTAAAATATTCACTTACTCTTAATTCATTTTTCTTTTTCATCTCTGCAACTACAGTAAAATGGTCATGGGCACATACAAA
>RRZT011804602.1_pt1 | contig 10322 bp, 10 predicted proteins | sample 2165551 | NCBI WGS metagenome assembly RRZT01 (sample SAMN10456910, study PRJNA506462) | wastewater metagenome | biome: wastewater; feature: sludge; material: wastewater sludge; isolation source: wastewater sludge with Escherichia coli K12::gfp cells carrying plasmid... | place: USA: Moscow, Idaho...
GCTAAGTTAGTTGTGGCTGTTCTGGGTGGCGCCGATTGTGGGCGGCATGATCGGCGCGGTGGTCTACAAGGCGGTGGTCGGCGATCGCGACTGAACACGCCGCATCGGCCCACTGCAAATCGACGTCACCGCCAGTCGGTGGCGGCGACTTGCTATTTTTAGCATAGCTGTTTGCGCTTGTTTGACAAGCGCCAGGGCCCGAAAAGACTTACAAACCCGGCTGCGCCTCGGGCCTGACGCCCAGCGCCACCAGAAAGCGCGCCACCATGTTGTAGGTGGCGATGGCGGCGGTGAGCTCGACCAGTTGCGTGGTGTCGAAGTGCGCCTTGAGCGCATCGAACAGCGCGTCTTCGACCTGCACGTCGCGCGTCATCTGCGCGGCGTAGCGAATCACCAGTTGCTCGATCTCGCCCAGCGCCGCATCGGCGGCGCTGTGCCGCGCATCGCCGGCGACGACGCGATCCAGCGCATCCAGCTCAGCCTGCGTGCCGCCAGCGGCCAGGAAGTCCGGCGCGTGGTGGTGGTATTCGTACAGCGCGCCGGTCAGCAGCGCCACGGTGCAGATCGCCAACTCGCGCAGCCGCGGGCTGGTCGGCAGCTCGCTGCGCACGGCTTTCAGGTAGGTATTCCAGCCGCGCGCCAGCGGCTCGCTCCACAGCAGAGCCTTGTCGAGGTTGATGAGCTGGCCGCCGCGCCGCGCCAGGATGGCGTTCACCAGTTCGGCGGGCTGGGGCTTGGCTTCGGGGGTCCAGTCGGGGATGCGCATGGGTGGGTCTCGGCGGCTGATGAAGGGTGCGGCAAGCATATGCGGATAATCCTTCGCATGTCCGGTTCGCGGGGTTTGCCCTGTTCCCACTGCAGCTCGCGCGTGCCGAGGTGTCTGGCATGAAGCGCTGGCGGCCCGCCCTGTGGGCTTTGGTGGTGCTGCTCATCGTGGGGGCAGCGGCGGCCGCATGGCGCCTGCGGGCGCCGCAGGTGGATGTGGTGACGCTCGGCACCGCCCCGCTGGTGCGCACGCTGCAGTTCTCGGCCCGCGTGGCCACCACTTCGCGCGTCAGCGTGGGTGCCACGCTCACCGGCCGCGTGGCCGACGTGGCCGTGCGCGAGGGCGATGCCGTGCGCCAGGGCGACGTGCTGCTGCGCCTGGAGACCGACGAAGCCCAGGCCGCGCTGGCCCAGGCCCAGGCCAACGCCCAGCAGGCGCAGGCACGCCTGGCGGGCCTGCGCGGCGCCGGGCGCACCCAGGCGCAGGCGCAACTGGCCCAGGCCGACGCCACGCTGCGCGCCGCCGAGCGTGAACTGGCCCGCACCCAGCAGCTGGTGGCCAGCGGCTTTATCAGCGAGGCGCGGCTGGACGACGCGCGCCGCGCCGTGGCGGTGGCGCGCGCCCAGCGCGACGGTGCCGGCGCCCAGGCGCAGGCCGTGGGCGAGCGCGGCGCCGAGCTGGCGCAGGCCGAGGCCCAGCTGCAGCAGGCCCGCGCCGCCGTGCAGGCCGCGCAGGCGCGCCTGGCGCAGACGGTGGTGCACGCGCCCACCGACGGCCGCGTGCTGCTGCGCAAGGTGGAGCCGGGGCAGATCGTGCAGCCCGGCAGCGCGCTGCTGAGCCTGGCGCTGGCCGGCCCGACCGAGCTGGTGGCGCAGGTGGACGAGCGCTTTCTCGACCAGCTGCAGCCCGGCCAGGCCGCCAGCGTGGTGGCCGATGCCTTTCCGGCCCAGCCCTTTGCCGCGCAGCTGCGCAGCCTGGCGCCGGCGGTGGATGCGCAGCGCGGCTCGGTCGAGGTCAAGCTGGCGCCGCAGCAGGCGCCGCCGGATTTTCTGCGCGAGGACATGACGCTGTCGGTGGAAGTGCGCACCGGCGAGCGTGCCAGCGCGCTGGCGCTGCCGCTCACCGCGCTGCGCAGTCCCGCGCCGGGTGCGGCGCCGGGCGCGCCCGACAGCGTGTGGGTGCTGGCCGATGGCCGCGTGCAGGCGCGCCCGGTGCGCCTGGGCCTGCGCACGCTGGAGGCGGCCGAGGTGCTGGACGGCCTGGCCGAAGGCACTGCCGTGATCGTTGGCAGCGCGCCCGCGCCGGGGCAGCGTGCCCGGCCGCGCGCCATCGACTGGCACCCCGGCACGGCGCATGACTTCGGCACGCGCAGCGACGCCGGCGCCACGCTGACCAACGCCATGGGGCGCTGAAGGGCCATGGCGGGCTGGCTCGGCTTTGAATGGCGCGTGGCGCTGCGCTTTCTGCGCGAGGGGCGCATGCAGAGCGTGCTGATCATCGTCGGCGTGGCGGCGGGCGTAGCGGTGATCGCCTATGTCACCGCGCTCATCGACGGCCTGCAGGCCAACACCGTGCGCAAGACGCTGGGCACGCAGGCGCACGTGGCGCTGCGCGCGCCCGACGATGTGGTCACCCCCAGCTGGCCGCGCGACGACGCCACGCACACGCTGAGCGAACGCCAGGCGCGCGCCCAGCGCCTGCGCCCGGTGGCCAACTGGCAGGCGCTGGTGCCGCTGCTGGAGCGGCGCGCCGAGGTGCGCACCGTCTCGCCCATGGTGTCGGGCAGCGGGCTGGCGCTGCGCGGCGAGGCCTCGCAGTCGATCGCGCTGATGGGCGTGGAACTGGCGCGCTACGACCGCATGGTCGATCTGCGCCGCAAGCTGGTGGATGGCGCGGCGCGGCTGGAGCCGGGCGACGCCATCGTCGGCACCGAGCTGGCGCGCGACCTGGGCCTGCGCGTGGGCGACCGCTTCAGCGTCAACACCGGGCGCGTCACCGACTCGATGCGCGTCACCGGGCTGATCGACCTGGGCATCAAGGACCTGAACCGCCGCACTGTCATCGTGCCGCTGCGCAGCGCGCAAAGCCTGCTGGAGCTGCCGGGCGGCGCCACCGTGCTGGAGCTGCAGGTGGCCGACGTGTGGCAGGCCGAGCGCCTGGCCGCCGGGCTGCGCCAGGCGCTGCCCTACAAGGTGGAGAGCTGGCAGGAGACCAACGCGCAGCTGGTGTCGGCCCTGCGCGCGCAAAGCATCAGCACGGCGGTGATCCGCGGCGTGGTGGCGGCCGTGGTGGTGCTGGGCATTGCCAGCGTGCTGGTGGTGTCGGTGGTGCAGAAGCAGCGCGAGATCGGCATCCTGCGCGCCATGGGCGCCACGCGCGGGCAGATTCTGCGCGTGTTCCTGCTGCAAGGGGCGGTGGTGGGCGCGCTGGGCTCGGTGCTGGGCGTGCTGCTGGCGATGCTGCTGGTGTGGCTGTTCACCACGCTGGCGGTGGGGCCCGACGGGCAGCCCATGTTCGTCATCCACCTGCCGCCCGGCACGGCTGCCTACACCGCGCTGCTGGCCACCGTGTGCGGCGTGCTGGCCGCGCTGGCGCCGGCGCGCCGCGCCGCGCGCATGGACCCGGCGCAGGCGATCCGGCTGTGAGCACGCCCGCGCCCGCCGACACCGCCGTGCCGCTGATCGCGCTGCGCCAGCTGGTCAAGCGCTACAACCTGGGCCAGCCGAACGAGGTGGAGGTGCTGCACGGGCTGGATCTGCGCGTGGCGCCGGGCGAATTCGTGGCGCTGATCGGCCCCTCGGGCTCGGGCAAGAGCACGTTGCTCAACATCCTGGGCCTGCTGGAACGCCTGACGGACGGCGACTACGCGCTGCAGGGCCAGTCGGTGCGCGATCTGCAGGATCAGGCCCTGACGCTGCTGCGCCGGCGCGCGCTGGGCTTCGTGTTCCAGTTCCACCACCTGCTGCCGGCCTTCAGCGCGCTGGAGAACGTGACGCTGCCGGCGCTGATGGCCGAGGGCCGCGTGAGCAGCGCGCAGCGCGAGCGGGCACGCGCGCTGCTGGGCGCCGTGGGCCTGGCGCAGGCCATGGACAAGCGCCCCGGCGAGCTGTCGGGCGGCATGCAGCAGCGCGTGGCCATTGCCCGCGCGCTGGTGAACAACCCGCCGCTGGTGCTGGCCGACGAGCCCACGGGCAACCTCGACACCGCCTCGACCGACGCCGTGTTCGGCCTGCTGCGCCAGATCCACGAGGAGCGCGGCACGGCCTTCATCGTCGTCACGCACGACCCGCGGCTGGCGCAGCGCTGCGACCGCATCGTCGAGCTGGTCGACGGCCGCATCGCCCGCGACGAACGGGTGCCGCCCGGCGCGGGCCAGCGGGGATAATCCGGCCCCATGCGCATTCGCTTTACCAAGATGCAGGGCGCGGGCAACGATTTCGTGGTGCTCGACGAGACGCAGGGCCTGCTGGGCCTGGGCGCGGCGCAGTACCGTTTTCTGGCCGACCGCCACTTCGGCGTCGGGGCCGACCAGATCCTCAGCGTGCGCCCGGCGCCGTCGCCCGAGGTGGACTTCGAATACGTGATCCACAACGCCGACGGCGGCGAGGTGGAGCACTGCGGCAATGGCGCGCGCTGCTTCGTGCGCTATGTGCGCGAGCGCGGCCTGACCGAGAAGCGCACGGTGCGGGTGCAGGTGCAGCGCGGCGTGATCGAGCTGACCGAGGCCGACGACGGCCGCGTGCGCGTGGACATGGGCGCGCCGGTGTTCGCGCTGGACCAGGTGCCGTTCGACCCCACCGGACTGACGCCGGTGCCGGCCGGTGCCACGCCCGATCACCTGTGGCAGCTGTGGTCGCTGGATTTGAAGCCAAATCGGGCCTCAGCGCCCGACAGTCAAGCGCCGGCAGCTATGGTTAATGTAGCTGTGCTGTCGATGGGCAACCCGCACGCGGTGCAGTTGGTGGGCGATGTGGACACGGCGCCGGTGCTCGACCACGGCCCGCTGATCGAGCGGCACCCCGCGTTCCCCCACCGCGTCAACGCGGGCTTCCTGCAGATCGTCGACCGCGGTCACGTGCGCCTGCGCGTGTACGAGCGCGGCGCTGGCGAGACGCTGGCCTGCGGCACCGGCGCCTGCGCGGCGGTGGTGGCGGGCATCCGCATCGGCCTGCTCGATCACCGCGTCGACGTGCAGGCGCGCGGCGGGCAGCTCACCATCGAATGGGCCGGCGGCATGCAGGATCATGTGTTCATGACCGGCCCCGCCACCACCGTGTTCGAGGGCAGCATCGAGCTGCCCGACTCTCTTTCCAACCCGGCCTGAACGCCGGCAGAACCACCATGCAGACCCAACCCATCACCGAAGAAGACATCGCCCAGTTCCTGATCCACACGCCGGATTTCTTCGAGCGCCATGCCGACCTGCTGGGCGCCGTGCAGCTCACCAGCCCGCACGGCGGCCGTGCCGTGAGCCTGCAGGAGCGCCAGGCCGAGATGCTGCGCGAGAAGATCAAGGTGCTGGAACTGCGCCTGATGGAGATGATGCGCCACGGCAACGAGAACATGCTCATCGCCGGCAAGCTGCTGCGCTGGTCGCGCCAGCTGTTCATGGTGGCGCGGCCGGTCGATCTGCCGGCCGTGCTGGTGAGCGAGATGAAGGCCCAGTTCAGCGTGCCGCAGGCGGCGCTGAAGCTGTGGGACGTGGCCGAGGTGTACGCCGGCGAGCCCTTCGCCCAGGGTGCCAGCGACGACGTGAAAAGCCTGGCCTCGTCGCTCACGGCGCCGTACTGCGGCGTCAACGCCGGCTTCGATTCGGTGCAGTGGCTGGACGACCCGGAGGCCGCTGCCTCGCTGGCGCTGATCCCTTTGCGCGCCGGGGCCACGCACCCGGCCTTCGGCCTGCTGGTGCTGGCCTCGCCCGACAGCCAGCGCTACCAGGCCGGCATGGCCACCGACTTCCTGGAGCGCATCGCCGAACTGGCCAGCGCGGCGCTGTCGCGGGTGCGGGATACCTGACGGGTTTTCAAGCCAAATCGGCCTTTGGCGCCCATGCAGCAAGCGCAAGCAGCTATTGAATGCATAGCGACATGAGTGCCGATGCCGCCCCGATCTCCGCTGCCGATGCGGCGCTGGTCGAGCGCTACCTGGAGCACGTGCGCGTTGAAAAGCGCCTGGCCGAGCGCACGCTCGCGCTCTACAGCCTGGACCTCGAAAAGCTCGCCCAGTTCGCCGCCCAGTCCGGTGTGGCGCTGACGGCCGTGGGCAACCACCACGTGCGCCGCTGGGTGGCCCAGATGCACGCCGGCGGGCGCAGCGGGCGCGGCATCGCGCTCATCCTCTCGGGCTGGCGCGGCTTCTACGCCTGGCTGGGGCGCGAAGGCCTGATCAGCGCCAACCCGGTGCAGGACGTGCGCGCGCCCAAGCAGCCGCGCCCCCTGCCCAAGGCGCTGGGCGTGGACGAGGCGGTGCAGCTGGCCGACCACCACGACGAGGAAGACGACCCCTGGCTCGACGCGCGCGACGGCGCCATGGTGGAACTGCTGTACGGCGGTGGCCTGCGCGTGGGGGAGTTGATCGGGCTGGACGTGGCGCCCAGCGACGCCGCCCTGCGCGCCGGCCGCGGCTGGCTCGACCTGCAGAGCGCCGAGGTGCAGGTGCAGGGCAAGGGCGACAAGCGGCGCACGGTGCCGGTGGGGCGCGGCGCGCTGCAGGCCCTGCAGCAGTGGCTGGCGGTGCGCGACCAGGTGGCGGCGCAGCCGCAGGCCGCGCAGGCGCTGTTCATCGGCCGGCGCGGCACGCGGCTGACGGCGCAGTCGGTGTGGCAGCGCCTGAAGCGCCGCAGCCTGCGCGCCGGGCTGGCCACGCCGGTGCACCCGCACATGCTGCGCCACTCGTTCGCCAGCCACGTGCTGCAGTCCAGCGGCGACCTGCGCGCGGTGCAGGAGCTGCTGGGCCACGCCAACATCGGCACCACGCAGGTGTATACGCGGCTCGACTTCCAGCACCTGGCCAAGGCCTACGACGCGGCGCACCCGCGTGCGCGGCGCAAGGGCTGAGTCGCCTACTGGCAGCGGAACAGCAGGCGGTTGTCGCCGGGCGCCACGGTGTCCAGCATCAGGGCCAACTTGTCCAGCATCAGGTCGGGCTGGCGGCCGTCGCGCGGCATCACGCCCAGGGCCATGCGCAGCCTGGGCCGCCAGCCCTCGGGGCGGCCGCTGATGGGCCGCAGGCAATGGGCCAGCACGCGCTGCGCCTGGTCCTCGATGGCTTCCTGCGTCACCGGCCCCTCGATCAGCATGATGAAGCGGCGGTTGCTCAGGCGCCCGACGGTGTCGATCTCGCGCATCACGTGCAGCAGCCGGTTGGCCAGCCGCAGCGGAATTTCCTGGTCGACCCGGCGGCCGTACAGCTGGCGCAGCTCGCCCAGGTTGACCAGGTCGATCAGCAGCACCGCGATCTGGTGCTCCTGCCGCTGCGCGCGCGCGGTCATGCGGCGCAGGCGCTCCATCACCACGGCCGGGGTCGACAGGCCGGTGGCGGGGTCGACCCGGTCGAGGCCGCGCAGGCGCTGCGCCGTCAGGCTGCGGTCACGCCCGCGCACCAGCAGCGTCGTCATCAGAATGCCCAGTTGCAGGGCCGCGCCGCCCAGCAGCACGAAGCGCATCAGCAGGCCCACCGGCGCCAGCTGGAACATGCGCAGGATGTAGGGCGAGGCGGGTGCCGCCAGGCACACCATGCCCGCCAGGACGGCTGGCGCGTAACGGTCGCCGTGCCAGATGGCCCAGGCGGGCACGCCGATACCGAGCAGCAGCGCGACGATGGCATACACGCCCAAGGTTTCGTCGGTCCAGGTGGCTGGCAGCCACGGCATGGCCAGGGCCAGCAGCACGGCGGCGGCCACGGCGGCGGACGCCCACAGGAACAAGCGCCTGGAGCGCAGGTGCAGGTCGGTGGCTGCCACCACGAAAGCCAGCGCAGCCCCCAGCGTGAGCAGCGGCAGGACCGTGGCCGCGTGGTGGTTCCACGCGGCGTGCCTTGGCCACAGCACCAGGCCTGCAAAGCCGGAGAGCGATGCCGCCGACAGGGCTGTCAGCAGCGTGAACAGGGCGTAGAGGACGAAGGCCAGGTCGCGACCGCGCCAGGCGCTGCTCAGCGCCACCAGCACGGCCAGCGCGGCGATGCCGAAGTACACGCCCAGGCCGACCGACACGTTGCGCTCGCGGCGCAGCAGCTGACGCTCCTCGGTCACCAGCACCGGCACCGAGGTCGGGTTGGCGTGGCCGATCCGCAGCAGGTGGACGACCGGCGCATCGGCCTTGGGCCGCAGTTGCAGCAGCGGCTGGCGGTGTGGCAGCGGCCATTCGGCCACGGGCAGGGCGTCGCCGGCGTCCTGCTGCGTCCAGCGGCCGTCGTCGGCCTGGATGAACAGGGTGGCGCGGTCCAGGTTGGCGTAGGGGATTTCGAGGTACCAGTGCCAATGGGTCGACCCGATGGGCGCGGTGCGAAAGCGAATCCACACCATGTCGGCCAGGGTGTGCAGGGGAAAGATGTGGTCCGACCGCGTGGCTTGCCAGGCCGTGTCGGGCAAGCGCATTACCTCGTCGGGGGTGGCGCGTCCCGTGTGGTCGATCCAGTACTGTCCATCGGGGCCCAGGCGGCGCGCCTGCTCGGGGTGCGGTCCAGCGTCAGCAGGGGCTGCGCCTGGGCCGCCGGCCAGCACAGCAGCAGCAGCAGCAGCGGGATGGCCCAGGCCAGCCCGGGCCAGGTTCGGAGGCTGTGGATGAGCGCGGGACGGGGCATTGGGCGGGACAGGCAGCGGGTTAACCCTCAAGTCAATCACAACTGCTTACGGTCGCGCGGCCATCGGGTGTGCACGATTTCACGGAAACCGGGCTGGTCTGCCGTGGCGGCGCGGTGCATGGGCCGGCGGGACAGGCGGCGGGCGCGGGACTACACTGCGCTGTTTCAGTCCTTTGTGCGCGTGCTGCCGGCTGGCGGCCGCGACGCCACGCTACGCCATGTCCCTGATTCCCGCCACCATCCTTACCGGCTTCCTCGGCTCGGGCAAGACGACGCTGCTCAAGCGCGTGCTGACCGAGGCGCACGGCCAGAAGATCGCCGTGATCGAGAACGAATTCGGCGAAGAAAACATCGACAACGAGATCCTGGTCGCCGACGAGCAGGAGCAGATCATCCAGATGAGCAACGGCTGCATCTGCTGCACCATCCGTGAAGACCTGCGCTCCACCCTGAGCGATCTGGCCGCGAGAAAGCGCAAGGGCGAGCTCGATTTCGAGCGGGTGGTGATCGAGACCACGGGCCTGGCCGACCCCGGCCCGGTGGCGCAGACCTTCTTCATGGACGACGAGATCGCCGAGGCCTATCTGCTGGACGCCATCGTCACGCTGGTGGATGCCAAGCATGCGGCGCAGCAGTTGAACGACCGGGTGGAAGCGCAGCGCCAGGTGGGTTTTGCCGACCAGATCTTCATCAGCAAGGCCGACCTGGTGGATGCCGGGGAACTGGATGCGCTGCAGCACCGCCTGAAGCACATGAACCCGCGCGCGCCGCAGAAGGTGGTGCATTTCGGCGAGGTGCCGCTCAAGGAGGTGTTCGATCTGCGCGGCTTCAACCTGAACGCCAAGCTGGACATCGACCCCGACTTTCTGAAGGAAGAAGAGGCGCACGACCATGACCACCACCACGGTCATGACCACGAACATGGTGAACATTGCGACCACCCCTCGCACAAGCACGGCCACGGCGATGGCCACGCGCACCACCACCATGTGGACGACGACGTCAAGAGCTTCGTCTTTCGCACCGACCGCGCACTGGACCCGGCCAAGCTGGAGGACTTCCTGGGCGCCATCGTCAACATCTACGGCCCGCGCATGCTGCGCTACAAGGGCGTGCTGTGGATGAAGGGCACCGAGCGCAAGGTCATCTTCCAGGGCGTGCACCAACTCATGGGCAGCGACCTGGGGCCGGCTTGGAGTGCCGATGAGCCGCGGGTGAGCAAGATGGTGTTCATCGGCATCGACCTGCCCCGCGACATCCTCGTGCAGGGGCTGGAGCAGTGCCTGGTCTGACCCCGTTTCCGGCGGCCCGGCAAGGCCGATACAATCGCCGCCTTTGAAGCTGCCGTCGGATCGCCGACAACGAGGTGGCCCAAGAGCCCGAGAAGGTCTATAACAGGGCGTTGCGGATGGAGATGACCCCATTCATCCGCCGTGTTTGCGGTTGAGGGCCGCGGCAAGCCGCGCCTTTCCCCAGAGGAGACGGAAGAAGTGAAACCTGCGGCTGCCAAGACACCGGCCAAAGCAAAAGCCAAGGCCATGCCTGACAAGGCAGCGCCCAAACCGGGTGCACGCACCGCGACGGCGGTCGTCAAGAAGGCTGCGCCTGCGCGCCAGCCGGCGGCCCCGGCGCGGAAATCGATTCCGCCCAAGACGGCCGTCACGCCGGCCGTCAAGACCAAGAACCTACCCATGCCCATTGCCGCTGCCGCCCCCATGCCGATCGTGATCAAGAAAGATCCGCGGCTGGCCAACAA
>RRZT011806516.1_pt1 | contig 10322 bp, 11 predicted proteins | sample 2165551 | NCBI WGS metagenome assembly RRZT01 (sample SAMN10456910, study PRJNA506462) | wastewater metagenome | biome: wastewater; feature: sludge; material: wastewater sludge; isolation source: wastewater sludge with Escherichia coli K12::gfp cells carrying plasmid... | place: USA: Moscow, Idaho...
AAACTGCATTTTGAATACCGCCAATATTGTTGGCCATGGTCAATGATGGTGCCGAAGCCTTACCATCGGAACGCATTTCAAGCCCCGAAACATCCAAGGCTAAAGGCTCAAAGACTTGTCCTTGCCACACAATATTTCGATTCCATACTTTATCTGAGCCGACATCAAAGACTTTACCGATTGAACCTATATCGGCACCTATGAGCGCATCCGAACCAATAGAACTGTAGATTTTTTCCCAATCCTGAAATGAAATATGCCCATGAAAACGTAAAATGCCAGCCCCTAAGTGGCTGGCATCAAGTTCATAGAGCTGAATCAATCCATCGACATACAGCTTTTGAAAATCACTGTTCAGTGCCATTCATGATCTCCGAAACCGCTTGTGAAATACCTGTAGGCTGGAAACTTGCTGGAGTATTTGACTCAGGTAGGACTAATTCAGGTTCAGGCATTTCCTGTAACCGAATATCAATCCAACGACCAGATGGAATATCACGTGGCTTTTCAAGATTTGGAACAATATCCCCAGTTTCTTCATCAAACTTTTTAGCAAATGTTTTAACCTCAATCGTTTTGTCTTCAAGTTGCTCATACTGGACTGCAACTAAAACATTTCCATTGCCATCTTTGGGCATCTCGATGTACCAACCAAGCCCTGAGAAACCTAATGTATTTTTAATGAGGTAATGACCAATATCTAATTTTTCAAACAATGGGTCTTGTTGCTTGGCCTCCTCATTTAACTCAATTTTTTCAGCGAAAAGTTTAACAATAGGTGAGGCTGCTTTAATGAATCCATTTGAATCAACTGTTGTGTTTTTTGTACTTTTAACTTCATAACTTAGCCAATCCAAACCATTACTAGACATGCTTTGTACAAAGAAGTCTCCAGATGAAATGACTATATTATTTATACCTGTATAGCCAGCTACACCTGGTGCCTGACCAATCGCTAGAAGGGAACCTGATAAGAAATTTAAACCAACCTGGCACCCTTCAATAAAACCTGAAAAAATACCTTTATAACCAACATAAGCGGGACTGATTGGTCCCACTCCACGCATGTCAACCCATCCACCTAAACCAAAAGCGCCAACCTCCAAAACATTTCCTTGTTGTTTTCCAACAAGTCGACTCGCTGCATTTGCATTATCTGTGAAGTTTTCATTAAATTTAGTTGCAGCAGTACGGAAAGTATCACCACCCACACCACTGGGCGATGCACCTAAATTTGCAGTTTGAATAGCCATATTTTTCTCACAAAAAAGCCCTGACTTAGCAGGGCATCAAATTGATTTAGATTAGGGGTAAAAGACTTGGGTGAATGTGGTTGTAATCCGATATAAATTTGATCCACGGTTTTCTATCTGATACTCGCCCGCCTTAACTCTGACTTGACCATCAAGTGGCGATTCCCACAAAAAGGAATCAGCGCCTTTATGTGAATCAAAAAACTGTTTAATCTCCAAAATGACAGCCTTGGGCGCTGTTTTGGTAATAGGCCATGAGCCTTTTCGATTGTTTATACCAACTGAAACATTCTGCTCATAGCCATCGCCAAATTTGCTATTCAACGTATTAAATTGATGTGTACCTGAATTACCCGCTAGGTCATTTTCCCAAGTGAAAATTTGATTACTCATGTAAAAATCACATCCATAAAAAAACCTCCTGAAGGAGGTTGTTTTGTTCTGACATATTACCGTCCTTTTATAGCATTATGTAACGGATAACCTTGTTTCAGATTTTTGGCAATGCCGCGATCTACGGCACCCTCAATCATCTTGCCAATAGTAATTAATAAATTACCATCAGAATCCTTTGATGTTTCGACTTTATCATTACCGTAGTTATTGATAGTGACATTAGCACCTGAACCTGAACTAGTACTATTTGCCAAATAATTTGTTAAGTCTTGGTTTTGTCTTGGAGACAACACCCGCTCACCTTTATCAAGCAAATAACTTGATTCCTTTGGTACATAATCCGTTCCACCATGGAATACACCTGAAATAGTCTGCGCGGCAATTAAACCTGCATTCGCATACCCCATAGCCAACATTGCTTTTGAAGCTGCAATTTTTGCTCCCCAAAAAGTAATTGAGGCATCAGCAGCAACTTGTGCAGCTGCTAACTGCGCAGAAATAATTGCAGAAGCAAATGCAAATGATTGCTGTGCTAAAAAAGCAACCTTATAAGCTGAAGATTGCTCTCCAGTACTATCTTTAACTGCTTGTGTAACTTGGCTCCACGTATTCTGAGCCTGAGAAACCAAACTTCCCCAAAGATTCAACTGCTCCTGATGTTGGGACTTCGCCAATTCTTGCTCTTGAAGTGCATATTGCTCTCCAAGTGCGCGTTTACTCTCAAGGTATTGTTGGTAAACCTGTTCAAGTTTGGCATAGCGTTCTTGTTCGGATAATAACTCATTGTTATTTATCGCCTCATTCGCCTGCCCCAGATACCCACCCAATTCAGAATATCCATCTTGCTGTTGGTTATTTAACTTCCAACGTGACAATTCTGAGGGTGACATACTTACTTGCGCTTGTGCATTACGGCCAATTTCAGATAGCTGTTCCATAGGCGCGTTCATCGCTTGAAAAGCTTCCTGACGCTCACGAATAATTTCTTGATTCGCCTCCTGTTCCTCTTTTACTCGACGATCTTCGTATTTAACCCAATCCTCAATTGCTAAAGCATGTCGTTCATTCTCACGCTCAAGCAGCATATCTCTTGTGGTTGAATCATTAGCAAACGAATTACGAATATCTTCGACATTTTCGGAGTGGGTTTTTTCAAGCTGTTCCCATTTCGAAGCATACTGCTCTCGAAGACGATCTTGTTCTTCCAAGGCATCCGCAGTAGATTTTGTCTGATCTTTCAAATAGGTTTGAAAATCATTAGAATTTGAACCGCTAGCATTATTTAAGAATGCCATACGACCGACAAAATTACCCCAGTATTCATTATTTACAGGTCCGATCTTAGTTCCACGTTGGACATTGCCTTCCCCCGCATGGTAAGCCCGTATTGCCTTTTCTAAATCACCATTAAAAGTCTTCAACAAATAAGCAAGATACTTACCAGCTCCTTCTGCACTTGATTTTACACTGGTAACATCCACATCAAAACGTTTAGCCGTCGCAGGCATAAACTGGAATGAACCTTGTGCGCCAGATGATGAGGTCAAAAGTTTGCCATTCCGAAAAGTATCTCCTCTACTTTCTTGCATCATTAAAGCAGACAGAGATCCCAAAGGAACTCCATTCGCTTTTTCGATTCCAGCAAAATTATGCTGTTTTGAAAGCTGCATTACTTTTGTATTCACAGAAATCAGCTTCTGCTGTTTTTCAATTTCTTTGGTTCGCTCCTTTTCAGCAGCAGTAATAGAATCCTGTAATTTTTTAACAGCCTCCTGTTTATTGTACCAATCATTGAAAATTGCATATTCTTGTGAGGTCAAGCTTCGAGTCATTGGAATTTTATTTTCTGAATAAAATTCTGTAACGGCTTGAGACTTATCAAACCCTTTTTGACCACCACCAAATACGGCAGTATTTTTGATCAAGAAGTCATTTTTCAGATTTTTCTGAGCATAAGTTTCTTGCAATGCTTTTGTCTTCTGTAACTCTTGGTTCTTTTTCCGAATCGCTTCCGCCTCTGCATTTTGTGCAGATATAGCGTTAGGAGTTGAATTGACTAATGCATCACGTTTTTGTTTAACATCCTCATAAGCTTGTTTGCTGCTTTGGTTGGCAGAGATTAGACTTCGAAACTTTACAACCTGCTCATCAGATACACCGTTTATTGATTTGATCGAAGTATAAAATTCATCCGCAGTGATACGCCCTTTAGAATATTCCTTATATTGATCCCGAATCTGACGTGCAACTTTTTCTGAAACACGACCCGAATCTTCAATATAGCCAATCCAAGCATTCAGGTCTGATGAAGCTGTGACATATTTAACTCTTAAATCCTCAATGCTTTCTTTTAACTCAAGGGTTAATGCATCTTTTTGAATCGAATTAAGTTCACTCCATTTTTCTTTTAATTCATCAACAGTACGGCCCTGCATATCCAGAGTAGATGAAACATCTGAAGTATTATCTTTCAGCAACATATAGGATGCAGCAACAGTTGCAACTGTAAGCCCCAAACCTACTGGTCCACCCAAGAAGCCTATTAATGTTCGCCCCACAGTCATACCTGAAGCTTGTGCAGCAGTCACACGTGCTTGAGATGCTGCTAAAGCATTATTTGCAAGCACCAACTCTTTTTTTACTTGTGACTCAATAATACTAATTTCGGCTAATCGCGTTTGAGAGGCCGCCAAACCTTGGGCAGAAATCTGAGCTTTCAAACGTTGCAGTTCTAAAGCTCTTTCCGCTGCTAAGGCTGATAATGTTGCCTGAGTATTTACAACTTGAGCCTGTGCACCTATTAGATCCTGCGCTGCTGCTTGTTTCTCAAGTTGAATTGCAGCCATTTGAACAGTAATTTGTGTTGCTAATTGCTTAGTCTTAGCCACACCAGCAACAGTTGCTTGACCTAATGCAAACACCAATTGAGTCCCGACATAGGCACCAAGGGCCATTGTAGCCGCCTGAACTGAATCAGAGTTATCTTTTAGCAGCTCTAAAGTCGGTACGATATTATTTACAATATCCGCCTGAAAACCTTGCCATTCTAAACTTAATAAAGCGATATTTTCTTTAGCTTCTTTTAAGTCTTTTATCATACTGTCTGAAAGAATTGCTCCAGCACGTTGAGCAGCATCCCCCCATTTAGTAAATCCTTCACCACCATTTTTAAGCATTGGGATTAGCAAGCTACCTTCATCAGCAATTTGCTCCATAAACTTAACAGTTTCAGCATGTGAAAGATTAGCCCGTTCTAATCCGTTGTAGTATTTTTGAATAACTTCTGGACCACTTAACCCTTTAAATTGATCAATAGTTACGCCAATTTTGGGGGCAATTTGTTCAAAGAAGTCCATCATTTCACCTTGGCCAGCCATTGCATCGCCAAGCTTATCTAATGCATCTTTTCCCAAATCAGAAAATTTATCTATGCCAATACCTGCTGCTTCCGCTCCAGCAGCATAGTATTGAAACTGCTGCGTGCTCGAACCAACTAAGTCGGCAAACTTTTGGACTTCCGTTGCTTTAGAAATATAGCTGCTTGCATAAGCTGTAAGACTTCCAATTGAAACACCAGCAGCAACAGCACTTAAACCTTTTACTGCTAATGATGCAATGTTATATGACTTTGCAACATTTCTAACTTCAGTTTCATGCTCAGAAATAGATTTTGAAAAACTATCAACTTGATTTTGGGTTTTGTGAACCTCGGTGGTTACACCTTTAAATCCAGTTTTCATGCTTTTGACAGACCGATCAGTGATCCTTTCAGCGCCCGCCATACCTGTTTCAAGTCTGGTTGTATCCGCTTCCAACAGAATTTGAACACGACCTAATAAACCATCTGTCATTTTCTTTACTCGAAAAAAAACCACCCGAAGGTGGCTGATTAATAAAATTTAGTATTTACAAAGCTTATTCCATACTTCTTCAAATTCGCTTTGGTCCATATTCGACTCTAAAACAATTAAATCTGGTTTTGGTGCAATATAGCGAACATAGCCAGTGTAAGCACCAAAACTATTTTTGGAATTGACCTCACCACAGTCCCCCCTTTGATTTCTAAACTTGGCAGAATCTGGATCTTTCAAAATTCCACTTACAGCAATTTGTGCAGAAACGATCAAGTCCATCTGCATTCTTCTGAGCTTTTGTTCTGGGCTTTCTTCTCTATTCAAAAATGCGTGTATGCCCCATCCTACCATTGCCAGAATAACAAGACTGACGATATATGAAGCCAACTTCCCAGAATTTGGATTATCAACCTGTTTAATAGGTTGAATGACTGAAGCTTGCTCCCTTAGGTACTTTGTAACTTTGGAATATAAATACAACCAAGCCCTTCCCTTTTCGGCATCACTTAAATTAATTAAATATTTACCAAAGCTTTCAAAATCACTCTTAAATTTTTCGATACCTAACTGTTTAATATCCAGTTTTAAAAATTTTGACTTATATGCGTTAAAATAGATATCAATCTGATCAAAATCAGCTTTTTTTAATGGTGAATTTAATAGTTCCATTCTAACCCCTTATAAATAAGAGATTAGAATATAGGCAAAATCATTGAATAATTAAACAAATGTTTAAACTAAAGCTGCCATTCTTGATTTAATGTCGTCGCAAATATCCGCAACTGTGCGTTCAATAGGCTGTCTAAACATCAGGAAAGAGTCTAAACCTAAACCATGATCAGAGACATTTACATCAGCCAGTGTTTTGGCAATATTCCCAAATAAAAGGTCTTCACGATAAATCCCAATTGGTTCAAGTAAATTGAATGCTTGCCAATATACAAACTCTTCATAAGTCATGGTCGAATCAAGTTCGCCAACCGTTCGCCCTAGTCTTAGGGCAAGCTGAAATTTAAATTTTAGCTCTGGTCGGCGTTGGAGTTTTTTAATTCTTCTGATTGCTTTTCTTCACGCGCTTCTTTAACTGTTTTAATACCATTATGCTTGAAGATTTTTTCAATCAAGCTATCAACAACACTTGTTGGCAATTCTTTCAAACGATCTACTGCAATTTTCTTTAATACAAGCTCACCTGTTTCTGAGTCGCAGACAGCATTTTGAATTAAACAAACTGTAGAATCTTTATCCGATGCCACCCATTCATCACGAGCAGCAATACTTAATTTTTTAATTCCAACTTTACCTAAACCTTCAATTTCATGAGTTTCAATTTCACGATTATCAGCCATAGATAAAAATAAAGATGCTAAGACTGGTAATTGATTTGTATTTTCAGTTTTCATAATTTTTCCAAAAAAAAAGTAAAAGAAAACCCGCTTTTAAAGCGGGCCTTAGTTGATTACAAATTAAGGTACTGGTGTTTCTGTTTTAGTAACTTTTCCATTTACAGCAATAGTCAAACGGAAACGGTTTTTCTTGTTTGCAGCACGGATCGGGGACAATTCAGTAATTGTGCCAGAATAGGTGTAGGTTGTTTTTCGTGCATCAGGAAGCACAACCTTCCAATCCAACATAGTTCCTGCCTCGAAATGACCGTCTAGCGCAGTTTGTTGTTCACTACCTGAGATCATTAATAGTTCATATGCCAGATCATCACTACTGATTACACCAGCGGCAGCCGTTTCTTTGTGCGTAGATTTAACTGTCGTAATATCATCTACTTCACGCTTTTTTGTTGGTAATGGGCTATCGGTAACTTCAAGCACCTCTTCAAATGTAGAAGCAGATGCTTCTTTATATGAAATTTCAATACCTTGTGAATCAATTAAAGCCTTATCAGCCATGTTTTACTCCTTTTCGACTTCTTGCCAAATCAAGAAATCGACTTGTTGTTGATATACTTGAGTTTCTTCATCTAAACCTTCATCACGCTCATCTACCACCACACATGACGAATAGGTTTGCTGATCCATAGCCCAAATCACGCGATTTTTTGCTTTTTCACAATCAATAATGTCTGAATGAAAAATATTGATTTGAACTCGATGGTGAGTGTGACCTGTCCACCCTTTTACGGTATTAAGCGGATTGCCTGAAATACCCTGATAGGTCACATAGGTTTGATTGGTATCAAAACCCTGTGGCAAGGGGTGTGGTCCGACACAATCATTGAATAATGGACCCAATACTGAATAGATGATTTCTTTAACCAGCATCTGAATCCCCCTCTTGCAAAGAACTTAATTGCTGTTTTGCAATAACTTTTTGAATATATTCACGATATCGCTCAATAAACCGTGTTATCGCAAGATCTTTGTTCTTGTCATACGCAGGTCGAATAAATGGAACAGCCAAAATATGAGGTGTCCCCAACTCAATAAAACGAAAGTAAAAGGCCTTATTTTTGATGTAAATTCCAACACCAACACCGTTTTCAACTTTGATGCGTTTTCTTGCAACATTACGTCTTAAAGTACCAGGGCGCTTCAACTTGCGTATGTTCTGCGGTTGACCTGCTAATCGTGCTCTTGAGGAGCCTCTGTAGTATTTGAAATAAGCCTTTTCAGCTTTAGGTGCATTCTGCTTAATTTCTTCAAACATTGGCTGTGATGCGTAAAACAATGCATTTTGGGTAAGCTGTCTTTCTTTTGCTAGACTCACCAACTGTTGCATTTGCTTTTTCGTTTCGTCCCAGCCTTCAACTTCGGCTGAAAAATTCATATAAGTTTCCCCACCACACATAGCAAAGCTTGCTTGCCCTTATTGATTGGTAAAACTCCTGAAATCTTATAAATATTTCCGCGATCTAAATCTTTTATAGTGAAGGCAGAATTAATTTCAGGATAATCATCTGGACGCATGACTACTCGGCAAACTAAAGCAGATCCCTGTACACCTGATTGAACAAATGACTGTGTACTTATTGGCTCAACTCCACCATAGAATCTTCCAATTGGACTCCAAACGTCTTTCTTTTGACCTGCCGTATTTTTTTCAGTAGTTTGCTGATAGACCTCAAATAAAGTATCTAAATCACCTGATTGCACATCACACCCCCATTTTTCGATAAGGCAGCATGAAGTTTTCCACTGCACGATTGACGTATAAATTGACTTCAGTTTGTGCCGCTCGGTTCTCATACATATCAGTTATGACCAACAAGGCTGCATAGGCAAGGTCTTCAGGAAATTCACCATTGATAAGCACGTCATCCAAGGGCTTATCGATAAAATTTTCAATGTGTTTTAAAGCTGCTTTTGTGAGTAATTCAATGTAAGCATCATCACGGGCATGCAGGACTCGCAGCTGCTTCTTCACAATGGCTGGGTCAATGTAATCACTCATAAAAATAGCCTTTTTAAGACGAAAAAAGAGGTAAAAAAAGCAGCCCCGAAGGACTGCTTTAATTCAATAATTATTACGCTTCACCAGTTACTGACAGTGCATCAGAGACATTACCCGCATCATCAACAGCAGTAATTGATCCAACCACACCAACTTCTAATGGGTTTGGCTCAATAGACCATGCACCAGCATTATTGGCATGTGTAGCAGCAATCAAACTACCTTTGGCAGCACGAACTTTAATAACTGCACCTGCTTCAGCCGTACCACTTAATTCATCGGCAGAATTAACAACTACCACTGGTAATGCTGGTGCAACTCGATCCGCTGGAACACCAGGCAAATCACCTGCAACGTTTGCATCAGGAACAATAACGCCACCCGCAGCACGCATTTCAGAACGCACTGTGGCTAAGTTTTTACGGAAGTTGTCACCATCTTCTAGTGAAACTTGGGTATCAACATCTTCACGAATATATCCATCAAAACCGATTGATAAATTACCGCACCAGTATTTAGCAGGCTTCTGAACAGGACTAAAGCGAACAGGCAGCCCCCAAAGGTATACTTGAACACCTGTACCTGTTGGAACACCAATTAAATAATGACCATCAGAACCTTTTAAGCGCTCAATGACACCCCAGTCTTGTGGATTTAACACATAACATTCAGGTTGTAAGAAAGATAATGCCGCCTTATATTTTGCACGGTTTAGAACATCAAGAGCCGTATCACCTGCTTCAACTGGAACTGTGTCGTGATTGCCTTCTTCCATCAAGCCGCTAAAGTTTTTCGGCTGACCTGTTGCTGGAATGTGACCATTGACCACAAAATATTCAAGCTTGTAACGAATACCATAGGCCAAACGAGTTTCAATATAACTGGCCAACATTGGCATATCTGCCAAAACTTGATTTGATACTTTGATCCAATGTGCAATCACACCAACATTCAATACAAGTGGACCAAACTCAAGACTAGATTCAGGCTTTTCCTCGCCTTCAGGCACAATATCTGCCATTAGATCCCAAGCTGTTTCACGCAGTAACGTCACGATGTCATTGGTTAATGGTGCCCAGTTAATCAGGTCAACCAAGCTCAATGGCTGGAACGGTACGCGATTTAGGTCATTTTTTGCGTATTGGTAATTTTCACCAAGGCTACCTAGAGTCACAATATTACGTGCTTTGATACCATCAAAAGAAACAGAGGTATTTTTTTGACGTTTATCAAGCATTGCCTTCGCAATTTCAATTGATTCTGTATTACGAACCAAAATTCCCGCAATGGTGCTTGACTCATCAGTTTGGCGGGCTTTCGCCTGATTAACTAAATCAGTTTGAAGCTGCTCAACTTTGGACGCTAGGTCTTTGATTTCTTTTGAACGTGTTTCAAATTCTTGCTTTTCTTCGGC
>RRZT010460667.1_pt1 | contig 10316 bp, 9 predicted proteins | sample 2165551 | NCBI WGS metagenome assembly RRZT01 (sample SAMN10456910, study PRJNA506462) | wastewater metagenome | biome: wastewater; feature: sludge; material: wastewater sludge; isolation source: wastewater sludge with Escherichia coli K12::gfp cells carrying plasmid... | place: USA: Moscow, Idaho ...
CCTGGCCGGGCAGCAGGCCGGCGAGCGCGTGTTCGCGGCCTTCGCCGTCGATCAGCGTCTCGAACAGGCTCATCAGCCCGCCGCATTCGGCGAGCAGCGGCCGATGGGCGTCGACGTGGGCCTTGAGCGCGGCCCACAGCGGCCGTTGCGCGGCCAGGCGCTCGGCGTGCAGTTCGGGGTAGCCGCCGGGCAGCCAGACGGCGTCGCAGGGCGGCAGGGCGTCGCCGGCGAGCGGCGAGAAGAAGGCGAGCGTGGCGCCAAGCTGGCGCAGGCAGTCCTCGTTGGCCGGGTAGCGGAAGCAGTAGGCGGCGTCGCGCGCCACCGCGATGGTGCGCCCGCGCAGCAGCGGTTCGACGGCGGCGGGCGCGGGCGCGGAGAAGTCGACGGGCGGCGGCAGGTGCGCCGCGGCGGTCGGCGCCAGCAGGTCGGCCATGCGCTCGATGCGCTGCACGAGGTCGTCGATCTCGGCGGCGGGCAGCAGGCCGAGGTGGCGTTCGGGCAGCGCGGCGTCAGCCGAGCGCGGCAGGTGGCCGTACCAGGCGATGCCTTCGGGTAGGCTGGCGGCGAGCATTTCGGCGTGGCGCGCGCTGCCGACGCGGTTGGCGAGCACCGCAGTGAGCGGCGTTCCGGGGCGGTAGTGCTTGAGACCGTGGGCGATGGCGCCGAAGGTGCCGGCCATCGCGCCGCCATCGATCACCGCCAGGATGGGCAGCCCCAGGCGAACGGCGAGGTCGGCGGCCGTCGGCTCGCCGTCGTAGAGGCCCATCACGCCTTCGACGAGGATCAGGTCGGCGTCGGCCGCGGCTTCGGTGAGGCGGCGGCGGGCGTCGTCCTCGCCGCACCTCCAGAGGTCGAGGTTGTAGCAGGGGGCGCCGCTGGCGATGGCGTGGATCTGCGGGTCGAGAAAATCGGGGCCGCACTTGAACACCCGCACGCGCCGGCCGAGGCGGGTGTGCAGGCGGGCAAGCGCGGCGACGACGGTGGTCTTGCCCTGGCCGGAGGCCGGGGCCGCGACGAGCAGGGCGGGGCAGCGCTGAGCCTGGGCCTGGGCCATGGCGCTCACCACTCCAGTCCGGGCATCGCCGGCACGCCGGCCTGGAAGGCATGCTTGACCATGGCCATCTCGGTGACCGTGTCGGCGGCGTCGATCAGCGCCGCCGGCGCGGCGCGGCCGGTGACGATCACATGCTGCGGGCGCGGGCGGGCGGCGAAGGCGGCGAGCACGGCGGGCAGGTCGAGCCAGCCGTATTTGAAGGCGTAGGTCATTTCGTCGAGGACCACGAGGTCGGTTTCCGGGTCGGCCAGATGGGTCGCGGCGATGGCCCACGCGGCCTGGGCCGCCGCGGCGTCGCGCGCGGCGTCCTGGGTCTCCCAGGTGAAGCCTTCGCCGGAGACGTGCCAGGCGAGGCTTTCCGGTTCGCGTTCGGCAAAGGTGCGGAAGAAGGCTTCTTCGCCGGTGTCGGTGCGGCCTTTGACGAACTGCACCACGGCGACGCGCTGGCCGTGCCCGAGCGCACGCGCGACGACGCCGAAGGCGGCCGAGGACTTGCCCTTGCCGTTGCCGGTGTTGACCAGCAGTACGCCGCGCGCGTCCTGTGCGGCGGCAATGCGCGCATCGATCACGGCTTTCTTGCGGACCATGCGGGCGGTGTGGCGGGCGTCTTGGTCGGGGCTGGACATCGTGGGCCTTTCTTCGGAGCGGGGCCGGCGTGAGGCGGTGTTGAGCTTACTTCGGCACGAAGCTGACGTGGCCGCCGCTTTCGAGGGCGTGCAGCGGATAGTCGTAGAGTTGCGACAGGCGTTCGGCGGTGAGCCGTTCGGCGACCGGGCCGAAGTCGCAATGGCCGTCGCCGTCGACGAGCAGGGCCAGGTCGCAGTAGCGGCGGGCCAGCGCCGGGTCGTGCAGGACCATGACCACGCCGGCGCCGCGCCGCACGGCGGCGGCGAAGAGGTCGAGCACGGCGATCTGGTGTTTGAGGTCGAGGTGCGCGAGCGGCTCGTCAAGCAGCATCAGCGGGGCGTCCTGCGCGAGCAGGGTGGCGACGGCGAGGCGCTGGCGTTCGCCGCCGGAGAGGCTTTGCACGTCGCGCTGCTCGAGCGCTGCGAGGTCGACCGCGGCGAGTGCGGCGCGCACGATGCGCGCGTCCGCCTCACCCTCCCAGCCCCAGCGTTCGAGGTGCGGGTGGCGGCCGACGAGGGCGGTTTCGAGCACCGTCGCGCTGAAAGCGTCGACGCGCGTCTGCGGCAGCCAGCCGCGCAGGCGCGCGCTTTGCCGGGCGCCGAGCTGGGCGTAGGTCTGGCCGGCGAGCTCGATCTGTCCGGCCTGCGCTGGACGCAAGCCGGCAAGGGTCGAGAGCAGCGTCGATTTGCCGGCGCCGTTGCGCCCGACGATGGCCAGCGACTGGCCGCGGTGCAGTTCGAAATCGAGCTTGCGGCAGAAGCTGCGCCCGCCGATGCCCACGTGCAGGCCCCGCACCGCGAGCAGGGGTGCGGTCTGCAGGCTGGCTGGAAGGCCGTTCACGCGCGCTCTCCGGGGCGGGTGCGCCCGTCGCGGGCGAGCAGGAAGAGAAAGACCGGGACACCAATCAGCGCGGTGAGCACCCCGACCGGCAATTGCTGCGGCGCGACGACGCTGCGTGCCAGGGTGTCGGCGACCGAAAGCAGGCTGCCGCCGGCGAGCGCGGCGGCGGGCAGCAGCAGGCGCTGGTCGTTGCCGAGCGCGAGGCGGACGAGGTGCGGCACGATCAGGCCGATGAAGCCGACCGAGCCGCTCTGGGTGACCGCCGCGGCGGTGGCCAGCGAGGCGCCGAGATAGACGCCGGCGCGCAGACGGCCGACTTCGACGCCGAGCGACTGGGCGAGGTCGGCGCCGCGGGTGAGCAGGTTGAGTTCGCGCGCGAAGGGCAGCGCGAGGGCGAGAACGAGAGCCAGCGCAGCGAGTGCAAAGCGCGGGTCGCCGGCCTGGGCGAGGTCGCCCATCAGCCAGAAGATCATGCCGCGCAGCTTGTGGTCGGGCGCGATCGAGAGCAGCAGGGCGACGAGCGCGCCGCAGCCGGCGGCGACGATGACGCCGGTGAGCAAGAGGCGGGTCTGCGTCCAGGAGCCGTCGCCGTGCGCCAGGCCGAAGACGACGAACATCGCGGCCAGGGCGCCGACGAAGGCCGCGCCGTGGATGCCGACGCTGGCGAAACCGAAGAGGATGGCGCAGAGGGCGCCGACGCTGGCGCCGCCGCTGATGCCGAGCACGTACGGGTCGGCGAGCGGGTTGCGCAACAGGACTTGCAGGAGGGCGCCGGCCAGGGCGAGCAGCCCGCCGCAGGCGAAACCGGCGAGCGCGCGCGGCAGGCGCAGGTTGAGGATGATGTCGGTGTGCGTCCCGCCGCCCTCGGTGCCGCCGGACAGCGCGGCGAAGACCGAGGATAAGGGCACTGGCACGCTGCCCACCGCGAGCGCCAGCGCCAGGCTCAGGATCGCCAGCCCGACGAGGGCGGCGAGGATGAGCAGGGCGCGGCGGCGGGTGGGCATGGGGCTGAGGGCTTACTTCGGCTGGTAGCGGATGCCGACGAAGACGGTGCGGCCCGGCGTCTCGTAGTCGCGCTTGAGCTCGTAGTCCTTGTCGAACAGGTTGCCGACGCGGGCGAAGAGCGAGAGGTCCTTCTCCAGCCGGTAGTCGGCGCGCAGATTGACGGTGGCGTAGCCGCCGAGCTCCTGCGTGTTGGCCGCGTCGTTGTAGCGCATGCCCGAGGCGATCACGTCGCCGCCCCAGGTCAGGCGCCCGTAGACGTGGTCGAAGCCGAGCGAGCCGTGCTGACGGGCGCGGTGCGTCAGGAAATTGCCGGTTTCGCGGTCCTTCGGATTCTGCAGGTCGAGGCTGGCGCGCAGGGTGACGTTGCCGATGCGGTGCTTGCCGCTGAGCGTGCCGCCTTCGAGACGGGCCTTGCCGATGTTGTACGGCAGCCAGTCGCCCCACATGTTGTTGGGATCGACGGGCGCCCAGGCGATCAGGTTGTCGACGTCGTTGCGGTAGAGCGTGAATGCGACGCTGGTCGAGGCCGTCTCGTAGTTCAGGCCGATTTCACGGTTGCGCGATTCCTCGGGTTGAAGGTTGGGGTTGCCGGCGCCGGGCCAGTAGAGGTCGTTGAAGGTCGGCGCCTTGAAGCCCGTCGAAGCGGCCGCGCGGGCACGCCAGGCGTCGCTGATCTGGTAACCGTAGGCCAGGCCGCCGGTGTTCTTGTGTCCGAACTGCGAGTCGTCGTCGCTGCGCAGGTTGGCCTGCAGGCGGTGGTTGCCGAAGGAGCCGTTCCAGCCGGCGAGCAACGAGTTGGTCGTGCGCGAGTCCTCGGTGTACTTCTTGTTCGAGTCGACCGACTGGCGCAGCGATTCGGCGGCGAGCAGCAGCGAACCGACCGGCAGGCGGATGTCGTTCTGCCAGACGAATTGGTCCTGATTGGTGCGGTAATCGTCGCGCGCCTTCGGACTGCTGTGGTTTTTGCTGTCATCGACGCTGCGCCCGAGGCGCACTAAGCTCGTCCAGTCGGTAGTGATGCGGTTCTTGCTGTAAACCGCGTAGCTTTCGGTCGTGGACGTGCTGCGGTAGTTGTAGTCCGGGCTGGCGGGGGCGGGCCAGGGGGCGGTGCTGTCGTATTCGTTTTTGTTGCGGCTGTAGAAGGTCTGGACGCCGAGTTCGTGGCCCGGCGCGACGTCGAACGAGAGCTTGGCCGAAGCGTTGAGGTTTTCGTAACCGTCCTTGTCCTTGTTGTACGCCGCGCTCTTCGGGTTGCTGTTGACGTTGAACCCGTCGCTGTCGGTGCCGCCGACGCGCACACTGTAGCGCCAGGCGCCGCTCTGGCCGCTGAGGCCGGCGTTGGCCTCGGTCGTGCCGTAGGTGCCGTAGCCGATGTCGCCGTAGACGCGGGCCGGGCCTTCTCCGCGCTTGGTGAAGACCTGGATGACGCCGCCGATGGCGTCCGAGCCGTAGAGCGCCGAAGCCGAGCCCTTGAGGATTTCGACGCGTTCGATCTGTGCCAGCGGGATGTTCTCGATCGACGCCGTGCCGAGCGTCGCCGAGCCGACGCGCTGGCCGTCGATCAGCACCAGAGTGTGACCGGCGTTGGCGCCGCGCAGGTAGACGCTGGTCGCCGAGCCGCGGCCGCCAGCGTTCGAGAATTCGACACCACCGGTCTGGGTCAGCAGTTCGCCCAGGGTTTGCAGCGGGCCGGCTTTTTCGATGTCGTCACGGGTGATGACTGCGACGTCGTTGAGCAGTTCGTTGGCGCGTACCGGCTGGCGGGTGGCGGTGACGACGACCGCTTCGCCCTGGGGTTCCGTTTGGGCGGCAGCGGGGAACGCCGCGAGCAGCGCGAGGGCGCCGGCGGCGAGGGTGTGGCGAGGATGCATGTGCGGGACTCTCCCTTTGGCCGGTGTGCGTCCCCGCACCTCGGCCGCGTTGGTAAACCGGAAGCGCCGGAAGGAGAGTGGTTTCGGTCTCGATGGACGTGACATTTCGTGACCGCCTCCCCGCGGCACTTCCATTGTGGTGTGCCAAGGCCGGTATCCGGGCTCGCGAGTCTTGATCCGCCGCCTTCCCAGGTGAAACACCCAGTGGCATGAGGGCGGACCCACACTCGCTTACCGTTGCGGGGGCAGCGCAGGTCTTGCGCCGGAGGGCGCGCACCTGCTTCCCGTTTAACCGCGACGGGGTCGTAAACCCCGTGGTTGCGGCACCTTGGTACGGTGTTCCGCCCGAAGCCGGGCGGAACGGTCAATTGTACCTCGGGAGGTCGGGGTGCGTAAAACAGACAGCATCCTCGGCATACCAAAAAATAATGGTTTAAGGTCTTGTTTGAAACGGATTTTTGTCGTACTTTTGCGCCGCTTTTTTACAACCTGGAGTAAGAGCGAATCGCGGGCGCCGGCCGAGCCGAACACGCGCCTTTTTTTGACCTTTTGATCAACCTACCGACATGCTTCTCTGGTCCATCGCAATCTACCTACTCATTTCCATCGGTATCGGCCTGTACGCCGCGACCCGCGTACATAACGCCAAGGATTTCGCCATCGCCGGACGAAGTCTGCCGTTTCCCGTGGTGATGGCCACCGTTTTTGCCACCTGGTTCGGGGCGGAGGCGGTTTTCGGCGTGTCGGCGACCTTCGTCAAGGACGGCCTCGGCGGTGTCGTTGCCGATCCCTTCGGCGCCAGCCTGTGCCTGATCATCGCGGGCATCTTCTACGGCTCGAAACTCTACAAGCTCAACGTCCTGACCCTCGGCGACTTCTTCCGCATGCGCTACAACCGCACGGTCGAAGTGCTGACCACGCTGTGCATCGTGGTCTCCTACCTCGGTTGGGTCTCGGCGCAGATCAAGGCGCTGGGCCTCGTGTTCAGCGTCGTGACCGACGGCATGATCTCGCAGGAAATGGGCATGGTCATCGGCGCCGCCATCGTGCTGACCTACACCGTCTTCGGTGGCATGTTCTCGGTCGCCATCCTCGACTTCGTGCAGATGGGCGTGGTCATGGGCGGCCTGCTCTACATCGCCAGCGTCGTCTCGGGCATGACCGGCGGCGTCGATGTCGTCGTGAATCACGCGGCCGATGCCGGCAAGCTCGAGTTCTTCCCGACCGACGGGCTCTCGGCCTGGCTGACCTTCATCGGCGCCTGGGTGACGATGATGCTCGGCTCGATCCCGCAGCAGGACGTCTTCCAGCGCGTGACTTCGGCCAAGTCGGCCAAGATCGCGATCTGGGCTTCGGTGGCCGGCGGCTCGATCTACTTCGTCTTCTGCTTCGTGCCGATGTTCATCGCCTACTCGGCGACGCTGATCGACCCGGAGACCTTCAACGGCCTGATCGAGACCGACAGCCAGCTGGTGCTGCCGACGCTCGTCCTGCAGCACACCCCGGTGTTCGCGCAGACGATCTTCTTCGGCGCGGTGCTCTCGGCGATCATGAGCTGCTCGTCGGCGACCCTGCTCGCGCCCTCGGTGGCCTTCGCCGAGAACGTGGTGCGCAACTACTACCCGAACATCAGCGACCGCGCCTTCCTGCGCATGATGCGCCTGTGCATCGTCGGCTTCACCGGCATGGTGCTGGTGTTCGCGCTCAACACCGAGCACTCGATCTTCAAGATGGTCGAAAACGCCTACAAGATCACGCTCGCCGGTGCCTTCGTGCCGCTGTTCTTCGGCGCGTTCTGGAAGCGGGCGACGACGCAGGGCGCGCTCTTCGCCATCTTCGGCGGCTTGTCCTCGTGGTTGGCGATCGAGTTCTTCGTCGGCGAGGCGAGCCTCGTGCCGCCGCAGCTGATCGGCCTCGGCGTCAGCATCATCAGCATGGTCGCCGGCTCGCTGCTGCCGCAGCGCATCGGCCTGCGTCAGCCCGACGTGGCGCTGGCGACGCACTGACCCGGCCACGGCCGCGGCACCTGCCGCGGCCGTGGATTCGAGCGCGCGGCTTTCGCCGCCTCCCGTTCTGCCGCGCCGGGCGTCCGGGCGCTAGAATGGTGCGTCTTTGCCCGTGCCCGACCGATGTCCGCTCACGTTCCTTCCGCTGCGCCCGTGCGTCCGCACGCCGTCCAGACCCGCTTGCCGGGCTATCTGGCGCTGGCGTACGCGGCTCTGGTCGTCTATGCCAGCCTGCATCCGTTTACCGGCTGGCGCGATCCGGTCCTGCCGCCGTGGGTCTTTCTCGACGCCGCCTGGCCGCGCTACTGGACCGGGTTCGACCTGGCGATCAATGCCCTGGCCTACGTGCCGCTCGGCTTTTTCGCCGCGCTCGCCCTGCGCGGGCTGCTTCCGGCTTGGCTGGCCGCGTGCTGCGGCGCGCTCAGCGCGGCGGCGCTCAGTTTCGCCCTTGAGTGCGCGCAATCGTGGCTGCCGACGCGCGTGCCGTCCAACCTCGATCTGGCAAGCAACGCCCTGGGCGGCGCGCTCGGCGCCTTCCTCACCCTCTGGTTCGGCGCCCGCGTGCTGCTGCGGGCCGCACGCGCCCAGCGCGAGCTGCTCGCGCCGTTGCCGCACGTTGACCTCGGGCTGGTCCTGATCGGCCTGTGGCTGCTGACCCTGCTCTCGCCCGAGATCTTCCTCTTCTCCGGCGGCGACCTGCGCCAGCTGCTGCCGATCCCGCCCGTGCTCAGTTACCGGCCGCCGTCCTTCGCGGCGATGGAGACGGTCATCGTCGCCTGCCATACGCTGGCCATCGGCCTCATCGTGCGCGCCCTGCTTGGCGGACAGCGCTCGCCCTTTCTCGTGCTGCCCGTGTTTTTCCTGCTCGCGCTGGCGATCCGCACGCTGGCCGCGGTGGTTTTGGTCAATCCCGCCGCCGCCTTCAGCTGGCTGACCCCGGGCACGCTGCTCGGGCTGGGGGCCGGCAGCGGTGCGCTGGCGCTGACGCTGTGGCTGCCCGGCCCCTGGCGCATCGCGCTCGCCGCGCTGGCGCTGATGGCCGGGACGGTGCTGGTCAACCTCACGCCTTACAATCCTTATTCGGTCGCGGCGCTGGCGGTCTGGCGCCAGGGGCACTTCCTCAACTTCAACGGCCTGACCCGGCTGACCGCCAGCCTGTGGCCCTTTCTCGCCCTGCCTGGGCTGATCCTGCTGGCGCGGCGGGCTTGAAGCCCCGTCTGGAATTCCGCCGCGCGGTCGCGGTCTGACCGCGATGGGGAGGGCGATCCTTCCGACATTCCCTTTTTGGAGCACGGCGCACGATGAGTTATTTCAAACACCACGTTTTCTTCTGTTGCAACCAGCGCGCCGAGGGCGAAGGCTGTTGCAACAACCTCGGCGCGACGGCGGCGCAGACTTACGCCAAGGACCGCATCGGCCAGCTCGGGCTCAAGGGCAAGGGCAACATCCGCATCAACAAGGCCGGCTGTCTCGACCGCTGCGACGACGGCCCGGTGCTCGTCGTCTACCCCGACGAAACCTGGTACACCTACGTCGATCACGACGACATCGAGGAAATCATCCAGGAACACCTGATCCACGGGCGCGTCGTCGAACGCCTGAAGCTCTGAGGATTTCATGCGCATCGAGGAACATACCGTTCGCTTTGCCGGCGAGGCCGGCGACATCGAAACCATCGTCGAGGACCCAGGCACGCCGCGCGGCATCGCGCTCGTCTGCCATCCGCATCCGCTGTTCGGCGGCGCCAACACCAACAAGGTGACGCAGACCCTGGCGCGCACTTTCACCCGTCTGGGTTACGTCGCCCTGCGGCCCAATTTTCGCGGCGTCGGCGGCAGTGCCGGAACGCACGCCGACGGGCGCGGTGAGGCCGAGGACATGCTCGCCGTCCTCGACGCGGCGCGGCAGACCTACGGCGACCTGCCGGTGGTGCTCGCCGGTTTCTCCTTCGGCGCCTACGTGCAGACCCGTGTGGCACAGGCGCTGGCCGCTGCCGGACAACCGGCACAACGGCTGGTGCTCGTTGGCACGGCTGCGGGCTTCGTCGAGGGCGCGCGCCAATATGACGTCCAGGCGGTCGCCGCCGACACCCTTGTCATCCACGGCGCGGTCGATACCACTGTACCGCTGGCCAACGTTCTCGCCTGGGCCGAGCCGCTCGACCTGCCGGTGGTCGTGGTTCCGGGCGCCGACCATTTCTTCCACCGTCGCCTGCACGTCATCCGCGACATCGTGACGCGCGCCTGGCGGCATTGATCGAAGGGGGCAGCATGAGCACCCGTAACGTCCGCATCCTCGCTTTTGCCGGCAGTTCGCGCGCCGGCTCGTACAACGTCCGCCTGCTGGCGCATGCGGTCGAGTTGTTGCGCGCCCGCGGCGCCGACGTCGACGTGCTCGACCTCGGCGCGCTCGATCTGCCGCTCTACAACGCCGACGACGAAGCCGCGCACGGTGCACCCGCCGGTGTGCAGCGCCTGCGCGAGGCGATGCGCGCGAACGATGCGCTGCTCATCGCCTCGCCCGAATACAACTGTTTTTTCACCCCGCTGCTCAAGAACGCCATCGACTGGGCGAGCCGTCCCGATTCCGGCCAGCCTTCGCCTTTCGCCGGCAAGTTCGCGGCCCTGCTCGCCGCATCGCCGGGCGCGCTCGGCGGGGTGCGCGGCCTGCCCGCGCTGCGCATCCTGCTCAGCAACCTTGGGGTGCTGGTGCTGCCCGGCCAGTTGGCGGTGCCGCTGGCGCACGAAGCCTTTACCGACGACGGCAGCCTGCGCGACGCGCGCCTGGAGAAAACCCTGGGTGAGGTCGTCGGGGCTTTGCTGACCGCTTTCAAGCCCGCCTGAAGCGGTTTTCGGTGGCACGCGCGTCCCGTGTGCGTAGCGGGCGTGCTTGACCGCGCTTCGCTGCCTCGGC
>RRZT011193642.1_pt1 | contig 10313 bp, 9 predicted proteins | sample 2165551 | NCBI WGS metagenome assembly RRZT01 (sample SAMN10456910, study PRJNA506462) | wastewater metagenome | biome: wastewater; feature: sludge; material: wastewater sludge; isolation source: wastewater sludge with Escherichia coli K12::gfp cells carrying plasmid... | place: USA: Moscow, Idaho ...
ACGGAATATAAGATCGTTCATATTAGCAACCGTGGCAATAGTTGTTCCATCATTAAACGTGTTACTCAATATCACGGTATTTCCAACTTTAACCGGAACATTCAGCACAAGTCCACTGATTGTAGAGCGTATGAGCGTAGAACTGGTATTGGCATTACTGCGAGAAACTCCATCACGAACAACTTCCAAATTGTCAGCAGCAGCTTTTACTTCCTCTCGTGACTGATTATAAGACTGACGAATCTTGTCGTATTCGTCTGCGCTTACAAGTCCCTTATCGAAGAGCACTTTTTCACGCTGATAGTCAATCTTCGTCTGCTTTATATTTACACCAGCCAGACGGACACGAGCCTGCGCACTACTTAGCTGTCCCATATCAGGGATAACTTTTATCTTTGCTATAATCTCGCCAGCCTGAACAGTCTCTCCAGCGATCTTCATCAGTTGGGTAATGATACCGCTAATCTGCGGTTTCACGTTGACCTCGTTCCTAGGTTCAATCTTTCCAGTAACGACTGTTGTCTTTCTGATATCTCTCACGGTAGGCGTAAACTCGTCATATTCCACAGCCTGTGGACGTGACTTAGCCCAAAGGAATACAAATGTTCCTATAAAAAGCAAAGCTATAAAGCCTGCGACAATAAACTTAAAATACTTTTTCATATATTATTATGCTTGATTTCTTATTTCTTATTTTTTATTATTCGTCACGCATGGCGTCAACCGGTTTGATTGACATTGCCCTGAAAGCAGGGGCCAATCCGGAAAGTACACCAAGTATACTAAGAATCACGACTGCGCCTAAGGCTGTCCAGAAGCCGATTTGGAAATGTGAAGTAACAATACCATCTGTGGTACTAGCCATTTCTGCCAACTGCAAAATCATTACGGCGAAAAATATACCGCTCATACCGGCTACAGAAGTTAGAAGAATACTCTCACTGATAATCTGTCCAAGAATACTCTTTGGCGTAGCACCTATCGCACGTCGAATTCCGATTTCCGTGGTTCGTTCACGCACTGTAACCATCATTATATTGGAAACACCGATGGCACCTGCAAAAAGAGTTCCAATGCCGACAAGCCAAATTAAGAAGTTTACTCCCGAAAATAAATTGTCGAGCATTCCAAACATTACCTCAGTATTAAATACCGTTATTGCCTTCTCATCAGAGGGAGCCACAGAATGTGAACGTGCAATCACGTCTCTCATCTTCTGCGTGATTTTGCTCATCTTTATTCCACGTTTGGCCGTTACACAAATTAGGTGAACCTGATTACCATAATTATAAGCCTGCTGCATAAGCGTGAGCGGAATAACAACACTCTCCTCTGCACGACCATTGATACTCATGTTTCCAGAACTGTAGTCTACACCAACGACACAATAGTAGATCGAGTCTATTCTCACCAGTTGTCCACAAGGATTACCGCCTCCAGGAAAGAGATTCTTATAGATTTTCTTTCCAAGTACGCACACCTTTCTATGCTGTTGCATATCCATTTCGTTGAGATATCTGCCATAATATATCTTGGGGGACTCAACCTTTGCATAGTTAGAAAGCAAACCTTTAAGAGAACAAGATGATTTTTTGTTTTTGAAAGTCACATTACTGCCCCAACCACTTAGCATAGGCGTTACAATGTCAAGTTCCGGTACCTGTGCCTTCAACCTGTCAACATCGCTATAATCCATATTCCATTTACGCCCCTTGCGATAACCATCAAAAGCTTTTGTGGTAGGCTGTGCGAAGATTATTGCCGAATTGGTAGCAAAGCCCTCGAAATTATTTGATAGAATTTCTTTCAGTCCACTACCGCCACCAATAAGTCCCACAAGCATAAACACGCCCCAGAACACTCCGAATCCAGTAAGAAACGAACGGCTCTTGTTGCGCGTCAGCGTATCAAGGATTTCCTTGTATGTATCAAAGTCCAATCTCATATTACTCTGCCTTTAATGCCTCGATAGGTCGTATTTTAGCCGCCTTGCGTGCAGGAATAACTCCCGCTATCGTACCAGCTATAATCATTACCAATGTGGCGTTTATACAAACATCAAGTCCCACTGTTGGGTTTACGAACATGGTTGCCGTGAACAAACCGGAATCCACCTTCATGTGTCCTATTGTAGCATCCATGTATTCATTTGCAGCAATGCCAAGGAGCATTCCAATGTAGCCAAATAAAGTTGTGATGATGATACTCTCTATAATAATAAGCCGCAATATTGACCAAGGACTTGCGCCTATAGCCTTACGAATGCCAAACTCACGTGTGCGTTCCTTTACCGTTATTAGCATGATATTTGAAACTCCCACAATACCACTCAACAGCGTAAACAATCCGATAACCCACAAAGCAGTACGGATTACACTTGTACCCGTAGCCATTTGCATAGACTGGGTAAATCTATTCCACAACCATATTGACTCACCATCATCAGGTGCTGCCCTATGGTTCGTGTTTAGTTTAGCCCTATATCGTTTCTCGAAAGCTTCATTATCCTGATTTGTCTTCAGTCCATGGAACGAGAAAGAAATTTCATCTGTGGAATCACCTCGATTATATATTGTGCGCACGGTATTGAAGGCCGAATAAGCATTAGCATTCTGTCCGCTCTGGTCAGCCTTATATACGCCAACTATTCTAAAGCCAAACGGTCCCACATTCACATATTTACCTATAAGGTCGGCAATATGTCCCGGCATAAGTTCTTTAGCTTGATCTTCACTTAGAACAAGAACCTTTCTTGAACTGGAGTTATCAATGTTGTTGATATATCTGCCATGAAGCATTTCTATCTTATTGATCTGCTGTTCATTTGGATAGACTCCACTCAATGTTGTACTGATATAATTATCACCAACAGAAATGTTAACACCATTCTGCTGAATGCTTGCACCCATCTTGTCAATATTTGCACGGAAATTTTCGTTGGTGGTTTTCATGTCTCTAGTGTTAAGAGCTACACTTCTGCCTTCCTTCAAACCTTTGTATGCTTTGGAGGTTCTTCCACCATACACAACCATAGAGTTTGCTAAAAATTTACCAGAGTTTTGTTCGGTGGCATTAATAAGTCCATTACCTGCACCAAGAAGGAAAATAAGCATGAAGATTCCCCACGCAACGGCAAAGCCCGTTAACGCAGTACGCAGTTTGTTACGCTTGGCAGTAGACCATATTTCAGTTATAATATCACGCATAGGCAATCAGTATTATTTCATCACTCCATTTATTCCAAACGGTGAAGCATGGTGATCTAAATTTTCCTCTATCTTACCGATAAGTCCATCAGTGATGTGCACAATCTTGTTTGTTTCATTGGCGACACCACTTTCATGAGTAACCACGATAATTGTCTTTTTTTCTTCTTGATTGAGTTGCTTGAGAAGTTGCATTACCTCAACAGAGGTCTTACTATCCAAAGCTCCTGTAGGTTCATCGGCTAGAATTAATTTTGGTTGGGTTATTAGTGCACGTGCTATTGCCACACGCTGTTTCTGTCCGCCCGACATCTCATTAGGATAATGTTCCGCCCAAGGTAACAGTCCCAATCGTTCAAGATATTCCATCGCCAAATGGTGACGTTTTTTTCGCCCTACGCCCTGATAAAACAGAGGTAGTTCTATATTTTCCACGGCAGTCTTAAATCCGATAAGATTAAAACTTTGAAAGATAAATCCTATCATATGGTTGCGATATTCAGCAGCACGAGTCTCTGATAGGTCTTTTATCAATGTATCGCCGAGAAAATACTCGCCACTATCATAGTTGTCGAGAATACCAAGGATATTTAGTAAAGTGGACTTACCAGAGCCCGAAGCCCCCATAATAGAGACAAACTCGCCCTCTTCAATATCAAGGTTGATGCCCTTAAGCACATGCAACGGCTGCGCTCCACTGTAGGTTTTATTAATGTCTTTTAAGTGAATCATATTCTTTCATTAGACGTGAAACTTTGGCAAAAAGTTGCCTTAGACACATAAATATATTTATATTTTCTCTATTTTTAAAGTTTGATCGCAATAATTCATTACTGCCGGACGGTGTGTGATAAATATCACCGTCTTATCATGGCATGAGAGGATGTTGTGAAGAAGTTGACGCTCGGTATCAGGGTCGAGGGCACTCGTAGCTTCATCAAAAAGCATTATAGAACGATCACGTAGCAAACTGCGTGCAATAGCAATGCGCTGGGCTTGTCCCTCACTGAGTCCACCACCCTGTTCAGAACATAGCGTGTTTAAACCATCAGGCAACTCCTCCACAAAGTCAGCACAACTTTTATGAAGCGCATCCTGTATTTCTTCATCAGTGGCATTTAGTTTTCCTAAACGAAGATTGTCACGGATTGTACCACTCATTAACGTGTTGCCCTGAGGAACATAAACCAAATTACAACGATGGCATGGTGAAAGCGGTTGACATTCTACCTTATTATATATATAGACTGAACCTGATTGGGGTTGTAGCAATGCTAGAATTATACGTACAAGAGTAGTCTTTCCGGCTCCAGTCTCTCCAAGGATTGCAGTGCAACTACCAGGAGTGAAATCAAAGCATAAATTATCTATCACATTTCCATCCTTATCGGTATATCCGTAACTTACATTTTCAAATTTTATTCCACAAGGCGATTTCATTTCAATCGGTTCACCCTGTTCTTCAAGTGGATCTTCTTCCAATTCCATAAGTCGCTCAACGGCAGTAAACACACTGACGAAATCAGGCACTAACTTAGTCAGACTTCTTGCAGGAGTTTGTATTTTATTTACGAGCTGCAGGAAAGCCGTCATTCCTCCAAATGACAACGTGTGCATAGACATCCTGAGCGCCGCCCAAAGAAAAGCAAATAGATAGCCGAAGGCAAAACCGAAATTTACGATAAGATTACTGAAAAGGTTGAACTTTGTGCGTTTTACTACATTTTGCCTTAGTTCGCTCTGTGTATTTTCAAGTCTGTCAACCATCACGTCGTCGCTCTCTAGCGTTTTTATCAACATGCGGTGTTGAATCGTCTCTTGCAATACGCTCTGCACCTTACTATCACTGTCGCGCACCTTACGGGTGAGTCGTCTCATCTGTCCAACATAAATCTTGCTTACGGCAAGAAACATAGGAAATATGGCAATTACTATTACTGCAAGGAACTTATCCATTGAGAACAGATAGATGAACGCACCAAAAAACATAGCTATCACCGACAATGTATTTGGAATAGTTTCGGTGAGAAAGGTAACAACATTGTTCACATCAAACTCCAGTCTATTGAGGACATCTCCAGAATGATGACTTTCTCTTCCGTGCCATTGCGAGTGAAGAATACGATCAAGGATGCGCTGCTGCATCTTGTTTTGCGCCTTAATTCCAAGGATATTCTTTATCCATATTCCTGAAATATTAAGTCCAAAATCGCACAATATGAAAATGGCTATTATAGACACTGACAAATAGATACTACCATCCAACGTACCACTAGCCACATCAATGGCATGCTTCACAGCCCACACCTGAGCAAGACTCACGCCGACAGAAAGCAAGCCGATAGAAGCATTTAGCACAGCTTGCAACTGATTGCCCCGCCAAGCCCGCCAAAGCCATTTCAGCAGTGTCTTTGTGTCGTATTTATAATCTGGTATGCGGAGTAGTTTCTTTAATTTCATTGCATTTTGATATTGTATGAGGCAGACTATTGTCTAGTATCTGCTCCCCACATCATTTTTTCATGAAGCGTAGAAAAATAGCGTCGATTTTTAAGTTTCAATATTTTCACGCAATATGAAGCCTTGCTAATAGCAAGTTTTATACCTTCATCAAGTTTCTCGCTTCGACCATCCACAGCAATGAGAAAGTTGTGGGAACGTGATTCTACTTCAAGTTCTATCACGCTTGTATCATTAATTACAATAGGACGGACGTTAAGGCTGTGTGGTGCGACAGGAGTAATACATAGGCTACCGCTTTGTGGAACGATTATCGGTCCACCGTTAGAAAGATTATAAGCTGTGCTGCCTGTAGGCGTTGATATAACAAGTCCGTCAGCCTGATAGTTTACCAGAAAGTCACCGTTTACATGTGTCCTGACGCTAATCATTGATGCAGAGTCAAGTTTCAACACAGCAATATCATTAAGTGCAAAAGGGCTACCAACAATAGGTTCCCCATTAGTCTCCATTTTAATCACCGTGTGGTCTTCTATCATATAGTTTCCAGCAAGCACATTATCAAGCGTCTGTTCAATCTCGCCCGGCAAAACGTCGGCAAGAAATCCCAATCGACCCATGTTTACGCCGATAATTGGAATTTGGCGGTCACCAACTCTGCTAGCAGCACGAAGAAACGTTCCGTCACCACCAAGGGATATCACGTAGTCGGCATTATCGAAATCAACAGGTTCTATTAGCACGTCTGCATTATGACAGTCCATATACTTCTCTATTCTCTCAATATATGGTGCGATCTCGACACACTTGCATTCATTGCCAAAAACAGCAAATACTAATTTACGTTCACACATAATATTTTGTTGTTTCAATTTTTATTATTATTTTTGCAAATATAAAGAAAATAATTAAGAACTATGGCAAAAATATATGAATTTTTGGCAGACGGCTTCGAAGAAATCGAAGGACTGGCTCCTGTTGACATCCTCAGAAGAGGAGGTGTAGACATTAAAACAGTAAGTATTACTGGAAGTGAACTTGTTGAGACTTCGCATGGCGTCACCATCAAGGCAGACTTGAAATTTGAAGACATCAACAACTTTGACGATGCCGACATGATGCTTTTGCCGGGAGGAATGCCGGGAGCTACAAACCTCAACAACCATAATTTGTTGAAAAAGGCTTTGCTTGAACAAAACAACAAAGGTAAACGAATAGGTGCAATATGTGCTGCCCCGATGGTGCTTGGAGGACTTGGACTGCTAAATGGCAGAAAGGCTACATGCTCACCTGGATTCGAGAAATATATGACCGGAGCCGATTATACTGCCGAACTTTTCCAGATTGACGGTAATATAATCACAGGTGAAGGCCCTGCAGCAACATTGCCATACGCCTACAAAATTCTAAGTTTCTTCATCGGCGACAAGGCTACAGAAGACTTGCAGGTAAAGATGCAATACGCCCACTTAATGAATAAATAACCAATGGACTACATTATTATTGTTGCCGGAGGCAAGGGTATGAGAATGGGAACTGATATTCCAAAACAGTTTCTGCCTATTGGTGGCAAACCTATCCTCATGCGCACTATTGAGAGATTTCATGAGTACAATCCCAAATTGGGAATTATTCTTGTTCTCCCACAAAGTCAGCAGGAGTATTGGAAGCAACTGTGCGATGAACACAACTTTATAATAAGCCACACCATTGTGAATGGTGGTGAAACTCGCTTTGAATCTTCACGAAACGGACTAGCTACTATTCCTGACGAAGAGATTGGAGTTGCCGGAATTCACGACGGAGTAAGACCATTAGTATCTAAAGAGGTCATCGACAATTGCTTTGAAACTGCACGAGACGACTTCGCAGCCATCCCTGTAATGCCTGTTACTGACACGATAAGATATGTAGACAAACAGGGCGGTGGTAGAAATGTTATGCGCAGCGACTATAGAGTTGTGCAAACTCCACAGGTGTTTGATATACAACTGTTGAAGCATGCATACAATGCCGAATATCAAGAATCGTTTACCGATGACGCATCAGTCGTTGAGTCTCTGGGATGCCAAGCCACAATGGTAGACGGCAACCGTGAGAATATCAAGATTACTACGCCTTTTGACATCATTGTAGCAGAAGCTCTATTGAAATCACAACAATAATAAATTTCATACACATTGACTGGTATCCTAGATCAAGACATAATGTATCTGCCCGGAGTGGGTCCGAAACGAAAGGAAATATTGAGCAAAGAACTCAATATCACAACGTGGCGTGATCTGCTGGAATACTATCCATATAAATATGTGGACCGCAGCAAAATATATAATATCAACGAACTTAATGGCGCTATGCCTTTCGTCCAGATAAAGGGAAAAATACTTAGTTTTGAGGAATTTGCAATGGGCGCAAGACGCAAGCGCGTTGTGGCTCATTTCTCAGACGGTCGTGGAGTTGTTGATTTAGTATGGTTTCGTGGTACACAATACATATATAAGACTTATAAAGTTGGCACAGAATACATTGTTTTCGGTAAGCCTACTGTCTATGGCGGACGCTATCAGTTCGCTCACCCGGAGATAGAGAAGACTGAGGATCTGCAACTTTCGGAAATGGGTATGCAGCCCTATTACTCTACTACTGAAAAGATGAAGAACTGCGGAATGACGAGCCGTGCTATAGAGAAAATAACAAAGACGCTAATAGCAAAACTCCCAGAAGGTTCTTTGCAAGAGACACTTCCACAATTCATAACCGTACCATTGCATCTCATCGGACGTGAAAAAGCTTTCAGAGACATACATTATCCAAAGAGTATTGATGAACTGCAACATGCACAGTTAAGGCTTAAATTTGAGGAACTATTTTATGTGCAGCTCAACATCCTGAGATATGCCAGTGACCACCGACGCAAGTATCGTGGTTACATATTCAAACACGTAGGTAACTACTTCAACTATTTTTACAAGAACAACCTAGAATTCGAACTCACAGGAGCACAGAAGAGAGTGATGCACGAGATTCGCGCAGACATGGCTGACGGAAGACAGATGAACAGACTGCTGCAAGGTGATGTGGGATCTGGCAAGACACTAGTGGCTCTGCTATCAATGCTTATCGCTATTGACAACGATTTTCAGACTTGCATAATGGCACCGACCGAAATACTCGCTGAACAACACTTCAATACGATAAGAGAATTTCTTGCAGGAATGGACATACAATTGGAACTTCTTACAGGAATAGTTAAAAGAAAAAGGCGAAAGGATGTTTTAGAGGGACTGGCAAACGGCAATATTAAAATACTTGTCGGAACACACGCTGTTATAGAGGACACTGTGCAATTCGCACATCTAGGTCTGGCTATCGTTGACGAGCAACACAGATTCGGAGTGGCACAAAGAGCAAGATTATGGGCAAAGAGCGAGAATCCTCCACACATTCTAGTTATGACAGCAACGCCTATTCCAAGAACTCTGGCTATGACTATCTACGGAGACCTTGACGTGAGCGTAATAGATGAACTACCACCGGGAAGAAAACCTATAATCACAACACATAAGTTTGATACACAGATGACAAGTCTGTATACCGGCATACGACAACAAATAAACCAAGGAAGACAGGTGTATATCGTGTTTCCTTTGATTAAAGAAAATGAGAAGACAGACCTCAAAAATCTGGAAAACGGCTACGAATCGCTTAAAGAGATATTTCCGGAGTTCAAAATAAGCAAAATGCACGGCAAAATGAAATCTTCTGAGAAGGAAGAGGAAATGCGCATGTTCGTAAACGGCGACACTCAAATCCTTGTAGCCACAACGGTTATCGAAGTGGGAGTAAACGTGCCCAACGCATCTGTAATGGTAATTCTTGACGCACAAAGATTCGGACTTTCGCAACTTCATCAGCTTCGAGGACGCGTGGGACGTGGCGCAAAACAGTCTTTCTGCATACTCGTAACAAATCACAAACTTAGTGAGGAAACACGCAAACGCATAGACATAATGTGCGACACGAACGACGGATTCAAAATTGCTGAAGCCGACTTAAAGTTACGTGGTCCAGGAGACCTTGAGGGAACGCAGCAAAGCGGAATAGCTTTCGACCTTAAGATTGCAGACATCGCTCGTGACGGACAAATAGTGCAAATGGCACGAGACGAAGCTCAAAAAATAATAGATAATGACCCTAAATGCGAAAAAATAGAATATAAACTGCTTTGGAGTAGATTAAAAGAGTTAAGAAAAACTAATATAAATTGGACTGCAATATCATAGCAGACATTGATTCTTAGAGGGCTGAATTGCTATCCGACGGTAGCAAACAGATTGTTAAAAGTGAAATAAAATTCGTTAACAGAGACACAACTTTGAAATATTTTTGTTATCTTTGTAACGCTTTGATATTTAACGGTGTTCATTTTCCGTCCATCGTTAATTCCATTTGGATTAATTTTTTATTCATCCATCAGTGGTATGAAACCTAAAAATCAGATTATGAATTTAAAAAGAAATGTTAAAAAAATCTATATAGTCGCATTGTTTGCGCTAACGGTATTACCATCCCACGGTCAAGATCTCTTGGCACGTCAGGCTCCGATAGACCGCAAGTTGAAAGCAGTGGACACATTGGCATTAAAGA
>RRZT012308476.1_pt1 | contig 10313 bp, 11 predicted proteins | sample 2165551 | NCBI WGS metagenome assembly RRZT01 (sample SAMN10456910, study PRJNA506462) | wastewater metagenome | biome: wastewater; feature: sludge; material: wastewater sludge; isolation source: wastewater sludge with Escherichia coli K12::gfp cells carrying plasmid... | place: USA: Moscow, Idaho...
GAAGCCCGCTCCGCCACGCAACAGGAATTCCAGCGCTGCCGTAGCTGGGGCATCCGCGGCTTCCCCAGCATCATTCTCGACCGACAAGGAGAAATCACGCCGATCGCGACCGGCTATGCGCCGAGCACGAGGCTGTTCGCGCAGATCGAATCCGTGCTGGCAAGGTCTTCCCCCCGCACTTGAGGGGGAAGCAGAATCTCACTGGCGCGCGGCACGCAACAGCACCAGCAGCGCCCCTTCGCCACCGTCCTGCGGCTTGGCCTGACAATAGGCCAGCACTTCCTGACGCTGGGCCAGCCAGCCACGCAGCAACTGGCGCAGCACCGAGAGTTTCTGCGGCGACCCCAGGCCCTTGCCATGCACGATGCGCAGGCAGCGTTTGCCTTGATGCAGGGCTGTTTGCAGGAACGCCGCCACCTGGTGCCGCGCCTGGTCCCGATTGAGGCCATGCAGGTCGATTTCACCCTGAATCACCCAGCGTCCCCGACGTAGATCACGCAATACGCTCTGCGCCAGACCGTGGCGCAGATAGACCGGCTCATCGCCACCTTCCAGCCGATCCTGCAAGGTCAGCGGCGCCACCAGACTATCCAGCAGCACCGCCTGCACTTCAGCTGCCTGCTGTCTGGCCTGTGGTACAGGACGAGGTTTCTCCAGACTGGCCAGATTCCGTTCGGGCAAGGGAACCACTCCCCGCATGGCCTGCTGCAGGGCGGCAGTTTCCGGATCATCGGCAAGGCTTGTAACGCGCGCCTCATGCTGCCGCCAGTGTGCCGGCAGCTCTGGCTCTATGCGCTGCTTGCCCGTCTTTGCAGGCGGCGCCTCGGCAGCGGGGCGCCAAACAGGCCGGGGTTTGCGCAACTCCACCCGATTGCTGGGTGGCAAAGGGGTCACCCCGATCAGTGCAGCCCGCAAGGCGGCGTGATCGGCATCGTCTTCGCTATGCACACCCAGGCCGCCTGATTGCTTAAATAACGATCAGCCTCAGATGGCTGCTTCGTTCAATTCGCCGGTACGAATGCGCACCACCTGCTCCACCGGCAGGACAAAAATCTTGCCATCGCCGATCTTGCCGGAATGCGCAGCCTTGACGATGGCGTCGATGGCGGCATCCACCTGGTCGGTGGGAATCACCACTTCGACCTTGATCTTGGGCAAGAAGTCGACCACGTATTCCGCACCGCGATACAGTTCGGTATGCCCTTTCTGACGGCCAAACCCCTTGACCTCAGTCACGGTCAAGCCGGTGATCCCGAGTTCGGACAAGGCTTCACGTACCTCGTCGAGCTTGAATGGCTTGATGATGGCTTCGATCTTTTTCATGCTGTTCTCCGTTGGTGCATCAGAAATCTTCGGTATAACGCTGGGTTACCGGGTAACACCAGTCACTGCCAAAACTGCGGGCGCTCAGCCGCAAGCCTGGCGGCCCCTGCCGGCGCTTGTATTCGGAGCCGCGCAACAGGCTCACGACACGCTTGACGGCAGCTTCCGGCTGACCGCTGGCGATGATCTCGCGCGCGCTTTGCCCCGCCTCGATATAGGCATGGGCAATGGCATCGAGTACGGCGTAATCAGGTAGGGAATCCTGATCGGTCTGGCCCGGGCTGAGTTCAGCCGAAGGCGCGCGGGTCAGGATGTTGGACGGAATTGGCGCGCCACCGGGCAAACTGTTGCGATAGTGGCCAAGACGATAGACACGCGTTTTGTACACGTCCTTCAGCGTCGCGAAACCGCCCGCCGTATCGCCATAAAGCGTGCAATAGCCGACTGCGGTTTCCGATTTATTGCCAGTCGTCAGCACCAGAGCGCCACTCTGATTGGACAAGGCCATGAGCAGGTTGGCACGAATGCGCGACTGCAGGTTTTCATGGGTCAGCCCCATGGGCCGCCCGGCCAGAAGCGGGTCGAGCATGCCGGTGAAGGTCTGCATCGCCGGCGCAATGGGAATTTCATCATAACGGCAGCCAAAATGACGAGCCATGGCCCGGGCATCATCCAGGCTCATCTGCGCCGTGTAGGGCGAAGGCATCATCACCGTCTGCACCCGCTCGGCTCCCAGGGCATCGACGGCAATGCACAGCACCAGGGCTGAATCCATGCCACCCGACAGACCCAACAGCACGCCCGGGAATTTGTTCTTGCGCACGTAGCCGGCAACCCCGGCCACCAGCGCACTGTACAGTGCGGCATCCGCGCTCAATGGCGGCACCTGCTGCGCCGATTGCAAGCGAACGCCGGCTGCGCTCAATTCAACATCCACCACGCCCAGCGCTGCGGAAAACTCCGGCAACCGCATGACCAGCCGACCGTCGGCATCGTTCGCGGTGGACGCGCCGGCAAACGCCCACTCGTCCTGACACCCGACCAGTTGGCAAACAACCCGGGCCTGTCGCGGCATCGGCGCCGGCGCCTGATCGGCCGTAAAAGGCAGCGCCGAGAGCTGTAACAGCAAATCGCAATCCACAGGCTCCGCTGTCTCGCCGACAGCGATGGCACAGCGCAATCCGTCCAAAATGACCGGCGGCATGGGTTCGCCGGACGTAAAGTAGTGCCGCTCGTCGTAGCCGGCGTGCGTGGTCAGCCTGAGCTTGCGCGCCACCACCGTTGCCTCGCCCGCCAGCAGCTGCGAGGCGGCGTTGTACAGCCGCCCGCCCGCCACTTCCGGGTGACCGACCAACAAGGTCAGGCCCGGCACGCGTTCTGCCGCCCGCGCAGCCAGTTCGCGCAGAGCCCGCGTACTGGCCTGCAGGAAATCACTGCGCAACAGATAATCCAGCGGCGGGTTGCCGCACAATGCCAGCTCAGGCGTCAGGAGAACGCTCGCCCCCTGCGCTCGGGCCTCTTGTGCAGCAAGCAGAATCCGCTCGACGTTCCCTGAGAAATCCCCCAGGACCGGATCAAGCTGGGCAACGGCGATGCGCAGCATGATGTATTACTTGCTGTGTGAAGCGTGGAAACGGGTAACGCCTTCGATGATTTCCTGGCGCGCTTCTTCCAGACCCCGCCAGCCAAGCACCTTGACCCATTTGCCCGGCTCGAGATCCTTGTAGTGTTCAAAGAAGTGCGAAATCTGCTTGAGCAGGAGCGCCGGCATGTCTTCGTGGGTCTTGATGTTGTCGTACAGGGTGGTGAGTTTGGAGACAGGCACAGCCAGCAGCTTGGCATCCTGCCCGCCTTCGTCTTCCATGGCCAGCATGCCGAGCGGACGGCAGCGGATGACGACACCCGGCGGCAGCGAGAAGGGGGTCACCACCAGGACATCGACCGGATCGCCATCGCCGGCGATGGTGTGGTTGATGTAACCATAGTTGCAGGGATAGTGCATCGAGGTGCCCATGAAGCGGTCCACAAAGAGCACGCCGGAGCCGTCATCGGCTTCGTATTTGATTGGATCGGAGTGGGCGCTGATTTCGATGATGACATTGAAATCGTCAGGCAGCGACTTGCCGGCAGAAACCAGATTCAGGGACATCTTTGGACTCTCTGTAGTTGAGTTGCAGGTTAGGTAAAAGGGGTGAAATTATAACGCCGCCGTCACTTGCTCAGCTCCAGGCAGCGAGAAATTCGGGCCAGGGAGGCGCGGCGACGGTGTGCAGATGGTTTCTGACGAAAAGATGCTCGGCTGCTTCATCCGCCGCACTCAATTCACCGCGCAGCCGGCGAAAACGGGTATAGACGAGGTAGGTATTGACGACATCGGTTTCGCAGTAATCGCGGATTTCCGCTGCCTGCCCGGCCTGCCAGGCGTCCCACACCTTGCTGCCATCCATGCCGAGCTTGCCGGGGAAACCGAACAGCTTGGCCAGTTCGTCGAGCGGCGCGTTGGCGCGACCGTTGTACATCGCCAGCAGATCCATCAGGTCGAGATGGCGCATGTGATAGCGGCTGATGTAGTTGTTCCACTTGAAGTCGCGGGCATCGGCGTAATCGCCCTCGCCCATTTCCCAGTAGCGCGGCGCGCTCACACCATGCAGCATGGCGCGGTAGTGCAGCACGGGCAGATCGAAGCCACCGCCGTTCCAGGAAACGAGTTGCGGGCTGAATTTCTCGATGCCGTCGAAAAAGCGCTGGATGATGGCCGCTTCGTCCAGTTCGGGGGCGGCCAGCGACCATACCTTGAAGCCCTCGCGCGTGCGCAGGACACAGGAAATGCAGACGACCCGATGCACATGCAAGGGCAGGAAATCCCCCCCTGTTTTGGCCCGGCGTGCAGCGAACGCCCGCTCGGCCACCTCGGCATCGGACACTTCCGCCGGCCAATCGTTGATGCGCCGGATTCCCGCCACATCGGGAATGGTTTCGATATCGAAAACGAGCACCGGCTTCATGCCGGGAAAACTCCGGTGGACAGATAACGGTCACCCCGGTCGCAGACGATGCTGACGATGGTGGCGTTCTCCACCTGCTCCGCCAGCCGCAGCGCCACGGCGAGCGCACCGCCGGAAGAGACGCCGGCAAAAATCCCCTCTTCCGCTGCCAGTCGTCGGGTCATGGCCTCTGCCGCTGCCTGGCTGACGTATTCAATGCAATCAACCAGCTCCGGACGATAGATTTTCGGCAGGTACTCCTGCGGCCATTTGCGGATACCGGCAATCTGGCTGCCCTCTTCCGGCTGGCAACCGATGACCTGAATGTGCGGATTTTGCTCTTTCAGGAACTGTCCGGTGCCGACGACGGTACCGGTGGTGCCCATGCTGGAAACAAAATGGGTGATACCGCCGGCGGTATCGCGCCAGATTTCCGGGCCGGTACCGGCATAATGCGCCGCCGGATTGTCGGGGTTGGAAAACTGGTCGAGCAGGACGCCGCGACCTTCGGTCTGCATCCGCTGAGCGAGATCACGCGCCAGTTCCATGCCACCTTCCTTGGGCGTCAGCACCAGTTCGGCCCCGTAGGCACGCATGCTCTGCCGCCGCTCGACGCTCTGGTTCTCGGGCATCACCAGAATGAGGCGATAGCCCATGATGGCACTGGCCATGGCGAGCGCGATTCCGGTATTCCCCGAGGTCGCTTCGATCAAGGTATCACCGGGACGGATGCTGCCCCGTGCCGCGGCTCGCTGGATCATGGACAACGCCGGCCGGTCCTTGACCGAACCCGCCGGATTGTTGCCCTCAAGCTTGAGCAGCACACGATTACCGCGCGCTTCGCCGGCGGCACCGGGCAAACGCTGTAACGCCACCAGCGGCGTGTTACCCACAAAATCCTGCAGTGTTTTAAGCATGTGCCTGCAACCAGTCGATGTAACGGGAGACGCCTTCCTCGACAGTCGCCATGGGCGCCGAGTAACCCGCCGCACGCAAGGCACCGAGATCGGCCTGGGTGTAGGCCTGGTACTTGCCCTTGAGGGCTTCGGGAAAGGCAATGTATTCGACCTGGCCCGACTGCTGCAGTTCCGCCAGAGCCTGTGGTTCCAACCCGTTGTGCCGGCGACAGCCGTTCACCGCCGCCACGGCCACCTCGTTGAAACTCTGTGCCCGGCCAGAACCCAGGTTGAAGATCCCCGACTGCTCGGGGTGATCGAGAAAGAACAAATTGACCTTGGCCACATCCTCGACGTAGACAAAATCACGCATCTGACCGCCATTGGCATAGCCATGCGAACCCGCAAACAGCTTCACCTTGCCCTCGGCTCGGTACTGATGGAAATTATGGAACGCGACCGATGCCATGCGCCCCTTGTGCTGCTCGCGCGGGCCATAAACGTTGAAGTAGCGGAACCCGACGATCTGCGATGAGGGCGCCTTGGCCAGCCGCTGCCGCACGATCTGGTCGAAGAGGAATTTGGAATAACCGTAAACATTGAGCGGCGCCTCGTGCTGACGTTCTTCCTTGAATACGCTGGAGGCACCGTAAGTGGCTGCCGACGAGGCGTAAAGGAACTGCACGTCCTGATCCAGACACCAGTCGAGCAGGATGCTGGAATAACGGTAGTTGTTTTCCATCATGTACCGACCGTCGGTTTCCATGGTGTCGGAACACGCGCCTTCGTGGAAGATGGCTTCGACATCACCATCGAAGTGACCGGCCTGGATACGGGCAATGAAATCCTGCTTGTCGATGTAATCGGCGATATCGCAATCAACCAGATTCTTGAATTTTTCAGCCTTGGCGAGATTGTCGACCGCAATGATCTTGCTCACCCCGCGTTCATTCAGGGCCTTGACCAGATTGGCGCCGATGAAGCCGGCCGCGCCGGTAACGATGGTGTACATCCTCTCTCCTTACAAAGCGCCAGCGATTTCGTCGCGGCTGACGACGGCGGTACCAAGTTTGCCCACCACAATACCTGCCGCCACGTTGGCGACGCGAATGGCTTCTGCCCAGTCAGCACCTGCCGCCAGCATCACCGCCAGGGTGGCGATGACGGTATCGCCGGCGCCGGAGACGTCGTACACCTCCCGCGCCAGGGCTGCCTGGTGGTAGGTGTGCCCGTCGGTCAGCAGGCTCATGCCTTCCTCGCTGCGGGTGACGAGCAAGGCATCCAGCCCCAATTCGCCGCGCAGCTTTTCTGCCTTCTGCAACATATCCGTTTCCGAGTGCCAGCGACCGACGACACCGGCAAGTTCGGCGCGATTCGGCGTCATCACCGTGGCCCCGGCATACTTGCCCCAGTCATCGCCCTTGGGATCGACCAGCACCGGCTTGGCGGCAGCACGCGCCAAGCGGATCATCTCGCCGATATGCGTCAGCCCACCCTTGCCGTAATCGGACAACACAACGATGTCACAGTGCACCAGCTGCCGCTCGAATTCGGCCAGCTTGGCCCGCAGCACTTCATGCGACGGCGTGGTTTCGAAATCGATACGCAGCAGCTGCTGCTGTCGGCCGATGACGCGTAATTTGACCGTGGTATCGATCTCGGCATCGACCTGCAGATGGGCCGCAATCCCGCCTTCCTGCAACAGGCGCTGCAGGGCACGACCGGCATCATCCTCGCCCACCACCGAAATCAGCGCCGTCTGCGCGCCCAGCGCCGCCGCATTACGGGCCACGTTGGCGGCGCCACCCGGGCGCTCTTCCAGCCGTTCAACCTTGACCACCGGCACCGGCGCTTCCGGCGAGATGCGGCTGACATCGCCAAACCAGTAGCGGTCGAGCATCACATCGCCAACGACGAGCAGGCGCACCTGCGCAATTTTTTCCAGCATCATGTTCACAAATTCTGATCGAATTCTTCGTTACGGCGCGGCGGCGTGCTTTCCCAGTCGCCACAGGCTGGGCAGCGCCAGTAATACTGGCGGGCCTTGAAACCGCAATGGTTGCACCGATAGCGCGACAACCGCCGGGTGTAGTTCTGGATGATGGTCCGCGCCAGCTCCAGGTCCCCCTGGCTGTCCGGTGTCGCCAACGGCAGGCGCGCACTCATCAGCTTTTCCAGACCGACCAGACTCGGATGGCGCTGCAATTCGGCCTGCACCAGACGGTAAGCCGCCTCCGTACCTTCGCACTCAAGCACCAGCTGGTACACCACCTCGATCAGATCGAGCGAGGGGTAATGCTCCAGATAGCCACGCAACAGGGCCACCCCTTCAGCCCGGCGGTCCAGCTTGCGATAGGCCTCCAGGAGACGATGTGCCAGCAGCGACAGATAATCGGGATCCTGCTGCTCGACCCGCTGCCAGGCGGCAATCGCGGCTTCCGTCTGCCCTTCCTGGGCCAGCAGATCGCCCAGCAGCACGTTGGCCCGCACGCAGTTACGGTTTTCCCGCAAGGCAGCGGCCAGATGCTCTCGCGCCGCGTCGCTGCGCGACCGCATGATGTCGCCAGCGGCCAGCTCGCAGTAATACTCGGCCACTTCCTTCGGGCTGGCGATTTCCGGCAACTCACGGGCAAGATCGATGGCTTTCTGCCATTCCTTGCCCAGTTGGTAGATTTCCAGCAGGTAACGCTTGGCCTCCGTGGCCTGCGGCGTATCCTGCAGCCGATTGAAAATATCCTCCGCCCGATCAAGCAGGCCCGCCCGGAGAAAATCCTGCCCCAGTTCGATCATGGCGTGCAGGCGGTGCTTTTCTTCGACATCGGGCAAATCGAGCAGATTCTGGTGCATGCGGATGGCACGCTCCGTTTCGCCACGGCGGCGGAACAGGTTGCCCAGAGCGAAATGCAGCTCCACCGTCTGCGAATCGACGCGCGCCACTTCAAGGAAGGAATCGATGGCCCGGTCCGGTTGTTCGTTCAACAGGAAATTCAGGCCGGTGAAATAGGAGCGCGGCAGTGCCCGCGATTCCTGCACCACCTGCCGCATGTCGATGCGTGCAGCCATCCAGCCCAAGGCAAAAAAAACTGGCACCAGAATGAGTTGCCAGTGGTCAAGAAAATCGTTCATGCGTGTGCCGGCGTATCCATATCAGTGGCCGCAGCGGCTGCCGGAGCATGCAACAGGCTCTCCACCCGCGCCATCTCCGCCCGCTCCAGTTCCCGCTTCAGACGGGTGATTTCACGACCTTGCCGGTACAGTTTGCCGACCAGGGCCAGCATGCCGAGGAAGGTGCCGGCAGCAAAAAAAATCAGCAGCACCACGACCAGCGGCGCTTCCCATTGGTAATCGGCAGCCAGCTTCAGGTTAACCAGCTCGGTGTTCTGAATGGCAAAAAGGATCAGTACAGCAAAGACGACAAAACGCAGAATCCAGATGATGGCGGTCATGAGAATGATTTGAGCAAGAAAAAGGGGCAGTCACCGACTGCCCCTGAATTTAACACAATGGACCGACCTGGATTGAGTGCAATGCAGGTCAAGCAGAGCAATTCAAACCGCTTGATCGACCCGTTCGCGCAATTCCTTACCCGCTTTGAAGTGGGGAACCCACTTCGCCGGCACATCAACCTTCTCTCCCGATTTGGGATTACGGCCGAGGCGTGGCGGGCGGTAATTGAGCGCAAAGCTGCCGAAGCCGCGAATCTCGATACGGTCGCCGCGCACCAGCGCTTCCGACATCGCATCAAGAATCATCTTCACGGCAAGATCGGCATCTTTCGCCACCAGCTGGGGAAAACGTTCCGCCAGCTGGGCGATGAGCTCAGATTTGGTCATCGTGTCAGATCCGCTCAGCCTTGCTGATTCAGCTTGGCCTTGAGCAGTGCACCGAGGTTGGTCGTGCCGGAAGCAGCCGAAGAGGCATCCGCAGAGAACTTCTGCAGGGCTTCGTGTTGCTCGGCTTGATCCTTGGCCTTGATCGACAGATTGATGCCACGGGTCTTGCGATCCACGTTGATGATCATGGCTTCGACTTCGTCGCCCACCTTCAGGTGTTGCGACAGGTCTTCGGTACGCTCACGCGAGAACTCGGAGGCACGCAGATAGGCTTCGTTCTCGCCATCCAGCGCAACCACGGCACCACGGGCATCGACCGACTTGACCGTACCGCGCACGATGCTGTTCTTTTCGTGCGTGGCGATGAAGTTGGCGTACGGATCACCGTCGAGCTGCTTGATGCCGAGGGAGATACGCTCCTTCTCGACGTCGATGGCGAGCACCACGGCCTCAACTTCGTCACCCTTCTTGAAGTTGCGGATCGCTTCTTCGCCAGTTGCGGACCAGGACAGGTCGGACAGGTGCACCAGACCATCGATGCCACCTGGCAGGCCGATGAAGATACCGAAGTCGGTGATCGACTTGATGGCACCCTTGACCTTGTCGCCCTTCTTCTGGTTCATGGCGAAATCGTCCCACGGATTGGCCTGGCATTGCTTCATGCCGAGCGAGATGCGGCGACGGTCTTCGTCGATTTCCAGGATCATGACTTCGGTTTCGTCGCCCAGCGACACCACCTTGGACGGATGCACGTTCTTGTTGGTCCAGTCCATTTCGGACACGTGCACCAGGCCTTCGATACCCTGTTCGATTTCAACAAAGGCACCGTAATCGGTCAGGTTGGTGACCTTACCGAACAGACGGGTGCCGGCCGGATAACGGCGGGCAATACCGACCCACGGATCGTCGCCCAGCTGCTTCATGCCCAGCGAGACGCGGTTCTTGTCGGCGTCGAACTTGAGGATCTTGGCGGTCACTTCGTCGCCCACGTTGAGCACTTCGCTCGGGTGACGGACACGGCGCCAGGCCAGGTCGGTGATGTGCAGCAGGCCATCGATGCCGCCCAGATCGACGAATGCGCCGTAGTCGGTGATGTTCTTGACCACACCCTTGACGATACTGCCTTCCTTGAGATTGGCCAGCAGCGCTTCGCGTTCTTCACCCACCGACGCTTCCAGCACGGCGCGGCGCGAAACGACCACGTTATTGCGCTTGCGATCGAGCTTGATGACCTTGAATTCGAAGGATTTGCCTTCGTACGGGGTGGTGTCCTTGAC
>RRZT011801466.1_pt1 | contig 10311 bp, 11 predicted proteins | sample 2165551 | NCBI WGS metagenome assembly RRZT01 (sample SAMN10456910, study PRJNA506462) | wastewater metagenome | biome: wastewater; feature: sludge; material: wastewater sludge; isolation source: wastewater sludge with Escherichia coli K12::gfp cells carrying plasmid... | place: USA: Moscow, Idaho...
AGGAGTGTCAAAAGTATGATCTTCAACAAAATCAGAATCAATGTCTTTTGGTGGCTCAGGAATTTTGGTAACGCAATTACTAAGCGAGATAAGTAGCATACTCATTATAAGTATTTTGTGTGATTTTTTCATACAATTATTTAAGGTTAACAAAATACAAAAATACACCTTTTTAGCTAATATTCTCATTTTTATACAAAAAAAATAGAATTTAACGTAAAAAAAAACACTATTTTCGTTTTTCAACAAAAATAGTGTTCTATCTCAAATAGTCTCTTTTCAGTTTATTCGTTGGCTGCTAAACCTTTTCTGTAATCTTCAATTACGGTTTCACTCATACTCATGCTCGAAAAACCTCCATCGTGAAGTAGATTCTGCATAGTTACTTTTTTAGTTAAGTCGCTAAACATTACTACGCAATAATCAGCACAATCTGCAGCTGTTGCGTTGCCAAGAGGAGATAATCCTTCTGCAAAATCAAGCAAGGTGTCTAATCCTTTTACGCCATTCCCAGCGGTAGTTGGTGTTGGTGATTGAGAGATAGTATTGATACGTACTTTTTTATCACGACCATATATATAACCAAAACTTCGTGCAATGGATTCGAGCAATGCTTTTGCATCAGCCATGTCGTTGTATCCACATACAGTGCGTTGAGCAGCCATATACGATAAAGCTATTACAGAACCATATTCATTGATAGCATCCATCTTTTTTGCTACTTGCAATACTTTGTGAAAAGAAATAGCAGATATATCAAGGGTAGTACTAAGCATTCCATAGTCTAAATCATCGTAAGCACGACCTTTGCGAACATTTGGTGACATACCAATTGAATGCAAGACAAAATCAATTTTACCACCTAAGATTTTTATTGATTCAGCAAATACATTTTCCAAATCGGCTACGTTTGTAGCATCGGCTGGGATAATTTGAGCATTTAATTTCTTGCCTAATTCGTTAGTTGTACCCATACGTACAGCTAAAGGTGTATTGGTAAGAGTAATGGTAGCACCTTCTTCTACTACTCTTTCAGCTACTTTCCATGCAATAGACATATCGTTTAATGCACCGAAGATAATTCCTCTTTTTCCTTTTAGTAAGTTATTTCCCATGTTTTCTGTTTATTAAAATTGCACAAAATTACTCCTTTTGTTCAATAAGTTCCAAACTAAATCCCTCTTTTTTTATTTTTTCTATCAATCTCATATTTTTTCAACATGCTTTTTGTTTGTAATAAGGTCTTTGCCCTCCCAAATTACATAAGCCTTATGTGCTTGATTTAAAAACATTTGCCATCCGTTACAGGTCGTTGCTCCTCGTGTTTCGGCTTGGTGTAGAAAAAGCGTACGTATTGGGTTGTAGATTAAATCATATACTAAGTGTTTATCTGTAAGAAAATGATAGGGTATAGGAGGACAATGTTTTACTTCGGGGAATGTTCCTACGGGGGTGGTGTTCACAATAATAGTGTATTGTTGCAAAATTTCTTTTGTTAGTTGCTTGTATGTAAGTCCTTTAGATGGGTCTCGTGATACAAATTGTGTATTAATCTTTAATTTTTTTAGAGCATATAGAATCCCTTTTGAGGCTCCTCCTGTACCTAATATCAGGGCGTGTGTATGGTGGGGTTTCACAAAAGGTTTGATAGCTTCTGTAAAGCCAAACCAATCAGAATTGTATCCTTTCAAAAAACGTTTTCCGTTTTTTTCTGTAATTTTTATTACATTCACAGCTCCAATCTCTTTTGCTTCGTCATCAATTTCGTCCAAATATTCCATTACTTGCTCTTTGTATGGTATGGTTACATTTAAACCACACAAATTAGGAGTATCATTCAATACTTTCATTACATCTTTAATGGTGGGTAGTAAATAATTGTCATACCTGGCATCAATAGCTTGTTCCTGAAATTTCTCATTAAAGTAAGCTTTTGAGTATGAATGATGTAATGGATTTCCTATAACACCGTATTGTTTCATAATGGTAGTTTATTTTTGTTTTATTTTTAGTATGCGTATGTACGTTTATTAATTTTTGCAATAATCCAGCTACTAGGTTGTTAGATTAATGTATTGTAGTGCATCTGGGTATATTTCTAGAAATAAATTTAATGCTTCAGTATTTATATTGATAGCTTTTTGTAGATGTTCTTTGGCTGGCAGATAATTTTCTTCACCGTAATACGCCATAGCAAGAAATAAGTGTATATTGTCTGTTTCATGATCTAATTCAAACGCTGTTAAATAGTAATGTAATGCCATTGAAAAGTTTTCTTGTTCCAAATATAAATTTCCAATGCTAGTTAATGTTTCGGGTTGGTTGCTGTTTAACTCGATAGAAGTTAAATAGGCTTGTAGCCCTTTTGAAGGGTCATCTAAATTGATATATGCTTCGCCTAAATATACCCAAGCTTCACTTAGTGTTGGATCTAATTCAATGGCACGTACAAAATAATTGATACTTTTTTGAAATTGTTCTTTTTCCAAATGGCAAATACCTACACCTACCATTGCCTCAGTATTGTTTGGTTGCATATCTAATACCATACTGTAATAATGCAAAGCTAAATCAAAATCTTCCATTTTTTCATAACTTTCGGCTGCAAATAGTAGTGGTGTAGCTTTGTGTTCTGTTTGCTCAGCATACATTAAATAGGTTTCGGCTGCTTTTTTGTAGTTATCGTTTTGGTAATAAGCATGTGCCAATAGTTGCCATGCCATAGCATCTTCTTCATTTATAGCGGTAGCATATTCGTATGCCTCTATGGCTTTTGCATAGTCTTTTTGAGAATAAAAGACCTGCCCCAAATTAAACCAAGCTTCGTCGGAATACGGTTCAATGTCTAAAATACGATGGTAAGTTGCAATGCTATTGTCTATTTGATTAAGTTTTTCGTAGCAAAAGGCAATTTCAAATAAAATATTGATGTTATACACATTTCGAGTGTGTCCAATAAGTAAGAAATCAAGTGCTTTTTGGTAATATTCATTATTTAAATACACATAAGCAATATCCAAATAGATTGTTTCATCTTCTTGTGCATAGGTATTAATTAGCTCTTTGCAGTTTTTTTCTGCTTGTACTTCTTGCTTGGTTTTGAGCAATATTTCGGTTTGTAGTAGATGTAATTCTATATCAGAGGGATATAAAGCTACTAATGAATTGGTATGTTGCAAAGCTAGCTCTAGGTCGTTCAATTCTATTAAGATACGTACTTTAGATGTTTCTAACCCAATATTGTTTGGGTGGAGTTTGAGCCCAAATTCAATAGCTCGTTTAGCATCCTTTACACGCATTCTTCGCAAATAGAAATCAGCTAATTGCTCCATTTCTTCTGCATCAAAATAGCCTCCAGTAAGATTGGATTCATAATTTTTAAGAAGTTGAGCGAACCGTTCATTAGCGTTATCTAACTGCTTCATGGTATTCCTTTTTCTGCAAAAATACAAGTAAATTGGCTGATAACGAAACTTATACATTAAAAGTTATTAACAACAAAAAATGTGTTGATTGTAATTTATTCTTTCAGTTTTGTTGTAGATTCGTGATAGCACTCTCTACATAATGGTTGATAGTCGGCTGTTTCTCCGAGCAACACTTGTTTGTCCGAATTTGTTAAACGATACGAATAAAGGGCTAAATGACCACATTTAACACAAATAGCTCTTACTTTGGTAACATGTTCAGCAATAGCACATAAAGCAGGCATTGGACCAAACGGATTACCCTTAAAGTCCATATCCAAACCCGCTATGATTACACGCATTCCTTGATTGGCTAATTGTCTACACACATCTATTAATCCCATATCAAAAAATTGAGCCTCATCAATACCTATTACATCAACGTCATTTGAAAGTAGTAATATATTTTGTGAAGAGTCAACCACCGTTGATAATATTGAGTTTTTATCGTGCGATACAACCTCTGTCTCCGAATAACGCACATCTATGGCAGGTTTAAATATCTCTACATGTAATTGTGCAATTTTTGCCCGTTTTAGACGACGGATAAGTTCTTCGGTTTTTCCAGAGAACATAGATCCGCAAATAACTTCGATTGAACCTCTTCGTTTTTCTGATTGACGTGATGTTTCTAAATATATCATTTGTTGCTTTTGAGTTTAATTACTACTTTTGCAAAAATAATTAATTTCTTCAGAAAAAAGGCTCATGGAAAAAAATATTTTAATTGACCAAATGCTCAAAGATATCAAAGAGCTTGAATTAATTGTGAATGGTGTGCGTACAATGAATACGATTCATCCAATAATGCAACAATTAGTAACTAGAAAGTTTAAAAATTTGGAAGAAAACTTTTCGTTGGTATTGCAAGATAGTGTGCCTACGGATAAGGGTGCTCCAAAGTTTACTGATGTTAACGATGAAGAAGATAGTATTACCAGTACAGACGATACTACCACAACTATTTTGCTGGATGAGGATATTGAAGAAATTGAGTTTGTGGATACACGCAAAAAAGAGCAACCAGTTTCCCAACCAACAGTAAAGTCAAGCACATCACCTACTATTCCACCTTCACAAAATGAACCGCGTACGTATACTCAACAAAAATCTAGTATTCAACCAGAAACGACCATCCATAAGGAAACCCCAAAGCCTGCTTCTGTCATTTTAGCAACACCCAAAACAAGTGCTGTGGATGCTCGACTTGTAACCGATTTGCGTAGAGCGATTGGTATTAATGATAGGTTTCGTTTTAAACGCGAATTATTTGGTGGAGATGAACAAAAAATGATGGAGACAATAGATATATTAAATCAATGTTCGTCATTGCAAGAGGTAGAAGAGTATATTGATGCCCATTTTGATTGGCAAAAAGAGGATAGTACATACGTCTATTTTTCAGAAATATTACACAAACGTTTTGCTCATATATAAAAAAATTGTATGAAACTATTTGTAGTGCCCACGCCAGTAGGAAATTTGGACGATATGACATTTCGGGCTATAGAGGTGCTCAAAAAAGTCGATTTTATTTTAGCCGAAGACACACGAACAAGTGCTGTTTTGCTCAAGCATTTTGATATTAAAAACACCCTTATTGCTCATCATAAATTTAACGAGCACAAAGGATTACAACCCATTATAGAACGCTTGTTAGCAGGACAAACAGGGGCTGTTATTTCTGATGCTGGGACACCTGGTATTTCTGATCCTGGTTTTTTGATAGTACGTGCCTGTATCGAACACAATATTCCAGTAGAATGTTTGCCAGGAGCAACAGCTTTTGTCCCTGCATTAGTTAATGCTGGTTTGCCCATGGACCGTTTTTGTTTTGAAGGCTTTTTACCCCAAAAAAAAGGCAGACAAACACGTTTGCAACAATTAAAATTTGAAACGCGTACCATTATTTTGTACGAATCTCCGTATCGGGTAGTGAAAACATTAACACAGTTGGCAGAAATATTGGGACAAAATCGTAAAGCCTCTGTATCGCGCGAAATATCAAAACTGTACAACGAAACAATTAATGGCACCTTGGCGGATATCATAGCTCATTTTGTGCAAAAACAACCCAAAGGTGAATTTGTGCTAGTAATTGCAGGTGCAAATGTAAAACATGCGGAATTGGATGAATCTTCATCAGAAGAGGATGAATGAAATTTTATCCAAAATTTTATCTAAAAAAATAATTGATTTGTAATTGATTATGTATCTTTGTAACCGAAAAACACAAGTAACACTTTTTTAAAACATTATTTTATGAAAAAATTACTATTAGCATCTGCAATTCTTGCTATTCTGTTTTCATCATGTGGGTATGAAAGCAAAGAATTCAAGGCTCTTAAAGCAAAGAATGATTCTATTTTGGCAGTACAAGAACAACAAATTGCCGAAATGAATGAATATATGGCTCTTGTTCAAGAAATTGATAATGGCTTTTCGGCTATCAAACAATCGCAAGATATGTTGAGTATTAGTTCTTCTTACGAAGGTCAACCTAACGAATCATTGCGTACACGTTTTACAAATGATTTAAACACGATTAACCAAATTTTAGCGGATAACAAGTCAAAAATTGCCGACTTAGAGAAAAAAGTAGAAAGCGGAAAGTTTCAATCGTCAGAATTGCGTCGTACCGTAAATAGACTAACCGAAACATTAAACCAAAAAAATCAAGAACTAGAAGCATTAAGTGCTGTGTTGGCTAAAAAAGACATAACGATTGATAGTTTAGTGGTAGAAACACAAGCATTGTTACGCAAAACAGCTGACTTGGAAATGGAAAAAAATGTAAATTTGCAAGAAATTGCCAAACAAGATGCTGATTTAAATCGTGTGTACTATAAACTGGCTACACGCAAAGAAATTAAAGATAGCAATATTGATGTAGATAAAATGAAATCAACTATCCGCAATGGAATGTTTACCGCTGCCGATAAACGTGAATTGGATGCTGTTGAAATTAATTCGAAACGTGCTAGAGTATTAACTAAGCACCCAGTTAGTTCATACGAGTTACGTCAAAAAGCTGATAAAACATATACCTTGATTATTAAAAACCATACTGATTTTTGGAGTATGTCTAAATATTTATTGGTACGTATTGATTAGTAAAAAGTTAAATAAAGGTGGTAAAAGTACGCAAGAATTTATTTTCTGCGTACTTTTGTTTTTATATCGTGGTAAGAAATGAAATATAAACATCTATTTTTTGATTTAGATAATACCTTGTGGGATTTTGATAAAAATTCGCAAGTAAGCTTGCACGAGCTTTTCGATGCATACCAGCTAATACATTACTACCCAAGGTTTGAGGATTTTTTTGAGATATTTAAGAAACAAAACGAAGTGTTATGGGAAATGTATGGGAAAGGGCAGATAGATAAAAATTTTTTGCACTACGAGAGGTTTCGTTTTCCTTTTGAAAATACACCCTTCGAGGCACAATTGCGTTATAAAGAGTTAGCCGATGAGTATTTGTTGGTAGTGAAAACAAAAACGCATCTTAAACCTTTTGCCAAAGAAATATTGGAATACCTCAAGGATAAAAATTACATGATGTACATTGTATCCAACGGATTTACAGAGGTGCAATACCATAAACTGGAAAATGCAGGTATTGGTACCTATTTTCAACGTATATTTTTATCCGAATCCATTAAAGAACATAAACCATCGAAAGCATTTTTTGATTATGCAATTACATCATCAAATGCTCGAAAGACTGAAAGTTTGGTGATTGGTGATAACTGGGAAGCAGATATTGTAGGAGCTAAAAATGCAGGTATAGACCAGGTTTTTTACAATTATACGAACCGTATTGATTTGCCATTTGCCCCTACATTTCAGGTAAGTTGTTTGTCTGACTTAAAAAATCTTATTTAATCCTATGCATCTGATTGATACACACTCTCATATATATCTTTCCGATTTTGATGCTGATAGGGAGGAGGTTGTTTTGCGGGCACAATCTGTTGGCGTAAAACATGTTATTTTGCCAAATATTGATGCATCTACCATACAGCCATTGCATGTCACCGCCCATACATATACGGGCTTTTGTCATCCATTAATAGGTATTCATCCAACCAGTGTTAAGGCTGATTACAAAGATGAAATTGCGTTTTTTAAAGCACAATTTGAGCAGTATCCGTATATCGGGATAGGTGAAATTGGCATTGATTTGTATTGGGATAAAACGTATCTGCACGAACAAATAGAAGTTTTTGAATATCAAGTAGATATGGCTATCAAACATGCATTGCCCGTGATCATACATTGCAGGGAGTCGTTCAGAGAAATTATGCAAAGTTTGCAGCATTTTGATGCAAAACAACTAAAAGGAATTTTTCATAGTTTTACAGGTACCCCTGATGAGGCAAATGAAATTTTTGGAGCAGGTAATTTTAAGTTGGGCATCAATGGTGTAGTAAGCTATAAAAATGCTATCTTTGCACAGCAATTGCAACACATACCATTGTCGGCTATTGTATTAGAAACAGACGCTCCCTATCTAACACCAGTGCCACATAGGGGAAAAAGAAACGAGCCATCATATTTGCCGCATGTAGTAAAAAAGCTAGCTGAAATATATGGAGTAAGTGAAGAAAAAATTGCACAAACAACAAGCAATAATGCTTATCAAGTATTTCCAAGCTTGATAGACGTGTAAAAAAAAGGAGAGGTGCTCGAGTGGTTGAAGAGGCACGCCTGGAAAGCGTGTATACCCCAAAAGGGTATCGTGAGTTCGAATCTCATCTTCTCCGCAAAAAAACGACAAAAGTCCAAAATAGTTTGGACTTTTGTCGTTTTAGTAAATAGGGGTATGTAATCCTTTTTAAAGTTCTTATTACCTAATTGGAACTCACGGAATTAACCAGCTATCTTGGTTTAGTGAATTATTGTCGTTACAAACGACAAACCATAAACCCCTCGTTGTGTAAACGAGGGGTAGGGATTGCTATATTGTTTGTGCAATCGGTATAACTTCGATATAGCGAGACGCTATGCCGAACACCCAGATTGTCAAACTTCACACTACGGAGAACAGGGGGGATGAATTTTTTACTTCTCTTTTTTCAAGCCAGCATCACTGAGCCCATTGTCAGTATATTGGTACTTCTGCTACTGTTTACATATCTATTTTGTGCTGATTTTTTTTATTTCTTTATCCAAGTCCGAAAGGTACTTTTTATCTTGTTCTATTCGAAATCCTTCATATTCTTTATGTGCCTTATCAACAGCCATTTCGTGACTTATGCTACCAGCATTAGGCAATATATCCAAACTGTTGTTATCCAAAAACTTATTGGTTCGCTCCAACCAATCGCTCATTTTCATTAATTGATTTCGGCGTGCCTGAAACTCTGCTAAATCTAGAAATGCACTTACCAATAAGTTCAAATCTGTTATTTCAGTTTCATCTAAATAATTTTTGGCAATGCTTACGTCACTTTTTAGAATTTTACCTTCTGGTGAGTTTTTCCAAGAAGTTAAACCCATAAAATCTTTCGATTTATCAGCTCTGGAATAGATTATCTCGGCAGCAATTTTGCCAGTTATTGCAAAATGAAGTTTATTCTGCACCATTTTAAAAAACAGCTTGGCTTCTTCTGCGTTCTTTGAATAATCTGAACTGCATTGCTCAAATATATCTCCTAATTTTTGATATAATCTACGTTCACTGCTTCGTATTTCTCTGATACGCTCCAGCAATTCATCAAAATAATCTTTGCCAAAAGGTTTGCCATTTTTCAGCATTTCATCATTGAGTACAAAACCTTTCACGATGAACTCTTTAAGGGTTTGAGTGGCCCAAATCCGAAATTGTGTGGCTTGTTTGGAGTTTACCCTATAGCCCACGGCTATAATAGCATCGAGATTATAGTATTTGGTTTTATAATTTTTCCCATCGCTGGCAGTTGCCGAGAATATCTCGGTAACTGAATTTGCCTCTAACTCACCACTGTTAAAAATATTTTTTAAATGCAGCGACACATTATCTGTGGAGCAATCAAAAAGCTGTGCAATGGACTTTTGGCTCAGCCAAAAGCTTTCGTTTTGGTAAGTTACGTTGATGCTAACTGTACCATTCTCGCTGCTATATAATACGATATTATTTTCATTCATCTCTTACTTCTTTTTACTTAATCCGACACTTCACCTGCTCCCAGCCTTATCCAACCGCTGTTGTGGCTACTTATACCCCCACCTAACAGGTTTCCAAAACCTGTTAGGATGTAACAAATTTTATATTATTAGAAATCAAACGATTTTTGAATAGTGTTAATAGTGTTGATTTTCCTGAACGGCGTAATCCAGTTACTATTTTGATAAGGTCTTTTTCCTTGTAGGATAATAATTTATCAAAATATTCCTTTCTTTCTATTAAATCTTTCATAGTACAAAGATAATTAAATTATCAAAACTATTAAAAATTGCAAGTTTTGATAATTTAAGGCGTTTTTTTGGTAACACACAGCGTTAGTCTTTCTAAAAATTTCAGTTTAGCATACATTTTTCTCACAAGTAGGGGGCGTTTTAACGAACTTTCAATCTAATAATGGGGATTTATTTCTATCATTGGTCTAGTGTATTGCTGTCGTTACAAACGAAAAACCATTAACCCCTCGTTGTGAAAACGAGGGCTAGGGATTTCTTATGTCTTTTTTGTTTGGTTCGAATATGGAAAGCTGGAGCTTTCCTTTTTATACCAACTGTACATATAAAATGACCTAAAGTCATTTACTATGTTTACTGTTGTTAATGCCGATTGAGTATTTCGAGATGCGTATGGAACATCCCGCATAGCGGGACAAACAAATAGGACAATGAGACTTTG
>RRZT010565951.1_pt1 | contig 10310 bp, 8 predicted proteins | sample 2165551 | NCBI WGS metagenome assembly RRZT01 (sample SAMN10456910, study PRJNA506462) | wastewater metagenome | biome: wastewater; feature: sludge; material: wastewater sludge; isolation source: wastewater sludge with Escherichia coli K12::gfp cells carrying plasmid... | place: USA: Moscow, Idaho ...
CGACCTGACGCAATACGCGCTCGCCAGTGACCGCGCCGACGAATCCGTAGCCCACCTCTACGACCCCCTGCACCCAGGCGTTCTGCAACTGCTCGCTACCACCATCCGCGCCGCCAATGCAGCAGGCAAGCCCGTAAGCGTATGCGGCGAAATGGCAGGCGATACCACCTTTACCCGCTTGCTGCTCGGACTGGGCCTGCGCAGCTTTTCCATGCATCCAGCGCAAATACTGGCTGTTAAACAAGAAATCGTACGCTCCGATGCAGGCAAACTGGCAGACTGGGCGCAGCGCGTCATCCACAGCATGGAGCCAGCCAAAGAAATGGCCCTGCTGCAAACCCCGTAAACACCATCAACGCTACCTAAAAAGCCGCCCACACCCCACCCATACACACCATGCCGCCCACCCTCTGCATTGTGCAAACCAACCCCACTGCGGGCGACCTGCAACACAACGCCAGCGCCCTGCTCCAAGCTACCCGCACAGCCTACGCGCAAGGCGCACGCTTGCTGCTCACAGGGCACATGGCATTGTGTGGAGCGCCGCTGCACGATTTGGCGCAACTTGCCGCCTTTACCCAAGCCTGCACCGCCACCCTGCAAGACATGGCGGCACAACTGGCTGACTTGCCCGATTTGTGGCTCATCACCAGCCACAGCCACGGCATAGCTCTGCTGCATCAAGGCCAAGTCACCCCTTTGCAAACAGCCCCCTTGCAGGCAGCCCCTTTGCAAGCCGCCCCCGTCACACCCTGCCTGCTTGAGCTACCCCATCTGCGCCTTGCCTTGCTGCTAGCCACCGATGCAGACGAAACCAGCACCAGCCTGCCAGCCTGCCCCGCCTTGGCTGGCGCACAGCTACTGTGCGTGCTTGCCGCATCACCTTGGCATATGGGCAAAACACACAGCCGCGAGCAGCACTACAGCGCACTGGCGCAGCGCCTGCGCATGCCTATTCTCTACAGCAACATCGTTGGCGGGCAAGATGCAAGCGTGTATGACGGCGGCTCATTTGCCCTGCAAGCCAACGGCGCACTGGCAGGCCGCGCCCGCAGCTTTGCCAGCGACATCTGGCATGTGCAAATACAAGCACCAGCGACAACACAATCACCAACGCACAGCACACCATCTGCGCCCCTCACCCTGCAAGCCAGCACCACCCCCAGCACCGAAACGCCCACGCCCGACGATGCCACGCTGGGCTTGCCCCCCTGCCAGCAGGGCTACAGCCGCCAAGCCGTGTGGCAAGCACTGGTTCTGGGCTTGCGCGACTATGTACGCAAAAGCGGCTTCAAGCACGTGGCGCTGGGCTTGTCTGGCGGCATAGATTCCGCGCTGGTACTGGCACTGGCGGTTGATGCGCTCGGGCGCGAACAGGTGCAAGCCGTGATGATGCCCTCGCCCTACACCGCAGACATATCCCTTGCCGATGCCCGCGCAATGGCATCCAAACTGGGCGTGCGCTACCACGAAATAGCCATCTCCCCCGCTCTCAACGCCCTGCAACACAGCTTGCAACCCCTGCTGGCAAGCAGCCCCAGCCCAAGCGCCCCTGCTGCCACCAGCACCACCACTGCCGAAAACCTGCAAGCCCGCATCCGTGGCACTTTGCTGATGGCACTGTCTAACCAAACAGGCGCACTGGTGCTGGCCTGCGGCAACAAAAGCGAGCTTGCCACGGGCTACTGCACCCTGTATGGCGATATGGCGGGCGGCTTCGCGCCCATCAAAGACGTGCTCAAAACCCAAGTCTATGCACTGGCGCGTTGGCGCAACACGCACAACCCCTTTGGCACATGCGAAGCTCCCATACCCGAGCGCATCATCACCCGCGCCCCCAGCGCCGAACTGCGCCCCGAGCAAACCGACCAAGACAGCCTGCCCCCCTACGACGTGCTTGATGCCATCGTGCTGCAATACGTTGAGCACAACCTGCCCGCCGCCACCCTCTTGGCTCACGGCCTGCCCGCTGCCGCCGTGCAGCAAGTCACCCGCCTGATACACGCCAACGAATACAAGCGGGCGCAAGCCGCACCAGGCACGCGCATCAGCCGCCGCGCCTTTGGGCAAGGCTGGCACTACCCGCAAGTCAATCGCTACCGCCAAATTTGAGCTTTTTCTAACACAGCCATACAGCCAATTCTGCGCACTCTTACAATACGCCCCATGCAACAAATCAAACACCAACTCCTTAGCACACTGGCCGCCGAGCTAGAAAAACTCAGCCCTGGCGCGGGCAGCAAAGCCGCGTTTGAGTCACCCAAACAAGCCTCCCACGGCGACCTTGCCACCAACGCCGCCATGCAACTGGCCAAGCCCCTCAAGCAAAACCCACGCGCCTTGGGCGAGCAGCTCAAAGCCGCGCTGGAAGCCACCCCCGCCTTTGCGCAATGGGTTAGCGCCATAGAAGTTGCGGGCCCAGGCTTTTTAAACATCCGCCTCAAACCGCAAGCCAAGCAGCAAGTCGTGCGCGAAGTGCTCACCGCAGGCAAGCAATACGGCACGCAAGCCGCCAGCGGGAAAAAAATACTGGTCGAATTCGTCAGTGCCAACCCCACCGGCCCCCTGCACGTTGGCCACGGCCGCCAAGCCGCGCTGGGTGATGCCATCTGCAACCTGCTGGCCACCCAAGGCCACACCGTCTGGCGCGAGTTCTATTACAACGACGCTGGCGTGCAAATCGAAACCCTCACCCGCTCGGTGCAACTGCGCGCGCAGGGCTTCAAGCCAGGTGATGCCTGCTGGCCTACCGACCCCGAAAACCCCGAGAGCAAAAACTTCTACAACGGCGACTACATTGCCGACATCGCCGCCGACTTTCTCGCGCAAAAAACCGTCAGCGCCGATGACCGCGCCTTTACCGCCAACGGCAATGTGCAAGACACAGACAACATCCGCCAGTTTGCCGTAGCCTACCTGCGCAACGAGCAAGACATTGACCTGAAAACCTTTGCCCTGCGCTTTGACCAGTACTATCTTGAGAGCAGCCTCTACAGCAGCGGCCGCGTTGAGCAGACCGTGCAAAAGCTCATCGCCAACGGCCACACCTACGAGCAAGACGGCGCACTGTGGCTCAAAACCACCGACTTTGGCGACGACAAAGACCGCGTCATGCGCAAAAGCGACGGCGGCTACACCTACTTTGTGCCTGACGTGGCCTACCACATCGCCAAATGGGAACGCGGCTACAGCACCGTCATCAACATCCAAGGCACCGACCACCACGGCACCATCGCCCGCGTGCGCGCTGGCCTGCAAGCCGCCCAAGCAGGCATCCCGCAAGGCTACCCCGACTACGTGCTGCACACCATGGTGCGCGTAGTGCGCGGTGGCGAAGAAGTCAAAATCAGCAAACGCGCAGGCAGCTACGTCACCCTGCGCGACCTGATTGAATGGACCAGTGCTGACGCCGTGCGCTTCTTCTTGCTCAGCCGCAAGCCCGATACCGAATACACCTTCGACGTGGACTTGGCCGTACAGAAAAACAACGAAAACCCCGTCTATTACGTGCAATACGCCCACGCCCGCATCAGCTCGGTGCTGGCACAATGGCAAGAAAAAGACGGCGGCAACCCCGCAGCACTGGCACAAGCCGACTTGGCCGCCTTGGACACCCCCGCGGCACAAACCCTGTTGCTAAAACTTGCACAATACCCCGCCATGCTCAGCGCTGCAGCCAGCGATTTTGCCCCGCATGATGTAACCTTTTACCTGCGCGAGCTAGCCGCCAGCTACCACAGCTACTATGATGCCGAACGCATTCTGGTAGACGATGCGCCAACCAAAACAGCCCGCTTGGCGCTGGTAGCCGCCACCGCGCAAGTACTGCGCAACGGCCTGAATCTTCTGGGCGTAAGCGCTCCAGAGAAAATGTAAACCACAGTAAAGAACGCTATGAACCCTGCAACACCCACGCAAACACCCCAGCCAGCCACTGGCACACGCCATGCAGCCCGCTTGCACCAGCGCGGCATTGGCGTGCTTGGCTTTATTTTTGGGCTAGTCATAGGCTTGGCCATCGCTTTAGGCGTGGCGGTCTACATCACCAAAGTACCCACACCGTTTAACGACAAATCTGGCGTGCGCAGTGCCGAAGAGCAAGCCGCTGAAGATGCCAAACTCAAAGAGTGGAACCCCAACGCAGCACTGGCCAGCAAAACCACTGGCAACGTTGCCTCAGGCGCAGTGCAGCCCGCAGCAGCCTATGCCAGCGCACCTGCCATGCCCCAGCCAGCGCAAGCCCCGCAAGTGCCACCACAAATGCCGCCGCAAACGCAGCCGCAAGCAGCTCCAGCCACCAGCACCACTAGCCTCACGCCCGAGCAAGCACAAGCCAAACTCCAAGCCGAGCAACGCGCCCAGGAACTCGCCCGCGCCAAAGCCAAAGCCGAAGAAGAGCGCAAACAAGCCGCCACAGCCAACGCCTCCAGCGACCCGATTGACAGCCTACTGCAAGCCCGTAGCAAATCAGCCGCAGCCACCACGGCACCAGCGCCAAGCAAGACTGACAACGCCGCCGAGCCCTTTGTTTACTTCGTGCAAGCAGGCGCTTTTCGCGACCCTGCCGACGCAGACGCACAAAAAGCCCGCCTGTCACTGCAAGGCTTGAGCGCGCGCGTAAGCACACGCGACCAGGCAGGCCGCGCCGTACACCGCGTGCGCTTGGGCCCCTTTAACACCAAAGCCGAAGCCGACCGCGTGCGCGCCCGCCTTGAAAGCAACGGCATGGAAGCCGCGCTCGTGCGCGTTGAGCGCTAAGCCGCGCACCGCTTTTTAACCCACACACCCAAAAGACACACTGAAAGACACACCATGAAAACAAGCATGAAACGTCGTGACTTTGCACTGGCACTTACCGCAGGAGCCAGCGCCGTCATGCTGGGCGCTTTGGCTGGATGCAGCAAATCTGAAAAAGTACCATCTGCACCTGCCACACCTGCCAGCCCCGCCAGCCCCTCATCTGGCGCAAACATGCCCGACCCCATTGCAGGCATCGACTACAAACCCCTGCAAAAACCCTTAAGCACCAACGCGCCCAAAGGCAAGGCAGAAATGGTTCACTTCTTTGGCTACTGGTGCGGGCACTGCCGCCACTTCTCGCCAGAGTTTGATGCATGGCAGAAAACTGCCCCCGCCGAAATTGCCATCGTTATGGCTCCTGTTGCCTTTGGCAACCCAGGGCGCGCACCGCTACAACGCCTGTTCTTTACCTTGCGCGAGCTAGGTTTGCTAGAGGCGCTGCACAGCAAAGTATTTGATGCCGTTCACGACCAAAGACTGCCCCTGTTTACCCACGAAGCCGTAGCCGATTGGGCTAAAAAGCAATCGGGCGTAGATGCAGCCAAGTTCGACCAGGTTTACCGCTCGGCCAGCGTTGATGCGCTGGTCAAACATGCCGACCAGCTCACCGAAGGCTATGAAATCGACGGCGTGCCTTCTTTGGGCGTTGCGGGCAAATACTATGTAGACGGCACACTGGCCAAAAGCATGCCGCGCGCCTTGCAAATTGCCAGCGCGCTTGCTTTGAAAGAAGCCAAAGCGTAAAAACCTTTGTTTATCCAACTTATGCCCGCTTTTGCGGGCTTTTTTATTGCGGCTTTTGCGGCTTAAACGCAGTCTGCACAAGCTGCTATGGCTACAATGGTTCTATGAAAAGCAAGAATCATGCCTTAATCAAAATACTGCTCTGCAGCCTGCCTTGGCTGTGCGCAAGCGCAGCACAGGCCGAGCTGGCCGACCGCAACAAGCCTATGCACATCGAGGCCGACTCCATGCGCTATGACGACATCAACAAAATCACCAACGCCACAGGCCGCGTCATTGGCACCAAAGGCACTATGGTGCTGCGTGCCGATGCCGTAGAAATCAGGCAAGACGCGCAGGGCAACAGCACCACTGTTGCCACCAGCAATGCAGGCAACCAGGTCTTTATGCGCCAAAAACGCGAAGGGCTTAACGAGTTTTTTGAGGCGCAAGCCAACCGCATTGAGCGCGACGACAAAACCCTCATTGCCCGCCTTACAGGCAAAGCCAAAATGCGCCGCTTGGTTGGCAATACGCTGGCCGACGAGATTGAGGGCGAAAGCATGATTTACAACGAAGTCACCGAGGTATATCAAGTCACAGGCGGCACGCCTGCTGCGAGAACACCCCCTGGCGGCTTGCCATCTGGGCGCGTGCGTGCCGTTATCGTGCCTTCTGGCACAGGCACAGGCTCGGTGCTACAAAATGCCCCTGCCGCTGGCAAAGCAGCTTCGCGCAGCGCCATTACCTTGCAGCCCAGCGCACAAATTGGAGCAAGCCAATGAGTGTGCAAACGCCTTTGCCAGAAAACGCAGCGCAAGCGCCACAGCCTGCTGCCATACCGCATAGCGCCAATACCGTACCTGACAGCGAACTGGTGGTGCGCCATCTGGCCAAGTCCTACGGCCGCCGCAAGGTTGTTAAAGACGTATCTCTCACCGTGCGCAAAGGCGAAGTCGTGGGTTTGCTCGGGCCCAATGGTGCGGGCAAAACCACCTCGTTTTACATGATTGTGGGCTTGCTGCGCGCCGATGCTGGCAGCATCAGCATTGACGGCGTGCCCGTTGAATCTATGCCCATACACCAACGCTCGCGCATGGGCTTGAGCTATTTGCCGCAAGAAGCATCTATCTTTCGCAAGCTCAACGTATCAGACAACATCCGCGCCGTGCTTGAGCTGCAACGCGATGCTGCTGGCCGCCCGCTTGCCAAAGCCGCTATTGACGAGCGGCTGCAACAATTGCTGCAAGACTTGCACATCAGCCACCTGCACGACACACCCGCTACTGCCTTGTCTGGCGGTGAGCGCCGCCGCGCAGAAATTGCCCGCGCACTGGCTACGCAGCCGCGCTTTATTTTGCTCGATGAGCCATTTGCGGGCATCGACCCCATTGCCGTAATCGAAATCCAGCGCATCATCCAATTCTTGAAGCAACGCGGCATTGGCGTGCTCATTACCGACCACAACGTGCGCGAAACACTGGGCATTTGCGACCACGCCTGCATCATCAGCGACGGCGCTGTGCTTGCCGCTGGCACACCTGCCGAAATCATCAACAACGCCGACGTGCGGCGCGTCTACCTAGGCGAACACTTCCGTATGTAGTGGCCATGAGCACTGGTCTGCACCTACGCACATCTCAAACACTTGCGCTCACCCCCCAGTTGCAGCAATCCATTCGGCTGCTCCAACTCTCCACGCTGGAGCTGCAGCAAGAGCTTGAGCACATGCTCTGCACCAACCCGTTTTTAGAGCGCGTTGAAGACGAAGCAGGCACAACCAGCGCAGACGAGGCGCAGCACCATAGCGACGACTTTGACGATGCCAGCGCGGACGCCATGCCCGACACCTGCGCCTTGCTTGCCGATGATGCCCACGACATCACCGCCCTGCGCGAGCACAGCGACGACTGGAGCACAAGCCTCGCTAACGAGAGCCGCCAAAGCACCAGCAGCGACGACTTGGACGACCACGCCAGCGACTTCGATGAGCGCAGCCTCACCGACATCTGGGACAACGGCAGCACCAGCAGCGTCGCGCCCGACGAAGACAACGAGCAGCACCAGGAGCGCGAAACCCCCCACATCTCGCTGCAACAACACCTGCACCAGCAAGTCATTGGGCTGCACCTGCGCGAGCAAGACAACGCCGCACTCTACTGCCTGATTGAATCACTTGATGACGACGGCTACCTGCAAGACTCTTTAGGCGAAATCGCCCAATCGCTGCTCCAGCAACACGCCAACAGCAGCTATGACGACAGCGACAGCGCCACATCCGACGACCCCGACGAAGCCTTCTTCAGCCTCTTGCACCACCTCACCGTAGCCCTGCGCCTGCTACAAAGCTGCGAGCCCACAGGCGTAGGCGCACGCAACCTGGCCGAATGCCTGCAACTGCAACTCAAAGCACTGCGCATACCAGAAACACACAGCGAACAGCGCCAAACCCGCGCCACCGCGCTAGCCATCTGCCAGCAACCCCTTGAATACCTGGCGCGGCGCGACGTGCGCAGCCTGCAAAAATTCACCGACTGCAGCGCCGCCAGCATCAAGCAAGCCATGCAGCTCATCGCCACACTCGAACCCAAGCCAGGCCGCCGCTTTAGCGACATCACCCGCCACCACATGCTGCCCGACGTGCTCGTAAGCCGCAACACAGGCAAAAACGCCAGCAAAACCCCCTGGCTCATCGAACTCAACCCCGACACCCTGCCCCGCGTGCGCGTGTGCGAACTCTACGCCCAAGCCATGCGCGGCCACCGCGAAAGCGGCCACGAAGCCTTGCAACAACACCTGCAAGAAGCCCGCTACATGGTCAAAAGCATCCAGCAGCGTTATGACACCATCATGCGCGTAGCCCAAGCCATCGTAGAGCGCCAGCAGCGCTTCTTTGAACAAGGCGTACTCGCCATGCAGCCACTGGTACTGCGCGAAATTGCCGACGCGCTTGGCATGCACGAATCCACCATCAGCCGCGTAACCACAGCCAAATACATGGCTACCCCGTGGGGCACATTCGAGCTCAAATACTTCTTTAGCTCTGGCCTTGATGCCGAAGACGGCAGCGCTGCCACCAGCAGCACCGTAGTACGCGCCATGCTGCAACAAATGATTGCCGCCGAAGACTGCGCCCGCCCCTTGAGCGACATGGCACTGTGCCAAATGCTGCAAGAGCAAGGCATCCAATGCGCCCGCCGCACCGTTGCCAAATACCGCGAAGCCCTGCAAATACCGCCCGCCCACCTGCGCAAATCGTTGCAAGACATTTAAACCCAAGCAAACCCAGACCTTTCCAAGAAAGTGCTGATTTATTCTTTATATTTGTTCTTTATATTTATTCTTCATATAAGAGAAAATCCAGAAAGTCGCCATTGCCGCGCAGACAAAAACCTGCCACCGCGCCATTTGCTGCAATGCATTGCACCTGCGCGAAAATGGCGAGCAATTCCATTTTTTATACGACGCTGAAATAAATCAGCATGACCCTCCCACACACAACACACAGTTTCCTGCCCATGTCCCAAATCCAGAAATTCCTATTCGATGGCCTGCCCGTGCGCGGTGTGGCCGTGCGCTTAACCGATGCCTGGCAAGAAGTCCTGCAACGCCACGCCAGCAACCCGCAAAACACCCCCTACCCCGCGCCCGTGCTGCACATGCTCGGGCAAATGGCTGCGGGTGCAGTGCTCATGCAATCCAACATCAAATTCAACGGCGCACTGGTGCTGCAACTGCAAGGCAACGGCCCCGTAAAAATGGCAGTAGCCGAAGTGCAATCGGGGCTGGCACTACGCGCTACAGCCACCGTCATAGGTGAAGTAGCCAGCAACGCCACCTTGCCCGAACTCATAGCAGGCACAGGCAGCGGCCAATGCGCCATCACGCTCGACCCCCAAGACCGCCTGCCCGGCCAGCAGCCCTACCAAGGCGTAGTGCCCCTGCACGACGCAGACGGCCAACCCCTGCCCGACGTAGCCCAAGCCCTGCAACACTACATGCGCCACAGCGAGCAGCTTGATACCACACTCATCCTCGCCGCCAACGCGCAAGTAGCCGCTGGCCTGCTCATACAACGCCTGCCGCTGCACGGTCAAGCCAACTTAAGCGGCCACAACCTCACCCCCGATGCCGCCACACAAGAGCAAGCCGCCAGCAGCTACCAGCACATCTCCGCCTTGGCACACAGCCTGCAACCCCAAGAACTGCTTGAGTTGGACATCGACACCATACTGCACCGCCTGTTCTGGAACGAAAAACTCCTGCGCTTTGCCCCCACAGCCAGCGACCCCACACCCCACTTCGCCTGCACCTGCAGCAGCGAGCGCGTAGCAAGCATGCTCAAAACGCTAGGGCAAGAAGAAGCCGACAGCATCATCGCCGAGCAAGGCCAAATCGAAGTAGGCTGCCAGTTTTGCGGCCAGCAATACCGCTTTGATGCGGTAGAAGTGGCACAGATTTTCACCCCCACCCTGAAACAACCACCCGTTAGCCAGCAGGCGCAATAAAGACGGGGCGGGGACGGGAACGGGGGCAGAACGCAAAAGGCGCAAAAGGTGCGCAGAAGTCGCAAAAAATACCAGAAATGGGTTTTGCTGGGCTGGAATGCGGGGGCAGAACGCAGAAGACGCAGAGATTACGCAGAGGGCGCAGAAAAATACCCGAAATGGGTTTGGCTTGGTTTTGGTTTTGGTTTTGGTTGGTTTGGTTTGGTTTGGTTTGGGTTTGTGCTTGGCGCTTCTACGCTTCACAGCCTTACCTCCGTCATTCCCGCGCAGGCGGGAATC
>RRZT012116899.1_pt1 | contig 10308 bp, 8 predicted proteins | sample 2165551 | NCBI WGS metagenome assembly RRZT01 (sample SAMN10456910, study PRJNA506462) | wastewater metagenome | biome: wastewater; feature: sludge; material: wastewater sludge; isolation source: wastewater sludge with Escherichia coli K12::gfp cells carrying plasmid... | place: USA: Moscow, Idaho ...
AGATATAAAATGATCAAATAAATCAATAAGATATAAAGCATTGATTTTATTGATTTATTTATTCACATCTTCCTTTGGTCGACCCGACTCCGTCGCCAATGCCCGCTCCAGCGCCTCGCTGCTGGCATCCGGGGCGCGGGTACGGGCGGCCAGCAAGCGGTAACCGGCCGGGATCAGCAGCAGGGTGACGAGGGTCGCCAATAGCATGCCGAAGAAGACCACAGATCCCACCGCAACCCGGCTCTCGTAACCGGCGCCCCTGGCCAGCATCAGCGGCAGGGCGCCTATGATGGCCGTGGCCGAGGTCATCAGTATGGGGCGCAAACGCCTGGCCGCCCCATCAACGATAGCCTGCTCGAAGGCCACGCCGCGACTGCGCAGCTGGTTGGCAAACTCGACAATCAGAATGCCATTCTTGGTCACCATGCCGATCAGCAACAACAGGCCGATCTGGCCGTAGAGATCGAGCCCCAGCCCCATCAGCTTGAGCCCCAACAAGCCACCGAAGAGCCCCAGCGGCACGGTAAACATCACCACCAGCGGATTGATAAAACTCTCGAACTGGGCCGCCATCACCAGATAGGCTACCAGCAGGGCCAGCAGGAACAGCTGATAGACCTCCCCCTGGCTGTCATGGAAATCCTTGGACTCACCGGCATAGTCAAAGGAGATCTGCTCTGGCAACTGCTGCTCTGCCCAGTCATCTAGCCACGCCAGCGCCTCACCCAGGGTATGATCCGGTGCCAGATAAGCCTGCAATGTGATGGCCTTCTGCCGCTGGTTATGGGCCAGGCGCTGGGCCGAGGCCACCAGCTCGACCTTCGCCAGGGTGGCAAGGCTCACCATCTGGCCGGACGCGGCACGCAGCGATAACTGGTTCAGATCGCCGCCATGGGCAAAACGCTGCTGATCGGCCCGGACATAGACATCGTACTCCTCCCCCTGATGGACAAAACGGGTCTGGCTTACGCCGCCCAGCAGGGTCTGCAGCGCCTCGGCCACCGCCTGCTGGCTGACACCCAGCTCGGCCGCCCGCTCACGCAGCACGGTCACCTTGAGCTCGGGAGTCTGCTCGCTGTAATCCAGATCCGGGTTCAGCATCATGCCACTGGCCGCAGCGGCCTCCTGCAGATCCATGGCCCAGCGGTTGAGCTCGGGGTAGTCACTGCCCTGCAGGATAAACTGCACCGGCGCGGTGGAGCGGCCGCGAAAGCCAGGTTGATAGGGGCGCAACGAGATATCCGGGATCCCCTTGAGCAGGGTCGGCAGGCGGGCAAGAAACTGCTTGGCCGACTCCTGGCGTGTTGCCCAGTCGGTGAGCTGGATGATCACCATGCCGGTCTGATCTCCGCCCCGCCCCATGGCCGGGGTGCTGAAGCTGACCGACTTGACCACCCCCTTGCCCCGCTCGGCCAGCAGACGTGACTCCACCAGATGCATGTTGCGCTTCATGCGCTCGATACTGGTGCCCTCGGCCCCCTTGACCATCACATAGACCACGCCCCTATCCTCTACCGGAGCCAGCCCGGAAGGAAGCGTGTGCAGCAGCCACATGGCCCCGGCGATGATCAGCAGCACCACAGCCGGGGTCAGCCAGGCACGGTGCAGCAGCCAAACCAGCAGACGCCGATAGCGCTGCTCCAGCCAGGCCATGCCCCGTTCCAGGTAACGGCTGATCCCGCTGCGCGCCTCCTGGGTCCGCAGCAGATAGGCGGCCATGGCGGCAGAGAGGGTCAATGCCAGCCAGCCGGAGAAGAAGATGGCCAGGGCGAGAAAGAGCGAGAATTCGGTAAAGAGGCGACCAATCATCCCCGGCATGAAGAGTATGGGCAGGAAGATCATCATCAGCACCAGGGTGGTCGCTACCACGGCAAACCCCACCTCCTTGGTGCCATACCAGGCCGCCAGCAGAGGCGGTCGTCCCAGCTCCAGATGGTGGTGAATATTCTCCACCACCACAATGGCATCATCCACCACCAACCCTATGGCCAGAATGAGCGCCAGCAGGGTGAGCATATTGATGGAGAAACCGAAGTACCAGGCACCGATACAGGCGGCGATCAACGAAATGGGCACAGTCACCGCCGGGATCAGGGTCGCCCGCCACTGCCCGAGAAACAGATAGAGCACCAGCATCACCAGCAGAGCCGTGATACCCAGGGTGACATAGACCTCATCGATGGCCTGACGGATAAACTGGGTGCTGTCGTAATCGACGATGAGCACAGCCCCTTGCGGCAGGAACTGCTGCAGGCGCGCCACTTCGCCCTTGACCCCTTCGGCCATCTCCAGCGGATTGGCCGTCGCCTGGGCCACAATGCCGATGCCGATGCTCACCTCACCATCGCGCTGATAGGCACTGCTCTCGTTCTTGCCGCCTATCTCGATATCGGCCACATCGCCCAGATAGAGGATCTTGCCGCCATCGAGACGCTTGAGCGGCAAGCGGCGAAAACTCGGCTCGTCGTGATAGAGTCGCGCCAGTTGCACGGGAAAGACCATGCTCTGGTTGCGCACCTCTCCCCCCGGCAACTCCACATTTTCCCGCTGCAGCGCCGCCAGCACCTCGTCCACCGTGATACCGAGACCGCTCATGCGTTCGCTGCGCAGCCGGACATACATCACCTTCTGCAGATCGCCAAACAGGTTGACTGAACTGACGCCATTGACCAGGCTCAGGCTCTTGACCAGTACCCGGTTGGCATAATCGGTCAAGGCCACCCGATCCATCTGCTGACTGGAGAAGTTAAGCCAGATGGCCACATCGCCGTCACCGTTATCCTTGCTGACCACCGGCTCATCCACCTCATCCGGCAGCTTGCGGCGCACCTTGGCCACCCCGTCACGGATATCGGAGACCGCCACCACCATGTCCCACCCCTGCTGGAACTCTACCGTGATGGCCGAGCGGCCCTTGCGACTGGTGGATTGTATGGTGCGAATACCGCTGATCCCGGAGAGCGCATCCTCTAGCGGCTTGGTGATCTGGCTCTCCATGATATCGGCCGCCGCCCCTTCGTAGGTGGTGGTGATGGTGACCGCCGGAGCCTGGATATTGGGCGTCTCCCGGACCGGCAGACGCAAGAAGGAGACGATGCCGAACAGCAGCAGGAGCAGGCTGGTGACCAGCGCCAGAACCGGACGACGAATGGAGATATCAGAGAGGATCATGGCGCCACCCCGGCCGTCGCCATATCACGGATCTTTTGACCATCCTTGAGCTGAACCAGACCGGCCACCACGATACGATCCCCGGCCTTGATGCCGGAGAGTACGGCAACCTGCTCACCCAGAGCATGGCCCAACTGCACGCTGACTCTATGGGCTACGCCCTGTTGGTCGATGCGATAGACAAAACGCTCCTCGCCCCGATACTCAATCGCCTGAGCCGGGATCAAGGGATAACGCTCCCCATCTAACGCCAGCTCGACCTGCATCAGCATACCGGCCCGCAGCTTGCGCTGGGGATTATCAAACAGCACCCGCACCTTGAAACTACCCGCCGCACCGTCAATCCGGCTATCCAGCACCTCCACATGGCCGGTAAAACGCTCACCCGGCCGGGCAACCGAGGTGGCATGGATCGTAAGCCCTGGCTGCAGCTGTCCAAAGAATCGCTCCGGCACGGCAAGATCCAGACGCATACGGGAGAGATCATCCAGATGCAGCAGCAGCTGGCCGGGCGTGACCCAGGCCCCCAGACTCAAATCATGGAGGCTCAGACTGCCCGCAAAGGGGGCAGTGAGGTGGCGCTGACCCAGCTCATAAAGCGCCATATCCAGACGCGCCCTGGCCTGAGCCACCACAGCCTCCTGTCCCTGACGTTGATCCTCGGTCACCACCCCCTTGACGGAAAGGCGCTCCATATACTGGAGTTTGCGCTGCTCGTTGCGCAAGAAGGCCTCACTCTCGGCCACAGTGGCACGCTGATGAGCATCATCAAGCCCCACCACCAGCTCGCCTTTTTGTACTTCACTCTGTTTGGCCGTCGGCAGGCTAATGATGCGACCGGATACCTCGGGGGTCATGGCAACCGACTGGTTGGCCTGCAGGGATCCGGTCAGCAGCAGGGGATCGCTGATCTCCCCCTCCTGCACCAGCGCAGACTCCACCACGGCGCGTTTCTCTTTCTTCTGTTGAACCTCATTCTGACCATGCCAATGAGAAAAAGCCCCATAGCCCAGAACAGAGATCAGAGCCAGAAGCCCACCCCGCCACCATAACCCGTTGCCAGTCATAAAGAGATTCGCCTGAGGATATCAAGGAGTCTGAGTATATCGGCTATTTGTAACAATACTTTGTCAACAGCCTGCCGAACCACAACAAAACAGGCCATAGCGGATATGAGAAGGGTGTCCGGCCAGAGCCAGCATCAATCAGTGAGCAGAAAAGAGGGATCAGCGGTTCAGCAGGACACCGTATTCGAGCTCGCGTTCGCGTTGGCATTCGGCAAGGTAGATGGCAGCCAGCACAGTAGGCTCACGATGGTGATCATCCACCGCCTTGGGCACCATCAATTCGAGGGTCTTCACTGTCTTGGCCTTGCGAAAACGGCGCAGCCAGTACTCTTTACTTTCCAGTTCAGCTTTTTCAATCACTTCTTTTTCAGACATGGGTTATAGGATCGTCTTTCTTGGTCAATAAGCATGATGCCAGGCATCATGGCAGGATCCGGTATCCACCAACAGGTGAATACCGGGTAATGGTGATCAGATGCGAGGCACCAGACCTATCACATCATAGACGCGGGAGAGCGTCTTTTCCGCTCGCAACCGGGCTTTTTCACCACCTTGCTGCACGATTTGCAGCAGATGGGCTTCATCTTCACGCAACTGATGGAAGCGCTGCTGGATGGGTTCCAGTAAGGCAACAACGGCATCGGCTGTCTCGCCTTTGAGATGGCCATACATCTTGCCCTCAAACTCCTGCTCCAGCTGGGAAATCGGCTTACCCGTGGCACCATGCAGTAGCGTCAGCAAATTGGAAACGCCGGGCTTTTCCGCCACATCGAAACGCACCACAGGCGGCTCCTGACCATCCGTCATGGCCCGCTTGATCTTCTTGATGATGGATTTGGGATCTTCGAGCAGGCCGATGACGTTGTTACGATTGTCATCAGACTTGGACATCTTCTTGGTCGGCTCCTGCAGGCTCATGACTCGTGCCCCCTGCTCCGGAATATAGGGTTCCGGCATGGTGAAGACCTCACCATAGAGGTTGTTGAAGCGGTAGGCAACATCACGAGTCAGCTCCAGATGCTGCTTCTGATCATGGCCGACCGGCACCTGATTGGCCTGATAGAGCAATATGTCTGCCGCCATCAGCACGGGGTAATCGAACAGACCAACGTTGACATTACTCTCGTAACGCTGGGACTTGTCCTTGAACTGGGTCATCCGTTGCAGCTCACCCATCTGGGTATAGCAGTTGAGGATCCAGCCCAGCTCGGCATGTTGGGGGGCATGGGATTGTATGAAGACGGTACTCTTTTGCGGATCGATGCCGATGGCCAGATAAAGCGCTGCCGCATCAAGACATGCCTTGCGCAGCGCCACCGGATCCTGGCGTACCGTAATGGCATGCAGATCGACGATGCAGTAGAGACACTCGTAGTCATTCTGCATGTTGACCCACTGACGCAGAGCGCCCATATAGTTACCGATACTCAGCTCACCGGAGGGCTGGGCGCCACTGAAGACTATGGGTCTGCTCATAACATTTTCCTTCCTTTATTCTTTCACCAGCAGCAGATCGGCTAACTGGCTGAATTTATCCATCACCCAATCCGGGTCTGTCTCTTCTATGGGCTCACCGTGATTGTAACCATAGGTCAAGCCCACAGAGCAAATGACCGCAGCCCGGGCGGCATCGATATCATTGCGAGAATCCCCGATCATCAGGGTGCGTTCAGGCGCAATTTGCAGTTGTTTGCATACATGCAGCAGGGGAGCCGGATCCGGTTTGCGAGTGCTGAGCACATCCCCACCCAGCAGGTAATCGAAGAAGTGGTCGATGCCGGCCTGCTGCAATAACGGCGCAACAAACAGATTGGGTTTATTGGTCACTACCGCCATGCGGTAACCGGCATCACGTAACCGCTGCAACGTCTGTGGCACATCAGGATAGAGACAAAAATCGCTATCCAGACCAGCGCGATAATAGTGATCAAACGCCGCTCTGGCCTGGGCAAAAAGTTCCGGATCTACCATTTCTTCAAGTTGATAGCGTCGCGCTATGGCCCGCTTGATCAACATGTCTGCGCCATTGCCAATCCAGGTTTTGACCTGTTCGAGAGTCACTGAGGCCAGTCCGCATGACGTCATGGCCGCATCAACAGCCAGATGCAACTGGGGCACACTATCGATCAGCGTACCATCCAGATCAAATAGCAACAGCTCAAAATCGTTGCTAACCATAATCCCGGATGATGAAGAGAGGCAGGCGGTATCCATGCTGACCCCGATCAACCCCGCGCCTTGGCCAGTTCAACACGCATCTGATCTATGACCTGCTTATAATCAGGCTGACTGAAAATGGCAGAGCCAGCCACAAACATATCAGCACCCGCCTCGGCAATCTCCCGGATATTATCAACCTTCACGCCGCCATCTATCTCAAGACGAATATCCAGACCACTCTCATCGATGAGACGACGCACCTGACGCAATTTGGGAAGCGTGCCGGGAATAAAACTTTGACCACCAAAGCCCGGATTCACGGACATCAGCAAAATCACATCCAGCTTATCCAGCACATGATCCAGATAGTGCAGCGGTGTCGCCGGATTAAAGACCAGGCCAGCCTGGCACCCCTGATCCTTGATCAGTTGAATGGAACGATCAAGATGCTCGCTGGCTTCGGGATGGAAGGTGATAAGAGAGGCGCCCGCCTTGGCAAAATCGGGAATGATACGATCCACCGGCTTGACCATCAGATGCACATCAATAGGCGCCTGAATACCGAAATCCCGCAGAGCCTTACAGACCATGGGACCAATGGTCAAATTGGGGACATAGTGGTTATCCATCACATCAAAGTGGACAACATCGGCGCCTGCAGCCAAAACACGGGCCACATCGTCGCCAAGGCGCGCAAAATCAGCAGACAGAATGGACGGTGCGATGAGGAAATCTTTCATTGAAGTCTTATCCAGTTGAGTGATGTGAAACAACGGCGAGTTTACCCCAAGCAATCTGCTGACTCTAGGGTCACGCCTTGCCGGGATGCCGTCTTGGGGGAATAGAGGGCCAACAACTCACCCACCTTGTTCCGGCTGCCGCCATTGCGACTGATACTGCGCTTGACCTGCAACTCATGCAGCACGGCGCCACGATAGAGTTCGTGGGTCAGCGGCGTAGCATGGTTGCTGATCAATACCGGAATATGGAGCTCATGGGCGGTAGAACGCGCCAGACCGGCCAACAGAGCCTGATCATCAAGCGAAAAGCCTTTAGCAGCATAGGTAGTAAAATTGGCTGAATGAGAAAGCGGCACATAGGGCGGATCACAGTAAACCACATGATCCGGCTCCAGCCGCTGAAAAGTATTTGAATAACATTCACAAATGAAGGTTGCCTTCTGTGCCTTCTCGGCAAAAAACCACAACTCCTTCTCGGGAAAATAGGGCTTCTTGTACTTGCCAAAAGGGACATTGAACTCGCCCTTGCGGTTATAACGACACAAGCCGTTGTAACCGTGACGGTTCAAAAATAGAAACAATGCCGCTCTGTCGACCGGATCGCTGCTGAGATTGAACGCATCCCGCAGATCATAATAAGCCTGCTGCTGATTGTTATTGGCAACAAACAACGACTGGGCGACCCGAATGACTTTCTCCGGCGAATTTTTTAATAAGTTATAAAAATCAATCAGATCTGGATTGATATCAGCCAATAGATAGGCGTCATATTGCGTATTGAGAAAGACAGAGCCCGCCCCGACAAAGGGCTCGACAAGAACACGGCCTTTGGGCAATTTGGCGGTAATAGCCTCGACCAGAGAATATTTTCCCCCAGCCCATTTAAGAAATGCGCGTGTTTTTTTCATTTCGATCCAGACAACAAAGTCGGCTGAAGCAGCCGACTGATAACCTTATATCGTAGCGAGACGTCACCCCACCTGAACAGGCAAGCCTAACGCACACTATTTCATCTCTTTTTGAACCTGGCCATAGGACTTGGGCCAAGGCTGCCCCTTTCTTGCCAATGCAGGCAAATTGGCAATAGCGGCTTTAGCCTTAGCCGACGTAGCATAATCCCCTTGGATCAATACATACCACGGCTTTCCCTTGTACTCGGTCTGATAAATCCAGCTGCTTTCGGCAAGCGTCAGCTGACGAGCATAAGCCTGCAGCGCAACTTTATCCGCTCCAGCCGAGAGTTGCAGAGTGTAGTGACGAGGTGACTTGCTCTTGATATCGGCAAGGTTCGCCGCCCCGGTTGCCATGGTTGTAGGAGCACTTTTAGTAACAGGTAATTGCGCCGCAGACGGCTTCGCGGCTGCAGGGGTGGCCGATGTTGCCTTTGCCGGTTTAACAGCCGCAGAGGGTTTATTGACCTCATTTTGAGTTTTGCTGCCATTTAACTCTTTTGCCAAGGCAGGTAACTGTTCAACTGACGTCACGGCACCACTGGCCACAGCAGTCGACTCGGCTGTCACAGCACCACTGGCCGTAACCTTACCGCCTTGCTGACTGGCGATAATCTGCTTGACCACCTTATCGGCAATCACCACACGGCGATTCTCTTTGGTCTGATCCTCATCAGCAGTCAGTTCACCTTCTGTCGCAGCAGGCAAAACAGCATTACCCTCTTCAACAGTAGGGGCATTGACTGTACTGACCGACGCTGAGTCAGCGACAGCAGGTTGACCCCCACTGATCTCCTCTTTTTCGCTCGGCTTTTGCAACAATGGTGGCACTAACCAGCTAAGCAAGAGGGTAACTGCAGCAATAACAGCCGCAGTAGCCAACACTTTATTCAACGGAATTTCCCGCCCCTTGAGCGGGCTATTGGTATTGCGCTCCATAATGCTCTCCGCCAATTCAACGATCTTACCCGGATTCCCCTCACAAGCCCGTAATCTGTCGGCTACCGCCTGAGCATTTGGCATCCGGGCTGTAAATCCAGAACTACGCAGACAAAAATCAAACAGTTCCGTCTGTTCGCGAACACTCAGAGGCTCGACGTCCAGTTCAAGAGGTGGCGTGTCCCGCCCCTTGAGTCCTCTGGCCTGTTTTTCTGCCCAACGACTCTCGCCACAGAGTATCACACCCAGATGATGTGCTTGTGGTAACGCATCGTTTATACAAACAAAATCCCATAACTCAGCCACCAGTTCTTGCGGCATTTTCTCGGCGGAATCGATTACCAGAAGAAAATGACGTGGGCCATGCCCCAGTAACCGGAACAACGAATCAGGTAAGGGCTCGGATGGATCAAAAACCGCCCCCGAGAAGCACTGTTGAACTAATAATTCACGAGCACGGGAGGCGGTGAATTGCTCCTGATAATCCAGATAAGCAACCGCCCAGGGACGCTCAATACAGGAAAGCAGTGATTCACAGAGTGTGCTTTTGCCACTACCCGCAGAGCCGGAGAGAAAAACAAATGGGGACGAGACTTCCAGCAGGTGCAGCACCCGCTGTACCAGGCTCGATTGACTGGCAAGCTCGGCAAGTGACTGGGCACTCACATTGAGCGTTCCCTGTCGATGATGCGTTCCAGAACGGAGGAATCAACATCGGCAAAAAGATCGGCTCGACCTATAGCTGTCGGCAAGACCAGACGTAATTTTCCGGAAAGTACTTTTTTATCACGCATCATATGCTTGATAAACTCGGGAAAACCCATCTGTGATGGCGCAACTACCGGCAACCTGGCAGCAACAAACAATTTCCGGATACGCTGGCAAGACTCTTCATCGATCAAACCAAGCGCCAGGGCTGTATGGCTAGCCAAAACTGTACCAGCTGAAACTGCCTCACCATGCAACCAGACGCCATAACCTTGTTCAGCCTCTATGGCATGACCGAAGGTGTGTCCAAGATTGAGCAAGGCTCTGACCCCGGTCTCAGTTTCATCTTGTGAAACCACATCGGCCTTGATAGCGCAACAGCGGTAGATGGCCTCAGCCAATGACGAACTATCCAGGGAAAGCAAAGTGTCGATATGTTTTTCTAACCACGTAAAGAACTCGCTATCCCAGATGATGCCATATTTGATCACCTCCGCCAGCCCAGCAGAAAGCTCGCGTTGCGGCAATGTACAAAGGCACTGTGTATCGATGATCACCGACTTGGGCTGATAA
>RRZT010220321.1_pt1 | contig 10306 bp, 7 predicted proteins | sample 2165551 | NCBI WGS metagenome assembly RRZT01 (sample SAMN10456910, study PRJNA506462) | wastewater metagenome | biome: wastewater; feature: sludge; material: wastewater sludge; isolation source: wastewater sludge with Escherichia coli K12::gfp cells carrying plasmid... | place: USA: Moscow, Idaho ...
ACGCCGGTGTCGATCACGGTCCTCGTCTCCTTGCTGGTCTGCCTCATTCCGACCACCATCGCCGGGCTGCTGTCGGCCATCGGCGTGGCCGGCATGAGCCGGATGATGCAGGCGAATGTCATCGCCACCTCAGGCCGGGCGGTGGAAGCGGCGGGCGACGTGGACGTGCTGCTGCTCGACAAGACCGGCACCATCACCCTCGGCAACCGGCAGGCGGCGGCGTTTCTGCCGGCCCCCGGTTTTACCGAGCACTACTTAGCCGATGCCGCGCAACTCGCGTCCTTGGCCGACGAAACGCCGGAGGGGCGCAGCATCGTCGTGCTCGCCAAGCAGCGCTTCAACCTGCGCGAGCGGGATATTCACGCTCTCGGCGCCACCTTCGTGCACTTCTCGGCCCAGACTCGGATGAGCGGCGTGAACCTGGGTGACCAGCAGATTCGCAAGGGTTCGGCGGACGCCATCCGCCAACACGTCGAAGCGCTCGGGGGCGGTTTCCCGAGCCCCGTTACTCGCGCCGTGAACGAGGTGGCCAGCCGAGGCAGTACCCCTCTGGTGGTCGCCGACGGCGCCAAGGTACTGGGCGTCATCGAGCTGAAGGACATCGTGAAGGGCGGCATCAAAGAGCGCTTCGCCGAATTGCGCCGGATGGGTATCAAGACGGTGATGATCACCGGCGACAACCGGCTGACCGCCGCCGCCATTGCCGCCGAGGCCGGGGTGGACGATTTTCTGGCCGAAGCCACGCCGGAGGCGAAGCTGGCCCTGATCCGCCAGCATCAGGCCGAGGGCCGGCTGGTGGCGATGACCGGCGACGGCCCCAACGACGCGCCCGCGCTAGCGCAGGCCGATGTGGCGGTCGCCATGAACAGCGGCACCCAGGCCGCCAAGGAAGCCGGCAACATGGTGGATCTGGACTCCAACCCGACCAAGCTGATCGAGATCGTCGAGACCGGCAAACAGATGTTGATGACGCGCGGCTCGCTCACGACCTTCAGCGTCGCCAACGACATCGCCAAGTATTTCGCCATCGTTCCGGCGGCTTTCGTCACCACCTATCCGCAGCTCGCGGCGCTCAACGTCATGGGCCTCGCCAGCCCGGCCTCGGCGATTTTGTCGGCGGTGATCTTCAATGCCCTGATCATCATCTTCCTCATTCCCCTGGCGCTGACGGGCGTCAAATACCGGCCGCTCGGCGCGGCGGTCCTGCTGCGGCGCAATCTGCTGATCTACGGCCTGGGCGGCGTGATCGTGCCATTTATCGGCATCAAGCTGATCGATCTGCTGATCGCGTTCGCGGGTTGGGCGTAAAGATTCGCAGGAGAAATAAACCATGAAAACCCTGATTCGACCCGCTCTGACACTGTTCATCCTGCTTTCCCTCATCACCGGCCTGATCTATCCGCTGCTGGTGACGGGCATCGGGCAGGCTCTATTTCCGAAACAAGCCGCCGGCAGCCTGATCGAGCGCGACGGCAAACGGGTCGGCTCCCGGCTGATCGGCCAGAATTTCACCGACCCGAAATACTTCTGGGGCCGGCCGTCGGCCACCGGCCCCTACCCCAACAACGCGGCGGCCTCCAGCGGCTCCAATCTCGGTCCGCTCAATCCCGCTTTGAAAGAGGCGGTGGAGGCTCGGGTCAAGGCGCTGCGCGCCGCCGATCCGGACAACGCCCGGCCGGTGCCGGTGGATTTGGTCACCGCATCGGCCAGCGGTCTCGACCCGCACATCAGCCCGGCCGCCGCCGACTATCAGGTCACGCGGGTCGCGCGGGCGCGCGGACTGGCGCCCGAAACCGTGCGAAACTTGGTCGTCCAGCAAACCGAAGATCGCCAGTGGGGAATTTTCGGCGAACCGCGCGTCAACGTGCTCGAACTCAATCTCGCGCTCGATGGTTTGCGGCCAAATCCCAGACCGTGAATGCCGCGCCCCGGATGCGCGAGCAGGGGAAAATAAGCACCGATGAACGACGCGACAACAATAACTTCACCTCCCTTGGTCCGCCATTTCCGCCAAATCCTGCTGTGGCCGTTGCGGGTGATGCGCGATCAAGCGGAAACCATGCACGTCTCCAAGTACTGGGAGCTACTGGAGGCGATGGGGGACAAATGCCCGTGGCGGGAAGTGGACGACGAGTTCGGCGATCCTGGCAGTTTTCAGGAACGGCACTACCAGGAATTCGTCACCTTCATGCCTTTCGTGCAGCGTTTCCTGTACGGTGAAGGCGTGGGGCGCGAAGGACAGACCGGCTACGGCCAATCGCCGATCCGGGTGTTCCGCCGGCACGATATCGCCCGGATGCGGGTCGTGCTCGACGAGCGAACACCCCCCCTGCTGTTCCAGATCGCCCACGTCGATCTTTATTTCTTCTACGACATCGACATCATTATCCCGGTGGTGGAGTTCTTCGCCAACGACATCCCGCTCGCGCTGGCCGAGGATGTCCTGTTCAAGGTCGGGCGGGCCTACCCGGCATTCTGGGAAGCCGACGGCCGGGGCGGGGAATGCCCGTATCGGGTGGAGTGGTTGACGGCGACGGGCCAGACGCTGGCGGCGTCCGACTACGAGGACCGGCACCGCTATCTCTCGTTCGTCTGCCGGCACCGTTCCCCCAACGTCGCCGCCCACTGGGAATACTTGTTGCGTCCGCTGGCCTTCTACCATTCCAACCGCGAAGGCGCGATCCGTTACCGGCAGATCGAATACCACCGGATGCCCCTGCTGGCCTACCTCAGCTTCAGCGATCCCCAGAGCCTGACGCGCGGCGATTTCGCCCGGCTGGCGCTGATCACCAAAGCGGGGCCGTCCGAGACCTTGCCGTATTCCGAGAAACAGTTGGCCGACTTCGAGCAACACTACTGCAACGACAAGTTCTGGGAGCCCGGCAATCCGGCGCTGACCAGCCGCTACCTGTGTTGCGGCCACGCCTTCGTGGTGATCGGCAAGGCCCACGAACGTTTCTTCGCCGACCCGGAAATCGGTCTGCTGGGCCAGTTCCGCCATCAATATTTTTTGATCAACCTGATCGCCCACTTCCACAAGGCCACTCTGCTGCTGTTCTCGGAATGGCTGGTCGAAGCGATCAGCCAGCTCGACATCCGCGACACGGATTCGGTGCGGGCATTCAAGCGGGAAATCCGCCGGATCCTGGAAACCTTCCTGCGTTTCACCGAACGCTACTGGTTCCACGAAGTCTCCAACCAGGCCCAGGTCCGGGACTTGTTCCAACTGCTGACCGGCCATCTCAACACCGACCGGATTTACCAGGATGTCAGCGCGTCGATCAAGGACATGAACCAATATCTGGACAGCGACAGCCTCAGGCGTCAAGCCAATACCGTGGTGCGGCTGACCGTGGTGACGACCCTGGGGTTGATCGCCACCGTCTCGACCGGCTTTCTGGGGATGAACCTCTTCGACGAAACCGACCACCCCGCCTGGGTCAAGCTGTTGATCTTCTCGGCGGTGGTCGTTCCCAGCACCCTGCTCGTCAACTATGCGGTCGCCCATTCCAAGGTGCTCTCGGATTTCCTGGAAGCCTTGGCGGACAAACGGCTGACTTGGTGGGACCGAACTCGGGTCCTGCTCAGAATTTGGCGGAACCCCGACGGAAAAAAGGCCTTGCCGTGAACGGCAAACCCGAAGATGCCCGCCCCGATCCCGACCAGTTGCTCGACCGCCTCAAGCGGGAAGAGGCCCGCGCTCAGCGCGGCAAGCTGAAAATCTTTTTCGGCGCTTCGGCCGGCGTCGGCAAAACCTACGCCATGCTGCTGGCCGCCCGCCAGTTGCGCGAACAAGGGCTGGATGTCGTGGTAGGCTTGGTCGAAACCCACGGCCGCAAGGAAACCGCCGCCTTGCTGGAGGGCCTCGAACAACTGCCGCTGAAAGAGGTGCCTCACCGGGGTCGGGTGCTGCGGGAATTCGATCTCGATGGCGCCTTGGCGCGACGGCCGGCGCTGATCCTGGTGGACGAACTGGCGCACAGCAACGCGCCCGGCTGCCGGCACCCGAAGCGCTGGCAGGATGTCGAGGAGCTGCTCGACGCCGGGATCGATGTCTTGACCACGGTCAACGTCCAGCATCTGGAGACCCTCAACGACGTGGTCGGCGGCCTGACCGGCATCCGGGTCTGGGAGACCGTCACCGACCGGGTTTTCGACCAGGCCGACGAGGTGGTGCTGGTCGATCTCCCGCCCGACGAACTGTTGCAGCGGCTCAGGGAAGGCAAGGTCTACCTGCCGGATCAGGCCGAGCGCGCGATTCAGAACTTCTTCCGCAAGGGCAACCTGATCGCCCTGCGCGAGCTGGCGCTGCGGCGCACCGCCGACCGGGTGGACGACGAGATGCAGAGCTACCGGCAGCGGGACGGCGGCATACCGCCTCCCCTGCGCGAAGCCTTGCTGGTGTGCGTCGGCCCCGGCGCCGGAGCCGACGCGCTGGTGCGCGCCGCCAGCCGGCTGGCCGGCAAACTGGACGGGGAATGGCACGCCCTGTACGTGGAAACCCCGGCGCTGCAACGCCTGCCGGAAGCCCGCCGCCAGGCGATCCTCGACACCCTCAAGCTGGCCCACGATCTCGGCGCCCGCACCGCGACCCAGGCCGCCGTCGATATCGCCCCGGCCATCGTCGAATACGCCCTCCGGCACGGCTTGGGCTGGGTGGTGGTCGGTCGCGGCCGGCCGGGCCGCTGGCGCTGGTTCCGGCAGCCGCTCGCCGGGCGGCTGGCGCGCCTGGCTCCCGGCCTCGATCTGCTGGCGCTGGCGCAAGAGGACTCGCCCCGGCGTTCCCTCGGCCCGACCGCCAAGCCCGAAGACGAAACGCGAACCGTGCCGCCGACCGTGGCTCGACGCTACGGCGCGACCTTGCTGGCCTGCCTGGGGACCGCGCTGCTGGCCACCCCGCTGCTGCCGCATTTCGATCTGGCCAACATCATCATGCTGTTTTTGCTGGCGGTGGTCGGCGTGGCCGTGCGGTACGGGCGCGGCCCGGCGGTGCTGGCGGCGGTCGTCAACGTCGTGGCGTTCGATGTTTTCTTCGTGCCGCCCCGCTTCTCGCTGGCGGTCCACGACTGGCAATACCTGCTCACCTTCGCGGTGATGCTGAGCGTCGGCCTGATCGTCGGCCAGCTCACCGCCCGGTTCCGCTATCAAGCCCAGGTGGCCCGCGCCCGCGAAAAGCGCGCCCGCTACCTCTACGAGATGTCGCGCGAGCTGTCCGGGGCGCTGGCCGTCGAGCAGGTGACCGCGATCAGCGAGCGCTGCATCGAGGCCAGCTTCCGGGTCAAGGCGCGATTGCTGTTGCCGGACGACGAGGACCGCTTGCAATCGCCGCCGGTGCGGCCCGGCAAGCCGAAAGTGGATCTCGCCATCGCGCAGTGGTGTTTCGACCGCAACAGTCCGGCTGGCCTGGGCACCGATACCCTGCCCGCCGCGTCGCTGTTGTACCTGCCGCTCAAGGCCCCGCTGCGCACGCGCGGGGTGCTGGCCGTGGCCCCCGAACAGCGGCGCCTGCTGATGATCCCGGAACAGCGGCGGCTGCTGGACACCTTCGCCGCGCTGATCGCCATCGCTCTGGAGCGAGTCCATTTCGCGGCGGTCGCTCGCGACACGCTGGTGAAAATGGAAGCGGAGCGGCAGCGCAATTCGCTGCTGGCGGCGCTGTCCCACGATCTGCGCACGCCGCTGACCGCGATGATCGGACTGGCGGAAACACTGGCGCTGGAGTTGACCGCCGAACAGTCCCCCCACCAGGAATCGCTGGCGGCGATCCGCCAGCAGGCGGTGCGGATGGCGCTGCTGGCCGACAACCTGCTGGACATGGCCAAATTGCAGGCCGGCGGCATCCGCCTGCGCAAGGACTGGCAATCGCTGGAGGAACTGGTCGGCTCGGCCACGCGGCTGCTGGAGCATCCGCTGCGCGAGCATCCGCTGCGGCTGGCGCTCGACCCGGAACTGCCGCTGGTCAATTGCGACGCGGTGCTGATCGAGCGGGCGCTGGTCAATCTGCTGGAAAACGCCGCCAAATACGCGCCGCCCGGCGCCGCAATCGGGGTGACCGCCACGGCCGGCACCGACCGGCTCACCGTCGAGGTCTGGGACGAAGGGCCGGGTTTGCCGGCCGGCCGGGAACAGGCCCTGTTCGAGAAATTCGTCCGGGGTCACGCGGAGTCGGCGGTGCCGGGCGTCGGTCTCGGGCTGGCGATCTGCCGGGCGATCATCGAAGCGCACGGCGGCCAGATCCGGGCAGAAAACCGGCTCGTCGGCGGAGCCCGCTTCATTTTCACCCTGCCGCTGGAACCGCCGCCGCCGCTGGAGACCGAGGACGCGCCAGAAATCGCGGCCCGATAAATCCGAGATGAACGATCATCGTCCCGAACCCGACCGAACCAGCCGCATCGAGATGGGAGAAGAGCCGGCTCGGATCGGCCGGCCCATCGGCCGGCCTCGGTCGCGACGGCCGTCGAACCGATGGCCGGCTTGGCTCGAATCGATCCTGGAGCTGGCGGGGCTGTCGGGCGATGGGCAGGAGCGGGCTGCCGGCTCGATCCATCGCGAGCAAACCGGAAAACGGGACGATTCGCCCAATTTGTTGAAGGGGAATTTGTGGAAAGCGTACGGGACGGCGCTGCTGGTTTCCCTGGGGGTCACGTTGGCGGCCATGCCGCTGTTGCCTTATCTGGATCACGCCAACATCGTCATGCTGTTTTTGCTGGCGGTGGTCGGCGTGGCGGCGCGGTACGGCCGCGGGCCGGCCGTGTCGGTGGCGATCCTCAACGTGCTGTCGTTCAATTTCGTCTTCGTGCCGCCGCACTTCGCGTTCGCGTTCGAGACCCTGCAATCCATCCTGACCTTCGCGGTGATGCTGATCGTGGGGCTGATCGTCGGCCAGCTCACCGCCCGGTTCCGCCATCAGGCCCAGGTCGCCCACGCCCGCGAGGAGCGCGCCCGCTACCTCTACGAAATGGCGCGCGAGCTGTCCGGGGCGCTGGTGGCCGAGCAGGTGATCGAAATCGGCGAGCGCTGCGTCGAGGCCAGCTTCCGGGTCAAGGCGCGGTTGCTGATGTCGGACGACCGCGACCGCTTGCGGCCGTCGCCGGCGCGGCCCGGCAAGCCGGAAGCGGATCTGGCCATCGCGCAATGGTGTTTCGACCGCAACGATCCGGCCGGACTCGGCACCGACAGCTTGCCCGACGCGCCGCTGCTGTATCTGCCGCTCAAGGCCCCGCTGCGCACCCGCGGCGTGCTGGTGGTCGCGCCCGAGCGGCGACGGTCGCCGCTGGTCCCGGAACAGCGGCGCTTGCTGGACACCTTCGCCGTGCTGGTCGCCATCGCCCTGGAGCGGGTGCATTTCGCCGCGGTCGCCCGCGACACGCTGGTGAAAATGGAAGCGGAGCGCGAGCGCAGTTCGGTGCTGGCCGGGCTGTCTCACGATCTGCGCACGCCGGTGACCGCGCTGATCGGACTGACGGAAACCCTGACGCTGGAATTGATCGCCGAACGGTCGCCCTACCAGGAATCGCTGACCGCCATCCGCGAACAAGCCGCGCGGATGGCGCTGCTGGTCGATAACCTGCTGGATATGGCCAAGCTGCAAGCCGGCCGGGTGCGGTTGCGCAAGGACTGGCAATCGCTGGAAGAGCTGGTCGGTTCGGCCGTGCGGATGCTCGAACAACCGCTGCGCGACCATCCGCTGCGACTCGCGCTCGACCCGGAACTCCCGCTGGTCAATTGCGATGCGGTGCTGATCGAGCGGGTGCTGGTCAACCTGCTGCAAAACGCCACCACATACGCGCCCTCCGGCACGGTGATCGGCGTCACCGCCAGCACCGCGACCGACCGGCTGATCGTCGAGGTCTGGGACCAAGGGCCGGGCTTGCCGGCTGGCCACGAGCGGGATTTGTTCGAAAAATTCACTCGCGGCCATCCCGAGTCGGCGGTGCCGGGAGTCGGTCTCGGGCTGGCGATCTGCCGGGCGATCATCGATGCCCACGGCGGTGAAATCCAGACCGAAAACCGGGCGATTGGCGGCGCCCGCTTCACCTTCACCCTGCCGCTGGAACCGCCGCCGCCGCTCGAAACCGATGATGATGAGTCCGACCTGGAGCCGCCATGATCGCCACACCCGAATTCTCCCTGACCGTTTTGATCGTCGAAGACGAGCAGGCCATTCGCCGCTTCGTGCGCGCCGCGCTGGAGGGCGAGGGCTATCGGGTGCACGAGGCGGACACCCTGCGGCGCGGTTTGTTGGAAGCCGGCACTCGCAAGCCGGATCTGATCGTTCTCGATCTCGGTCTGCCGGACGGCGACGGCGTGGATTTCATCCGCGATTTGCGCGCTTGGAGCGGCATTCCGGTGCTGGTGCTGTCGGCGCGGGTGGAGGAATACGACAAGGTGGCGGCTCTGGACGCCGGCGCCGACGATTATCTGATCAAACCGTTCGGCGTTGCCGAATTGCTGGCGCGAGTGCGGGCGGTCAGCCGGCGCCAGGCGCGCGAGCCGGGCGGCGCCACCTCGGTGACCTTCGGCGAGGTCAGGGTGGATTTCGAACGCCGGCAGGTGGCGCGCGACGGTCGGCCGGTCCATATCACGCCGATCGAGTTCCGGCTGTTGGCCGCGCTGGTCACCAAGCCCGGCAAGGTGCTGACCCATCGCCAACTGCTGCGGGAAGTCTGGGGGCCGGCCTATGTGGAGCGCGGCCACTACCTGCGCATCTACATGGGCCACTTGCGCCAGAAGCTGGAAGCCGACCCGGCCCGGCCACGGCATTTCCTCACCGAGACTGGTATCGGTTATCGGTTTTGTCCGCCCTGACGTCGTTACCAGAGACGGCTTCTCTACCTTGATTCGGCGGTCTTGCAGCCGCCAATCCTTCCTGTTCGCCACTCCGGATTTTACGAAATTTTTACGCGGCGCCACGTCATTTTTACGGCTTCTTTACGGCTCTTCGAGTAGAAAGCTCAAGTTTTCACACGCCTACCGCGAGCATCGTGAGGAACCGGCCATGCCCCGCCAATCGCAAGACCAATCCATCGAAAATCTGATTCGCCGCGCCGAAGCCGCCCAAGATGAGGCGGCGCTCAAGGACGTGCTGGCCGAAACCCTGACCCTGCTGGCGATGGCGCGGGATGACATTCGGGCGTTGGCCCAGCGTGTCAGGGCCTTGGAGGAGACCACGCCCAATCAAGCGGCGCTGGAGGAGACGCGGGCCGATATCGAGCAGTTGCTCGACCTCGCTGCGGGAACCCCCCACGAGCGGTTCGCCATGGCCGCGCGGCGTTGCGTCTACGACGAAAACTGGCAAGAGGCGGATACCGCCCTGGCCGCGTTTCGCGAACCGGGCGAACTGCGCGATCTGGAGCTGCGCATCCGCAGTTGCTTGATCGATCTCTATTCCTGAACGGCCCGACCGATTTCGCGGGCGGTCCCAAATCCCGCTGTATCCATCCCAGAAGAGGTAAATGACGATGATCCCAGATACGGTTTATGGAGCCATCCTGTTGAGCGTCATCGATTTTTTTCTCAGCTTCGTCATCATCGCCGGAATTGGCGTCGTCTTGTCTTTTTTCCCGTACCTGAACCGACTGGGGGAGATCGACGAGAAAAAACTGCGGGAAGGCGGCCATTAAGCTTCCGCTGCATCTTCAACGAATCATCTGATCATAAAGCGGGAGGAGTGGAAATTGTTCGACCAAGTTCTGTTCTTTTTCGACGCGCTGCTGGCACAGACCGGAGCGGCCAATTTTACCTGGGGCAACCTGGTGATGATCGTCATCGGCGGGACCATGATTTACCTGGCCATCGCCAAGCATTACGAACCATTGCTCCTGATTGGGATCGGTTTTTCCTGCATCGTCGCCAACGTGCCGGGACCGCCTGACGTACCCGGCGGGCCGCCGATGTCGGCGCTGCTCTATGTGGTGAAGGAGGGCGGGTTGTTCCACTACGCCTACGAGGGAGTCGCCAAGCTCATCATCCCGCCGCTGATCTTTCTGGGGGTGGGCGCCATGACCGATTTTGGTCCCATGATCGCCAATCCCAGGCTGGTTATCCTGGGAGCGGGGGCGCATCTGGGCATCTTCGTGGCGCTGATTCTGGCCAAGCTGTGCGGTTTCACCATCAACGAAGCCGGCGCCATCGGCATCATCGGCGGGGCCGACGGCCCCATGGCGATTTTTGTCACCGTGAAGCTGGCCCCGCATCTGCTCGGCCCGATCTCGGTCGCCGCCTACTCCTACATGGCGCTGATGACGATGATTCAGCCGCCGGTGATGAGGCTGCTGACCACCCCGGAAGAACGCCGGATCGAAAT
>RRZT011026630.1_pt1 | contig 10306 bp, 6 predicted proteins | sample 2165551 | NCBI WGS metagenome assembly RRZT01 (sample SAMN10456910, study PRJNA506462) | wastewater metagenome | biome: wastewater; feature: sludge; material: wastewater sludge; isolation source: wastewater sludge with Escherichia coli K12::gfp cells carrying plasmid... | place: USA: Moscow, Idaho ...
ACTGGGCAGGTATTACAAAGCTTTGTTCGGATGCACTTGAGATCATCAAAAAAGTCAGAAAATAAACACTTTAAATATAAAAAAAATGTCAAAATCAACAGCAGAAAAAATTGGTAGTTATCGTTGGATAATTGCTGCTTTGCTTCTTTTTTCAACTACGATCAATTATATGGATCGTAACGTGATAAGCTTTTTGAAGTCTTATTTCTGTTCACCCGAAGGATTTGGATGGACAAACACACAGTTCTCATATGTTACATCAGTATTTACAGCATTTTACGCAGGGTTTACCTTGTTTGCAGGTATTATTATTGATAAAATCGGAACTAAATTAGGTCTGGCATTTTCATTAATTGTTTGGTCAATTTTCGGTTTACTAAATGCATTTGCCGGCAAAACAGTAGCTCTACACATTGCAATGCGTAGTTTGTTTGGTGCTGGTGAAGCCGGAAACTTCCCTGCTTCTATTAAAACAGTAGCTGAGTGGTTTCCTAAAAAAGAACGTGCCCTTGCTACAGGGATTTTTAACTCTGGTTCAAATATCGGAGCTATGATTGCTGCACTTTTTGTGCCTTGGTGTATGGTGTATTTTACTGGCGACAATATGATATTCGGACTTGAAGGATGGCAAATGGCCTTTATCCTTACGGGTGCGGTAGGCTTTTTGTGGTTGTTTTTCTGGTTTGCTATTTATGGTTCACCAAAAGAACTTTTAGCAAAAGGGAAACTAAAACAAGCAGAATACGATCATATCCACAGCGATGCAGATGAGGCAGCAGCAGCTGCTGCATCGATTGCAGCCGGCAAAGGCGATAAAGTTCGTTGGGGACAATTGTTAGGTTATCGTCAAACATGGTCGTTTGTTGTAGGTAAATTTATGACCGATGGTATCTGGTGGTTCCTATTGTTCTGGTTACCCGACTTCCTGAAAAAACAATTCCATATGACAACACAGGAAGTAATGTGGCCTACATTTACTGTATTTGGTATTGCAATTATTGGGTCAGTTTTCGGTGGTTCAATTCCGATGTTCTTTATGAATAAAGGAATGGAAGCCTACAAAGCACGTATGACAGCTATGCTTTTAATTGCTATTGCTCCTCTGGCTCTACTTTCAACAAGTTATTTCGGTAATGTTGAATTATTCGGAAGCAATGCCTCTATATTGGCTGTTGCTGTAATTTGTTTAGGTGGTGCTGCGCATCAGGCATGGTCTGCAAATTTATTTACGACTGTTTCGGACATGTTCCCTAAAAAAGCTGTAGGCTCAGTAACCGGTATTGGTGCTGCTGCCGGAGGTTTGGGTGGTGTAGTTGTACAGCTTTTAGCTGGTGGACTTACCGACCATTTTGAAGCTTTAGGAAACGAAAAAATAGCTTACACTATTATGTTTGCAGTTTGTGCATTCTCCTATTTAATTGCATGGGCAATAATGAAAGCACTCGTACCAAAGTTCAAATTGATTACTGATTTGTAATTCTAAAAAGCTGCACTCTAAAGTGCAGCTTTTTTTAGCTTGTTCTTTTTGTTTTTGACTTTAACAGCTTACTTTTCTTCAGATTTTCATTTACTCTGAAAATCACTATTCGCCGAATCAATTCATAGGGTATCGGTTCATCAAGCTGAAATTGTATGGAACCCTTTCCTCTTTTGTAGGCCTTCAGTTCTTCATCGAATAATTCGTTTGTGTCAGGTAATGCATAAAAACCTACGTGCATTTTATGACACGCAAAATATACCAAGGGCTTACCTAGTGTTTTATACCCAGGCATGCCGTATGCCATTTTCTCTTCGCTACCCGGCGCTACTTCAATGATAATGTCCCTGATTTTATTCAGTATTTCTTGTCGCTCAGGTTCAAATCCGGCTATATATTTTTCTACATCTGTCATATTTCCGGTTTAAATGAATTAATTACTCCCTATTTCAACAAACTGTTTTTGATATTGTTTATTTGAGTACAATGCATTGTTCAGAAGCATAACTCACGATTGACAAGAATATTTATCTTATCAATTATTACAGTATATGTTGAAATAAAAAGTGAATAGTTTTGAACAACTATACTTAATAAGTTTATTTTCTTATTGACTAATTTGTCCTATATCACTTTAGCTTCATTCTAATAGTGGTTCTTAATGGAAAATATTGCTAAATAGAGAAAAATAATAGTGATATTAAAATAATTTATCAGTGATACTATTGTAATTTATAAACTTTGATATAACTTTGCAGCATCAATCAAAAAAACAACAAATAACTCATAAAATAAAATGGAAAAAATTGTAATTGTAGGTGGAGTAGCTGCGGGAGCAACAGCAGCAGCCAAAGTACGAAGAATTTCGCCCGATGCCCAAATCACTATGCTCGAAGCAGGTCCGGACATCTCATTTGCCAACTGCGGATTGCCCTACTATATAGGAGGTGATATTAAAAGCCGTTCGAAACTAATTTTACAAAGCCCTGAAAGCTTTAAAGAACAATACAATGTTGATGTACATACACATACTTTAGTTACATCGATTGATAGAAATGCACATATTGTAAAGGCTACCAACACCCAGAGTGGCGATATAATGGAATATGAGTATACTAAACTTATTCTGGCACAAGGCGGACGCCCGATAAAACCAACTTTACCAGGAGCCGATTTGTCGCATGTATTTACATTGTGGACACTGGAAGATATGGACAAAATTGCACGACATATCGATGAAAAGAAACCTAAAAACGCTGTAGTAGTTGGAGGTGGATTTATTGGCCTTGAAATGGTAGAAGCATTGGTAAAACGCGGTATAAAAGTTAATGTTGTAGAAATGATGCCACATGTAATGGCCATTATGGAAGCTGAAACTGCCGGTTTTATCGAAAAAGAAATGCAGGAATATGGAGTGGGTATACATACCGGTGCCGGTGTAACCGAAATTGGTACTCAAAACGTAAAGCTCGATAATGGTAAGGTACTGAATGCCGATATGGTTTTACTTTCAATTGGCGTACGACCAACACTTCAATTAGCGAAAGATGCCGGACTCGAAATGGGTGAAGCTGGAGGCTTGTTAGTGAATGAATACATGCAAACATCGGATGCCGATATATACGGAGCAGGCGATATGGTTGAAATTGAGCACCGCGTAAATGGTAAAAAGGTGCGCATTCCTTTGGCTGGACCTGCTAACCGCCAAGGACGTATAGCCGCTGAAAATGCATTGGGAGGAAAACACAGCTACAAAGGCTCAATAGGCACTTCAATTGTACGGGTATTCGAAGCTGTAGCCGGAACTACCGGATTATCACTTAAACAAGCCCGCTCGTTGGGAATCGATGCCGATGCGATTGTTGTACACAAAGAGCACCATACATCGTATTATCCCGGCGCCGAACAAGTAACCGTAATGTTGGTGTACGATAAAACGACCGGTGTTATTCTGGGCGGGCAAACTGCCGGATATGCAGGTGCTGATCGTCGTCTGGATGTGATAGCCACTGCTTGTGCCGCAAAACTAACTGTAAACGATTTAGCCGATATCGACTATGCTTACTCGCCCCCTCTTGGCACAGCCAACGATGCCATTAATATGGCTGCATTTACCGCAGAGAATAAAATGTCGGGCTTTAGTCCTTCGGTAACTGCATCGGAACTTGATGCTTTTGTTGATGGTAAAAATGTATTGTTTTTAGATGTGCGCGATATTTTTGCCTACGAAAAAACACATGTGATGGGTGCAATGCATATTCCACTGGAATTATTACCTGAAAAACTTTCGTCGATTCCTGCAAATCGTGCAATTATTGTATACGATGAATATGGAAAAAAAGGGCATCAGGCATTACGTACACTCATTGGTGCTGGTTTTACTGATGTAACAAATGTATCAGGCGGACATGTTTCGTTACAACGTCAGGCACGTGCAATTGGGTTTAAGAATATCAAAATAGATTTACTTCCTTTGGAGGAAAAATCGATACACGAAAAAAAAGAAACTGCAGTTGAAGAAGAGACTGTGGAAACAACAGCGGGCAATGAACCAATTATTGTTGATGTGCGCACACCTGAAGAGTTCCATGCCGGAGCGGTGCCCAACGCAGTAAATATCCCGTTGGATGAGTTAATGAGCAGGTATGAAGAACTTGGCAATGATGCTGAACGCGAAATAACGGTGTATTGTGCATCGGGAGCACGCTCGGCGTATGCACAACGCATGCTGATGCAAATGGGCTACAGCAATGTAACCAATGGAGGTGGATTGCATTCAATGATGGCTCAGGTTCGCGCCAAAAGTCAACCCAAGCAGGAAAATAAAGCGTCGAACGAACCAATAATAGTTGACGTAAGAACAAGAGCCGAGTTTTTAAGCGGGGCTTATCCGGGAGCTGTAAACATCGAATTGGATCAGTTAGCTACCAGAGCAAATGAATTGGGCAGTAATGATCGCGATATTACACTCTATTGCGCCTCCGGAGCACGCTCTGCCTACGCTCAGCGCATGCTGCAACAAATGGGCTTCACTAACGTAAAAAATGGTGGCGGACTTATGCACATGATGATGAGAAGATAAACCAGAAGCCGGACAATAAAAAAAACCTTTCGTATATAGCGAAAGGTTTTTTTATGCTTGTTTATTCAATCCGATTGGGTCGGTTATCTGTTTTAGGAGTAATCACCAAGGGGTTTTCATGTATTTCAGCATAAAACTCGCGGTTATTATACACATCCACCGCCATATAAAGAGCCTGACGGAAAGAGTCTTCGGATGCCTGATTTTTACCGGCCAAATCATAAGCTGTTCCGTGAGCAGGTGAAGTTCGAATAATGCGCAGGCCGGCAGTATAGTTTACACCACTATCCATCGATACCGTTTTAAAAGGAATTAAGCCCTGATCATGATACATGGCCAAAACACCATCGAACTTATTAAATTTACCCGATCCGAAAAATCCATCGGCCGGATAGGGTCCAAAAGTCATAATACCCTTATCGGCTGCACTCTTCAGAGCAGGCGCAATGATTGAGGATTCTTCGTTGCCTATCACACCCTCATCGCCGGCATGTGGATTTAATCCTAACACAGCAATTCGTGGACGAACAATTTTAAAATCCTGCTTCAGGCAATTATTAAACACTTCGAGCTTTTGAAATATCAATTCACTGGTAAGCGATTTCGAAACATCCTGTACCGGAATATGCCCTGTAACCACAGCCACACGCATAACATCGTTAATCAAAAGCATTAAAGCCGGAGTACCTGTTCCAAAATTTTCTTCCAGATATTCTGTATGTCCCGGGAAATGAAACCCATCAGACTGAATATTCTTTTTATTTATTGGTGCAGTAACCAATGCATCAAGGGCGCCACGTTTAATATCCTCGGTAGCCATTTGAAGTGCTGAAAGGGCCGCCTTTCCGGCCTCAACAGTGGACTGACCCGGCTCAATTTTAGCATCCTCGGGGCAACAATTGATAATATTAATGCGTTTCGGATTTAAATCCTCAACCTTATTAATCACATTCAGGTTCAGGTTTTGCAAATCAGTATTTTTCTTATAAAAATTAGCAATTTTGGCCGACCCATAAACAATGGGTATTATATTTTCAAGTACCTGAGGCTCCGAAAGCGACTTAAGAATTACCTCGTAACTTATACCATTGTAATCGCCATGAGTAATACCTATTACTATCTTATTCTTTTCCATTTTAGTTCATTTGTGTGTTTTTGTATTATGGGCACTACAGTTTAATAAACTGTACAGAGGACAGCAAGTGCATTATTTCACTGAGTCCGCATTTACTTTTTTAGCTTCTACTACCACTTCGTTAAGCGCATTAATCTCGTGTGGCAAACGCGTAGTGTATACTACAGCCTCCAACTGACGCATTGGGTTACGTTTCTTTTTTCCGGGAGCAAACACAAAACCTTCGACAGTAACAATGCGTTGATTTACTTCGTCGAGGCGCGAATGACTATAAAACGGACCACCCATTGATGCACCATTGAACATTTTCCATAAGCCTCGCAGTTCGGCGCAATATGCTTTGTTTACCCAAATTTCACGGAATTCAGGATCGGCATACTTTGTTTCGGTTCCCATAAACGAGCCTTTTAATTCTCCGGGGATGTTGGCTTTCAATATCGAATCGCGTTTGGCAATAAGTGCTTCCTTGCTAAACATTTTTTTATCAGTATAAGGATAAGAATACACAATAATATCCTGACGTACACCAGCCTGATCATTGGTTATCCAGTAAAAATCCTTTTTCTGAACCGATTTACTGATACCCTGAGGTACATTTACGATAATGCCGAATTGTTTCTCAATTTCTCCCTGAGCCTTAGCATTGATATAATCTTTGTAAAAACGAATCTGACGGTCGCGTTCCGATGCAATAAAATAATCCTGCAATGGTAACTCATATTGTTTCAACGACTTTAACAGTGTAGAATCATCGGGTGCTGTAATACGAACGACAGTTTGAGGATAGGCCCAACGGTCTTTGCTATATCTGATTTTAGTTGTAGTATATTTGTTTGAAATATCAACCATCAAAATATTTCTGCTTGGCTTCAATAAGTCTGAAAACTCCACATGATTGCATTGTTTTACATCCATTAAAGGCTCCGGTTGTGGAAGCGAAGGTGTTTCCTGGGCAAAAATACGAAACAGCTCCTTCCCTACCTCACTGTTCCAGGCAGTGTCGTTCACTACTATAAGTAGCTCGAACTGACTTCCGGTTACAGCTGGTAACGTACGGTCGTTGCTAATACAAGCATTGAATAAAACAGCTAAAGTAGCTAATAACAATAGTTTGGCTTTCATACAATTAAATTTATTCTATTACACAAAATTATACGCTTCAAAAGTAACATAAAGTACCATATTTAAAATAGTATTTTTGAACTTTTTTATTTTAAGATTTGATTTGTAGTTTTTTTAACATCAAAGAAATGTAAAACCGAACTCATTATTTTGTTCCGCTCTTTCTCGCTGTAAATTGTTTCAAACGGGATAGACATGGAAAAACATTTATATTTTCCACTATATGCTACAGCAGCACTATTGTTGGAACCTGAAAGTCTGCATATTGTAAATGCACCAGGTCCCGCAGGTTCAATTGCATCCACTTTTTCAACATAATACGATTTCTCGTTGGGATTATTGTAAAATTTAAACTCTACCCTATCAAATTGAGCATATGGCGATGGAACAATTAATGCCTTATCGCTCAGTGTTTCGTTCACTGACTTCAATTTGTAATGCAAAACGTTTTCCATAAAAAAGCGATTTTGTGTCGAAATAAAGTTCGTATCGTACAAATCAGACCCTATAAAAGCCCCACTTAAAAACAAACATCCGCCCTTTTCGAGATAGCCTTTTAGTTGCTGCTGGAAAACCGCAGGAAAAGTTTCGAATTCAGGTGACAGCGTTCCCTTTCCGATAACCGATTTTTTCTGTTTTCCTAACACTAAATCAACATACTGATAGCTATTTAAAGAAAGCTCATTGCCAATTACAGCCTTAATCGAAGTACTTACAAAAGAATAACCAGCATTACGGATAGCTTTGCCATGCAAGTAAGCATAATCGAATGTATTTCCGGCAATCACTTTGTTCTCATAGTTGCTGTATCCGGCTCCGAAACCCGGGTCGTCATCACTTTTCCAAATCCTTGCACGATTATATTCGCGTTGCTTACCAACAAAAGCATAATCCATCAGGTAGGGAACTCCGGGATCGGCATCATTATCAAAGCCTGCCTGTGAGCCATTTTTAGTAAAACTAAGAGGTCCACAAACGCGTTCGAAACCGTTAACAATCAAAACTTCGCGGCGAGAATTATTCATTTTACAAGCCGATACAATTTCTGAGGGAAAACTTTCGCCTCCATCGTTAACGGCCGTTACCATAAAACTGTATATCTTTCCGATTTGTAAATCCAACTCCAGATTTGGTGCATCCACTACCCTTCCATTACCAAAACCTTCGTCGTTTATACGTGTGTAAACTATATATCGCAAAGGTTTAGCTGTGGGTTCAATTGGGTCAAGTACCGGTTTCCAGCTAATTCTCAGACGGTTTTTTGAAACAAAACGGCATTGTAATTTTTCAACAGGCAATGGTTGTACTACCGCACTCGTACCACGTAAGAAACGCAACATTCCCTTGTAAATTGCTCTTGAAACGGTAAATCTGAATCGGGGATCAAGTCCGTAACGCATATCAGCAAAGTTCTGATGCGATAACAGTTCGAGTAACATAGTTGGCACTTCAGGAGTACGCGACTCACTGTAACTCTTATTCCACAAGCCACGTCGGGTCCATTCGGGAGCTAAAGTGAATCTGACATCATTAACAATTTGAGTTTGAATTAAATCAGTAAGATCACGCGAAGCCAATCGGGAATTTCCATTTGCAAAAACAGTTTTACCATACGTATTTTTAACCGAACAAATCCCCAGAGTACCAATTATGGTGTCTTTATGAGTATATCCGGCATCGGAATGAAAAGCAAAAGCCATATCAATAGGGATACCAAGTCCTTTGTAATGAGGCAATACCGACGAACCACCAGCCAGGTAATTAACCCAAAATCCACGCGACTGAAAATCGTCCGAATAATCATTTGCACCACCTGTACGGCTATAAATACTATCGGGCATACCTGCCCATTGAAGCCAATAACGGGCACCTTCGGTATAACGCGGATAATTACTTAACGAATAAAGTTTGCTAACATCAAAACTTAAGCTATCGGTGGACTTTAGTGAATCCGCTAATTGTTGTTTATTATAGCGGGCAATATTCCCTGTACCTCCACCAATTTTCACTGCATCGGCAGTAACAATTTTCTTTTTGTAAGCACTAAAGTTCGACAAAACCACCTTGCAGGCAGCATTTCGCCCTTTCTCAAACATAAAATGACCCAAATAAATCCAGGTACCACCACCCATACTCTGATTAATTTTAAAATGAGTTTCACCACCACTGTAATAGACCGAATACCGGGCATCAGGCGCACTGTTTTTGAGAGATTTGTAAGATATATACACAGCATATTTACCGGTTTCAGGAATGTTCGGAATCCACTCAACTGTACTTAACTCTTCCGGGTCGTCTTCGGTATCTGCCTGTACATACGATCCTGCTAAAAATGGGTTCTCACCCTGAATATAATATGGATTAAAATGTCCGAATCCCGGCTTTTGCTGTATCCATTGTTTACCATCGGCCGTTTCACGGTATCGACTGGTACTTGCTTTACTATCGTTATCAATAATTACTTCCTGACTACGAATATCCCGTTCGCGTGGTAAAAACACAGTGGCTCCTGCATTTTCGAGCATTGGTACCAAAAAAGGCAACACATATGATTGTGTGTACAAGTCTTCAACAGTTTGAAAAAGCTTTGCCCGCTGCCATAACCATTTATTTTGTGACTGATTGTAATACAAACCGTGACTTTGCCACAGGGCAATATTCTTATTATCAAGACCTTTAACAGAGGCGTATGGCTTTGATAAATTGGTAATCAAACGTGAATTTTGTCGTTGCGAAGTATAATTACGAGTTTTGTAATCAGCAGAATTGTCTGTAAAATAAAGTGGAATCAGATTTTCGATTTTCTCATTATCCGTTATACACACAATTTTAAAACCCTGATATTTCGAAGCAAGTACATTACCGAGCATATTGTAAATGCGTTTCACGCTTTCCGCACGAAATGGAATCTGACTCAATTGTTCACCAACCGCAACAGTTATAGTATTTGCCTTTAAATCAGTGGAAATAACAATATTATTAACACGACCTACAGAGGCATAACTATTGGCAATTATTGTAAGTGAATCGGATATTATTTTTTCAACCTTTGCCTGACCTAAAGCAGGCAGAATACACACAAAAAGAACAAGAACAATACGTATAGAAAATTTTAACATACAACATTCAACTTTAAACCAATTTAAAACGCACTCTCCAGCGGCCATTTTCAAAATCGTGACTGATAATTTCGAAACGGCCTATTTCACGCGTATTACTAACATGCTCACCTATACAGGCACAATAATCGTACTCGCCAACCTTTACTACCCTTAACATTTCCGAAGCATCAGCAGGTAATTTCGACAAATCGGCCACGGTAGCTGCTTCGTCTCTACTCATCAACATTTCAGTTACATCCAACTCCTGCGCAATAACAGCATTTACACTTTCAATCAATTCTGCCACCTGAGCTTCGGTAGGCGCCTGGGCCAAAAAATAATCACACTTACTTTTCTTACGCTCAATGTGGGCATTCATCGAACGCTGA
>RRZT011545435.1_pt1 | contig 10303 bp, 8 predicted proteins | sample 2165551 | NCBI WGS metagenome assembly RRZT01 (sample SAMN10456910, study PRJNA506462) | wastewater metagenome | biome: wastewater; feature: sludge; material: wastewater sludge; isolation source: wastewater sludge with Escherichia coli K12::gfp cells carrying plasmid... | place: USA: Moscow, Idaho ...
GCCCTCCTCAACAATCTTACCCCCATCAAGAACCACAATCTTGTCGGCATCCCGTACCGTACTGAGTCGATGAGCCACTACCACCACAGTTTTACCTTTATAAAACTCATTCAAGTGCTCCATTATCTCCTTTTCATTGTTAGCGTCCAGTGCATTGGTAGCCTCGTCCAAGAAAATAAACTCCGGATTTTTATATACAGCGCGGGCAATAAGCATCCGTTGCCGCTGCCCCTGACTGATTCCATTGCCTTCCATACCTATCTTTGTATTATACCCCAACGGAAGCGAATCAATAAAATCGCGGATGTTTGCCACTGCAACCGCATGGCGTAATCGTTCCGGATCTATCACCTCCTGCCCGGCAGCAATATTACCGGCGATAGAGTCGGAAAATATAAACCCATCCTGCATAACAGAACCGGTTTTGCTGCGCCACATATGCGGATTTAAATGCTTCAAGGGGGTTTCACCCAATTTAATGGTTCCCTTGTTGGGTTCGTAAAACCCAAGCAGCAACTTAATCAGCGTTGTCTTTCCACTACCACTCGCTCCCACAATAGCAGTCACCTTGTTTTCAGGTATGGTAAGATTGATATTCTCCAATACATAGTCGCGGTCGGCTCCATCGTAGCTAAAAGACAAGTTCTCAAGTTTTAATGTGCGATCATCCGGAAGCTCTTTAAGCTTTAAAGATATATTCTGTTCTTCATCTTCCCGTTGATGAATTTCACCCAGGCGTTCCAGGCTGATCTTTGCATCCTGAAACGATCGGGCGAAGGTGATGAACTGCTCAATGGGAGAAGTAAGCTGCCCCACAATGTAACTTAAAGACATCATCATACCCAGCGTCATCTGTCCCTCTACCACAGCACGTGCGGCAAGGAAAGAGATCAAGATATTGGTAGTCTGATTAAAAAATACCGATCCGATCTGCTGGTATTGTTCCAAAGCCAGCCCCTTCATACTGATTTTGAATAATTTTACCTGAATACGCTCCCACTGCCATCGCTTCTGCGTTTCGCAATTATTAAGTTTTATTTCCTGCATTCCGGTTATCAGTTGATACAAGTTACTCTGTTCTCCGGCTGCCTGAGCAAAACGTTTGATATCCAACTCACGCCGATACCGCATAAAAGCAAGAATCCAGGCCACATAAAGCCCGTTCCCCAATAGAAATAAAGCCAGAATTGTTAAATCGTAATAGCCCAGCACAAAGCCGAATACAATAAAGTTGACAAACGAGAAAAGCGTATTAATAGAAGAACCCGTAAGAAATGACTCAATTCGCCCGTGATCTCCAATACGCTGCATAATATCCCCTATCATCTTTGTATCAAAAAAGTGCAGAGGAAGCCGCATCAGTTTGGCCAAAAAATCAGAGATCAGTGCTATATTGATCCGGGTATTCATGTGAAGCAATATCCAGCTGCGAATAAAGTCCACCGATAACTTTCCTACAAAAATAGCCAGTTGCGTAATTAGAATAAGTGTGATAAATGACAAATTCCCATCCCGGATACCCGTATCAACCAACGACTGGGTAAGAAAGGGCAAAATCAATTGCAGGATACTGGCTGTAACCATTCCCAGAATCAGCTGTACGAATTGGCTTTTATACGGAGTCAGGTAACGAAAGAAAAAACGTAAATCACGTTTAACAGCCGTTTTTTCCTCCTCCAACTCATAAAACTCCGGCCCCGGCTCCAGCAGCAAAGCCGTACCAGTATCCTCACCATTCACTTTCGTACTTATCCAGCACCGCTTTAACTCCTCTTCCGTATAAACCACCAGCCCCGATGCCGGATCTGCAATATAAATCTTTCCTTTTTTTATTTTATAGCAAACCACAAAATGATTCTGATTCCAATGGAGAATGCAAGGCTTTACAGCCTCATCCCGAAGCTGCTCATACGTAATACGCACCCCCGAAGTCCGAAACCCAATACTTTCAGCCGCTTCACTAATTCCCAGCATCGACACCCCTTCACGGGTAATAAACGATTTCTCCCGAAGCCCCTGCAAGGAATAACTACGACCATAATGTTTCGCAATCATGCGAAGACAGGTTGGACCACAGTCCATGGCGTCTAATTGATAATAATTAGTAAGCTTATACATTCAAGAATGACATTAACCCATTACAGAATATTCAATACTTATATCTAAAAAATAAGATAAACAGTTAACACCATGACCCCCAAAAGTAATGAATTGCTATGGCTTTACTAATTTTATTTTCTATATATATTTCTTCAATTTCTCCATTTAAATAACCAATAACATCCATTTTTGTTAATGGAGAAATAGTTTCAGAAGGAATTAGTGATATTTCTTCTTTCGCAGAATATTGCTCATACAAATCTGTTAACATATAAGGACCTGTGGTTTCTAATACATATGTCAATTTATTTTCAGAAACTGAAAATGAAGATTTCACTTTATCTATTATTTGCTTCATAAACGGATGTTTTGCTTTTATTGCAATAAAAGCATTAGATATAACAATTTTTTTGTGAAATAACTTTGCGTGTTCCTCTGGCTCTAATCCAAAGCAACAGTTTTTATCTTTTAGAAGATTATCAAAAGACTCAAGACATTCATAGTCAAAATCTACATAGACACCTCCAAAATTATAAAGAATTAAATATCGAATAACATCCCATCTTTGTACATCATATTTATATTTCTTTAAAATAGGGATATAATTAGGGAAATATTCTTGAATGAAAGAATCCATCCTCAACTTATTCCATAAAATATATTCCCATGAAGGATGATGTTCTTTCCAAGTTTCGCTAAATTGATAAAAACTCTCTGGAAGAGTTGTTTTTTCTTCCCAAATCTGATGAATAACTTTTGGTATTATCATATTAATAGGATGTTTAATTAAAATATAAGTTCAAAAAATATTATTATAAATTTTATTTGATCTCGGATACTTTAGGACTAAGAAGATTTTTAGCAATTGATATAACTCAAGATTATCTAATGCCTGGTTATAAAAACATTTCTTTAAATTTAAACAGCAGAAAACAATTAAAAAATCAATACTATGTTATTTAAAATCCAAAAACATCAAAACTTGATTGTCATCTTCTTTAAGATTTCTAGCAATATTCTTAAGCTCACCTTGCAGTTTATTTTCATTATACGCTGTAACTAGATCTTCCGCATTTAATCTAATCAGACCATGATTACTATCTATGTCATAATTAATTACACCAGGGTCTAAAAAAATATCACACATAGGAAAATCTTTATTCACAATTTTTTGTTCGTTAACTCTCTTTGTTTCTTTATTAAACACATATGCCTTAGAAGGAAATTCATTATTTTCATTCCATTCTTTTTTTACAACACTATAAAACAAATATTTGGATGTTTCTAAACAAGCTCTTAAAAAAACTGGGGGATTCATTGTTAGAATTGAAGGCTTTCTAACAATATAAGGCTTATAATCAAGATTATATGACAATTTATATATTGTATCTGATGATAAATCGGAAAGCAAAAAACCATCATTAATTCTAACAATTGGGTAAGAATCTGATGAAAAAGTCATTGTTCCAGATTCAGTTTTCACTATAACTGACAGATCAAGAATTTTATTAAAAGTATGCTTTATCTCTTTTAATACACTACCATTTTGTTTTGAAATCAAAAGATAACTAGATCCTAATTCTTTATGATCTGGGTCTGAGTTATAACAAATTAAGCTTTTATCATCAAACTCTGCTATATTTACATAGTAAGAATTCAATTTAAATGGAAAATCTCGTTTGAAATGACCGTTCAAATCATAAACTAGTATTTTCTTTAAAAAAGAATCTCGAATAAATAATTCTTTATACTTTTCATCATAAATTATACTCGATGCAGATAGATATTCTCCTGGTCCATTGCCATATCTGCTAAAGCGAGATTTTGTATTGCCGTTGCTATCAAAAATTAATATCTGGTTAGTATGAAAATCATATAATAAAATAAAATTATCTCGAATAATCCTTGGCCTTGAAGTTGTGATATAACCTTCGTTTGTTTTAAGTGGAACATATTTTACATTTGCTATATCCTGCAAGTAAATGATCTTTTCTTCATAATTTTTTTCCACATTAATTTCAATAATATAATCTGATTTATCTTTTTTTATTGTACATGAATAAAATAAAACAAGAAAAAATGAAAGAAAATATAAATTTTTCATATTAGTAGTATTAGAATAAAGTACACAAATTATTTTTTGACAAAGCTAATTCGTAATTAGATGGAGGTGGACATAGAAACTGAAATAAACAACAATCACAAGGTTTATTTCTTCGGATTCTGAACCATGGCATATCTTCATAATAAAAATGATCGAATAATATCTTTTTAAGATCTTCTACAAGTAAGTTTCCTATTGTATTTTCTGCAAGATTAAAAAAAACATCTCCACTAGAGGATATACTTAATTTTCCAAAATAATTATTATTAATCTTTTTATTCCTATAAATCTGATGAATATTACTAACTCCTTTAACAACATCAATTTTATCAAGAAAAATTCTTCTTTTAAAAAAATCATAATTAGTTCCATCATAAAAGGGATAAATATCATATTTAGTTATCCCGTATTTTTTAACAACATCTAAAAAGAAATCATACTCAAAATCATTTTTTACAATAAAATTAATGTTTATTTTTCTTAAATTCTCTATCTCTTCAAATATTTTTAATTTTAATGGATAATCAATTAACAAACAAACATTATCCCCGAACAAGTTATAAATATTCACTTCCGTATTATAATTTAAATAATAAGTATATATAAAAATATTTTTTTTGATCGGAGCAATTAAAGAAGTAATTTGATCCCATTCTTTAGATATGAATGCTATGTTTTGAATAACCAAATTAATTTTTTGTATATTATTACAAGCCTTTAATTCATTAACTAATTTACATAGCACCGTAAAGCTTAATTCATAACTACTGTTAGTATTTTGAGTGCAAAATAATAGTTGTTTATTATATCCAAAACAATTTGGACATTTACAATCACAATACGTATCAAGATACAATGTAAGTTCGTTTAGATAATTAAGAATCTTGTCCCCTAAAATACTATCATCGACCTTTCCTTCATTTCTTATATCATATTGAACAGTAGGTATCGGAGGAAGTTGAATAGGTTTTATTGTTGATAAACTAACATCAATAACGTCTCCAAGAAATTTCGTTTTTAAATCAAAAATTAATTTTTCAACTACTTTCATATTTGACAAATTTTCATCTAACAAAATTACACCATTGGAGCTTTCACTTAATAGATCTTTGAGCAAACTAATTATTGTAGGATCATCATAAATAATAAATTCATGATCCAATGTATTATATAACAATGCTGATTCAGATTTAATTTCTAAATAGACATAAGGTTCAATATATAACCAATATTCATTATTCATATTCTTTATCTAATTTTAATCGTATTCATAATAGTATAATATTCAGACATATTATCCTCTAATTTTTGTAAGTAATTCAACATCATTTCTTTTTCTTTCTGCTCATTATAAAACTGCTCACATTTACCATTATTTAGATGAAAAATACAAACTGTACAATCGTCAGAATGGTAACATAACTTACATTTTTTGCTTAATTTATTAAATTTCTCACTATAAAATTCTATGATAGATTTTATATCAAATGAAACACAATTTCCATTCACTTCACCGAAACTAAAATCACTTCCTATCCTTTCACAAGGTAACAGTTTAGCACCAACAGTTACAAATATTTTTTTTTCAAATGGCACACACGTTCCTGTTGGAAATTGATATTTAAAATTGATACCAAGACATAACTCATTATAATCATTAAAATAAGCACCAGAACACTTATAAACAAAACGAACAAAATCAAGATAGCCTGGAACAGATACAGACATATCTTGTATCAAGTCACTTTTTTGTTTAGAAGTTTTTAAGCTTTCAACAACACTTGAATATATTGAATCAAATTCTTTTTTTTTCTCCTTTTTTACTCCCGTTGGATTTAAAGAACTTATACGAGGTAATACTTTGTATTTATTTTTAAAAAAAACATAAATACTATCAAGTGAATTTTTATCATGTAGTACTGAATTAAATCGCACCTTCTCATAAAAATAATTTGGATACTTAGTTATTAATCTATCTACATTTTCAAGAATAATGTTAAATACAGAGTCTCCATTATGATTAACTCTATATTCATTAGCCTTATAATCTCCATCTAAACTTATTAAAATATTAAAATTATTATCAACCAAAAAATCCATATATTTATCTAGTAAGATACAATTGGTTGTCATAGAGAACGTAAAAATCCTATTTATATTTTTCATATTCTTTACATAAGAAACTATTTTTCTTATGAAATTAATGTTAAGTAAAGGCTCTCCTCCATAAAATGCTATATCCACGTGCTTATTATAAGATAGATTTTCCCCTGAACGCCAAAGCTTTTCAAAATAATTAAGTAAATTAAACGCAGCATTTATATCAATATTTATATTTTTCCTTTTCTCATAGTTTTCATAAAAGTCTCCATATGCACAATATGTACATTTTAGATTACATTTATCAGTAACTTCAAATGTAATTTGAGATATATTTAACAACTTGTCATTAACCAACTCTTCAGTCACATTTATAAATCTATTAGATTTAAATTTACTATCCAAAAGCCCATATTTCTTTAAATACTTAGCTTTCATGTTGTAATAATCAAATAACTCAGGATCAACATCTAACATATTTGTATTAAGAATACTATATAAATAAGGATGTATTAAGTACAATCGTTTTTTATTTCGATTATGTATATAGCAATTATTGTTTATTGTCTTAAGAAAAAATATATTATTCATAGATGCAGTTTTAAAGGTGTAATACAGACAGAGTTAATACTCTGCCTGTATGTTAATAACATTTGCTTTTCTAACTCAAGTAGCATTTATTGGGATAGAGACTGGTTTATATTTACTTTGAATTATAAACACTGTCACTGCTACTTCCTGCATTAGTCTGTCCAGTAGAAGTTTCTCCACAACCACAACCGCACTTATACCTTGAATCACCGCCACTAATTTTCTTCATTTCATTTTGAGATAGAACTTTGTTCAATTTAAGTTTCTTCATAACTCATTTTTTTAATTATTAATACTTAAAAACTATTCACAGAAAAATAATAGATCACTGCCGCACATAAACTATTTAGTTAGACATCGTAATAATCATGCGCTATTAAATTAAGAGTGCGAATCTTAATTTACACGAAATCATATCACCTATTTATCATTTTTTTTAAATAATTACTAAGATTACCCTCAATTATATTAAATTTTTCATCCTTATTCCTAAAAGAACCCATAAGCACCCCAAGTATATCATTTGTACTATATTGAGTTTCGCCCTTTATACAAAAATTTATATACTCTTCCGTGATAATCTTGGAGAAATTATCTTTTAACAACTTATTTTTTTCCTGACAAAAGTTTAATACTTCAGCTCTATATTCTTTATTAAATGGCATAATTCGATTTTTACAACGAGCATTTAAACGTGTATAAACATATACTAAGATTCCAATACTTCCTGTTTTTATGCTCAAATCATTCATCCTATTAATATTAATTTCCATAATTACATCATCAATATCAGACAAAATAATATCAGTATTAGCCTTCTTGAACTTATTTTGAACTAAATATTCTATTCCCCAACCTATTCCAGATAATCCTGATTCAAAATTAACAGTACTATTTGATGATATTTCATCGTATAAATCTTTCAAAAGTTCATCTGCAAAAATTTTATATATTTTTTTATCTACATATCTATAATAATTATATAAAAATACTACAATACCTATTTTCCCTTTAAACAATCCTAAATCACGAATATTTAAAGCATTTAAAAATATACTATCAATATATTTATCATCCATACGTATCAAATTACTTATTAATATCAATATATAAACTAATCATTTTTTGTGAATAATTAGATAAGCCGTATTTATTGATAAATGTACTTCTGGCATTATCTGCTAAATAATCACGTAATTCTTCATTTTCAATAATTAACTTCAACTTATTATATATTAAATAAGAAGAAACATGAGAACATCCATGAATATCCTTTTCAACGGGAATTTTTAATCCATTATAACCATCAACAATTATCTCTGATAAACCTCCCACATCTGAAACAACTAAAGGTATTCTATGCATCATCATTTCAACACATGTATAACCGAACTCTTCATACAATGAGGGAACAACACCAACATCCGAGATAGAATAAATCTTATTTAATTCTGTTCTATTTAAAAAGCCTAAAAAAGATATTTTAGACCATCTATTATAAGATAACTTCATCGCACTCGAAAAATCACCTTCTCCAATAATAACAAGATGGCAATTTGATATTACGGTTAATAATTCATTAAATGCTTCAATCAAATATTTTACACCCTTCAATTCTTCAATTCTTCCTACATAAAGAATTATATTAGTATTTTCGTTAATGCCAAACTGACACCGAATCTCTTTTTTTAAATTTTGTTCTATACTTACAAATTCATCCTTTAAACAATTATGGATTATTTGAAAATTTTTATTTACTATATTATAAGATTTATCTATTTTAGATTTACTCTCATTTGAAATAAAAATATTCATATCACTTTCATTAATTGAAAGTTCTTCTAAATTAACCGATCTCAATATTTCTTGTTCAGAAGGACTTAAACATAATCTTTTTTTTGATTTAATATTGTTCAATAGCTCTACATCACCAAATAAATTAATTGATAATGTTGTATAATGAATTGTTAGTAAAATCTTACAAGAGAACATTTTTCTAAGCCAAAACATTAAATCGGGGCTACTCGTTGAATTCAAATGAAAAATTATATTATTTTTGTTTATATATTTTTTCAAAATAAAAACAACACTTTTAGAATACTTAGCAATATTAAAATCACAAAAGAAACTCCCATTATTACAAATAGGTATTTGCATTTCAGTATAATATAAATGGTCAATAATTAAAACATTTTCTATTCCACAGTAGAGTTTTATTATTGTTAAATTTAGATTGTATTGTTTTGCAACATCAGTTATTTGATTTAAATATGTACCAATTCCATATTTTGAACCAAGACTTTGCTCATCAATAACATATAAATTAATCTCATTAAGGTCCATACAAATTTGATAAGTTATTAATATTATATATTTCTTATTTTGAAATAATTAATTACGCCAAAACTAAGCAGTATATTTGGTTCAATAACTATATAATTGGTCACTTTTTGATCACTTTTGTTCACTAATTGGTCACAAATGATTTTTATAGCTAAATTGTTGATAAAAAATCATCTAAGTCTGCTGCAAGGCAATCGCAACGGTTTATTTTTTCCAATAATCTTTTTCGGCTCATGGAGACAGCCGATTTGGTTCTGCCTATAATCTTTGCGATAGAAGTTACAGAAAAACCTGCTTTAAGGAGATAGCAGACGCGGAGTTCTGTTTCGGAAATTTGTTCACAACAACTTTTTAAGCGTACGGCAAAGTTGTTATATATAGTATTTAGTTCCAGTTCCAAGGTGATCCAGTCTTCCTGGGTCATCATTTTCCCTTTTTCGTCGCTACTTATTTCTTTAAGCTTCAAGTAAATTTCAGTTTGAATAAAACTCATCTCACGTAAATCTTCTTCTTTCGAGAGATTAATAATACGAGTATTCTCCTTTTCCTTTAATATTGCACGAGCTTGATAAAGTCTTCTTGAAATATAAATTATAAACACTAATAAAAAGCCTAAGAGTATTATAAGCAATTGATTTAAGTCTTTATGTGTTATATCTTCCTGACTGCAGCCAGTGAAAAGAAAAAGAAATAAAAAAAGAAAAATCCATTGAATGGAATTAAATAGTTGCCCAAAAATTGGTAATCTGGTATTTTTCATCACATTATTATTAAAGGTTGATACAAGCTAGATAATACGGTTCGCTCCAAATGTATCAATTAATTTATTAATAGCACAAGCTATTTAATAAATTAATCATAAAAAATGTCAAAAGCGAATAAATGATCTTAGATGGCGGGTTGTAAAAAGACATTGCTGTGTTGTAGAAAATATAAGGAATGAATTAGCAAGAATACAATGGAGAACTAGTGATGTTGACTATATAATTAGTATCTTTACAAACGAACAACTAATCGTTGGACCTAGGTCCAACAATATATTGACCTGGGTCCAACGATATCTCA
>RRZT010501040.1_pt1 | contig 10301 bp, 7 predicted proteins | sample 2165551 | NCBI WGS metagenome assembly RRZT01 (sample SAMN10456910, study PRJNA506462) | wastewater metagenome | biome: wastewater; feature: sludge; material: wastewater sludge; isolation source: wastewater sludge with Escherichia coli K12::gfp cells carrying plasmid... | place: USA: Moscow, Idaho ...
ATACCAAGTGCGATGTCATCCTAACCCTTAACGCAAACGGCGAGGTGGAGCTGTAGCGCGACGAAGCCCCTGCAAAGGCGAATAAGGCCAAGCCAATTGAACAATTAACTTGTCCAACATGAGGGCAAGGGAAGGTACTGCAGGGCAAAACCGCCTTTGGCTGTAGCCGCTGGAAGGAGGGCTGTACCTTTAAGGTCTCCTTCGATGATATTACGGCAAAGTTCCCCGGCAAAGAGGTAAATTTGACGTTGCTAGATGAGTATTTGAAGTAAAGCGAAGAATTAGCGATAAAAACAAAAACCGCAGCTTGATTGCTGCGGTTTTATATTCTACAGTTAATAGTAAATCGCTAAATCTCATCAGGCCAAGGCACAGGCTTACCTGTTGCCTTAAACGAAGGACGTTGCGCACCAACCTTACGCATGTAAGCTCCTAACTCTTTAGAAAGACGCTTAACAACGCTAGGATACTGTGCCGAAAGCTCATTCTTCTCCCCAATATCCTGAGGGATGTTGAAGAGTTCCTTCTTTCCCGTTTCGTAGTAGTAGATTAGCTTCCACTCCTGGCTACGAATGGTGCAGGTTGGACCAATTCCGGGGCCGGTGTTTCCCCAAATGTTAGGACAATTCCAGTAAAGATTCCTGTTCTTCGAAGGGTCGCCCTTGCCGGTTAGCAATGGAACAAAGCTAATACCATCAATAGGTTGTACTGTGTGATACTTCTTCACCTGCGCCATTTCGAGAATGGTTGGGTAAAAATCTTCAATTAGCAGATACTTATCGCACTTTGTTCCGGGCTTTACCACTCCCGGCCAGCTAACAATCATCGGTTCGCGAATGCCACCCTCGTATGCCGACCCTTTTCCGCTGTTCAGCGGATAGTTTTGGGTATGCATGGGGCCACCGCGCCAATGCATGTCGCTGCTAAAGCCTCCATTATCGCTCATAAATATAATAATGGTATTATCAGCCTCTCCATTCTTTTCGAGCCAGCTCATCAGGTCGCCTAAGCTCTTATCCATTCCCTCAATCAGGGCAGCATAGGCCGCTTCACGATCATCCAAGCCTTTCTTCTTGTACTTTTCGAAAAAGCGCATATCCCTATCTATAGGAATGTGGATGGCGTAGTGCGCCATGTAAAGAAAGAATGGTTGATCTAAACGTTTTGCCTGATCAAGCGCCTTCATGGCCTCCTGCGTTAGCGCTTCGGTGGCAAAGATGTTCGTTCCCCAGTATTTCTCCAATCCGGGGATAGAAAACGGTGAAGTAGGCTTTCCATCTTTGGTATGACCATAGTTTTGCTCGCCAAGGTAGCTCGCCAACCCTCCGGCGGCATGTCCGGCAATGTTTACCTCAAACCCCATGTGGGTTGGGTTCTCTCCGGGAGTATCAATCGACCCGAAGTGCGCTTTTCCGCAATGAATGGTGTGGTAACCGCTATCTTTTAGCAGCTCAACAAAGGATGTGGTCTGAAATGTATTATTTACGCCGGCCACCTGGCATACTCCGTTGTAGTTCCAATCGGGCAGCTGCAGAACGTCGCTTTTGCGGTCGGTTTGCTTGTTTTTTTGAAGAGTCCAGTTGGTAACCTTATGGCGCGAGGCATTTGCACCACTAATTAGGCTGCATCGGGTAGGCGAACTGATGCTGCTGGCATAGGCCTGCGTAAACATCATCCCCTTTCCTGCCAATCGCTCCATGTTTGGCGTTTCGTACGCCTCGTTGTAGTGCGTTTTTTGTGTCCAAAAGGGCAACGAGGTATCCTGCCAGCCCATATCATCAACCATAAAAAGGATGATGTTCGGGCGAGGATCAGGTTGCTTGCCTTCGGCGTGCGCTGCAAAAGGCAACAAGGCAGCAGATAGTAGCAACTTACTTTTCATTGATATTTGGTGTTTAAGGTTTTACCGAATGTGCGCTAAAGCGAATGATTTTGGGCATTTGTGTAGCCTCGGTTATGGTAAGGCGAAGAGCATTTGTGCTTACAGCTGCAAACTTTTCGATACGCTTATGTCCTACAGATTCTCCTTGGCAGATAGTTGTCCATCTGCCCCTAATTTTTGCCTCTACCTTATACGCTCGAATGCGCTCGCCCTTGCTGATATCCTCCTGAATAATGCAGTAGCTTATCGGCTGTTTCTGTGATAGCTTTAGCACAAGCGTTTTGCTACTCCCCGATGTATTTGCGATTGCCTTTTCGGTTGATAGCTGCGAAGTCCACTCCCCCCATTCCTTTAGGCGCTGCACATCAAGAGTAGGAATAAGCCCGGAGGTATCTGGTGTAAGTCCCATAATCAAAGTAGCGTTTCTCCCTACCGATTTGGTGTACATTGCTTTTAGCGTATCCAACGAGAGAACGTTGTTCTCATCTCCGGGTTCCCAGAACCACTCGTGCCTACCGTTAGCACCGCGTAGCGGAGCATCGGCCATGGCAGGAACCCAGTATTTGCCATCCTTATCGCCATGCTTTAGCAATTCGAGGTGATTTCGTTGTGTATCCGAGTGCTTGTGGTGCGAGTATGGTTGCGGAAATGACGACCAGCATGGGTAGCTTACCGTTCCGGTTTCCGAACCTCCCCAACGAAAGTCGGCCCTGTCTACGTTATGGTAGAATAGGCAGTTGGGCTGATACTTATTTACAATAGGCTCAACATTGGGACCATCGCCTTTGGGATCATCGGCACCACCATCAAACCAAATCATGAAAAGTTCCCCATAGCGGGTGCATATCTCCTTCACCATACTTTCGCAAAGTCGCTTATACCACTGCTGACGGTTAGCGGCAAACTCACCGTTGCCCTCTGCCTTGAAGTTATGAATTCCCAGCAGCGAGTTCCATCGGATGCCGATATAAATTCCGGGCATAATGCCGTATTTGCGGCAGGAGTTTACGAAGTCGCGAACAATATCGCCTTTGCCATCTCTCCATTTTACCGCTTTAAGGCAGTACGGGTTGACGTCGCTGTGCCAAAGGCCAAATCCAGTTTCGTGCGTAGCGGTAAGAACGGCAAACTTGGCACCTGCTGCTTTGGCAGCTAAAACCCACTGGTCGGTATCTAATTTTGTTGGATTAAAGATGTTGTAATCGGCAATTGGCTCGATTCGATTGTTTCCCTGTCCGTATCTTATTCCGTCGAAAACGTGCAGGTCGTAGTGGAAAACTACGCCAAGTTCCGATTCGTGCCATTTAAGCTGGCGAGCGGCAGGAACCGGGTAGAACCGTTCCTGAGCAGGGCATATAGAGGCCACTGCCAATAACAGCAGCGCTATTAAGGCGAAATGTTTCATCGTCTTCTTACTTTACAAGGTTAACAAATGGTGCTTTCTTTTGGTGGTTGCTCTTTACTATAGCATGAACTACAAATGTATTATTTTGTACCATTCGTATTCTAAAACATAGGAGCAAAGGATACGCATTGAGTAGGACAACCAATAGTTTTTTTACCTTTGATTGAATAATCATCTGCCTCAAACAAGTTGATTGTGCTTGTACAACATTTATAGTATGCATTCTCCCGACCCCAGACAGTTTTTGCTAAAAATGGCCAACACCCGCATGCCCTTTGGAAAGTACGAAGGCCGTTTGCTGATAGAGCTTCCTGAACCTTACCTCGTTTGGTATAGACAAAAAGGCTTCCCCAAGGGAGAACTCGGAATGATGCTCGAACAGATGTACGAGATTAAGCTTAACGGCTTAGAAAGCATTATTTGGCCACTGGTAAAACGCTAACCGTATGCATAAAAACGAACTCTGCGTAAAGAAAATATAAAAAAACACCCTTTGAACTGTGTTCTTGGAGTTAGACGTTTTCAGCAAGAGCCAAAAATGCTAATTTTGGAATCCATTTGAGGAATAAAAAAATGAATACGGTGATAGGCAAAACCAGCTACGTTCTACAATCTGTTGCAACTGGATGTACATTTGAAGATTCCGGTTGGATACTCGATCCCCAGGGAGAGGAAAAGCCCAGCTTAGTCAGAGCAATTTATAAGGAGAGTCTGCTTAATGTAAAGGAGGACTCTTGGGGCATTTATAAATTTGCTGACTGGCTACCAATTGGAAGAACTCTTGCTGGCTCATCGGCCCCAATTACCTACAAGAGCGAAGGGCTGGCAAAAGAGCTTGGCCTATCGAATCTGTATGTAACTTTTACGGGATGGTGGCCTGAGCGTGGCGCTTACAACCGCACCTGCTCGTTTAAGGAAACGGAGGCATACTCGGTATGCGGAAGGCTTGCCGATTCGTCAAAGACGCTTGTGGTTGCATCTGCCGGAAATACGGCTCGTGCTTTTGCCAAGGTTTGCTCCGACAACCATATTCCGCTTATTCTTTGCGTTCCCGAAGACAACCTTGATGCCCTTTGGTTTGATGCACCCCTTAACGATTGCGTTAAGCTGATATGTCCAAAAAAAGGGGCAGACTACTTTGACGCAATAAATCTCTCCAACCTAGTAAGCCAGCTCGAAGGGTATATCACCGAGGGTGGTGCCAAAAACATTGCCCGTCGCGACGGGATGGGAACCACAATGCTTTCGGCGGCAACATTTATAGGTAGGATTCCCGACTACTACTTTCAGGCCGTAGGAAGCGGAACAGGGGCAATTGCCGCTTGGGAGGCTAACCTCCGCCTTATTGCTGATGGCCGTTTTGGCAATGGAAAGTCTAAGCTCATGGTGTCGCAGAATGCGCCATTCACACCAATGTTTGACGCATGGAAAGCTGATTCGCGTGCGCTTCTTCCGATGGAGGATGATGAGGCTCGCCAAAAGGTAGAGATCATTACGGCAAAGGTACTCTCGAATCGTAAACCTCCATACTCAATTACAGGAGGCCTATTTGATGCTCTTAAGGATACCAATGGAGATATTCTAGTAGCTACAAACGAAGAAGCTGCAGCCGCAGCTGCTCTATTCGAAGAGTTGGAAGGCATCGATATTCATCCTGCTGCATCGGTAGCTGTGGCATCGCTTATTAGCGAGGTAAAAAGAGGTGAAGTCGATAAGAATGCAACCATTATGCTGAACATCACCGGTGGAGGAGAGAACCGCTACAAAAGCGAGCATCAGCTATTCTACCTAAAGCCTTCTGCCATATTCGACTTTAACCCAACTCTAGAGGAGGTTAAGCAATCGCTAAAATTGCTATAGAGTAGCAACTACAATACATAGCAAAAGGGGGAACGTTATCCAACGATCCCCCTTTGTTTTTCTTATCCCTTAAAAAGCAAAGGCGAGCGCTGTTTCGTCAACATTCTCGCCTTTTAGTATGTAAGGTTAACATAAAAACTAAAAAAACTTATTGATAAGACCCACTAACAATGCCTTCTTATTGAGAACATCGGTTCCTCCGTACAGATGGACTCTTGGCAATTGATTCTGTTATAATTCCTTTCTAATTCCCTTTAGCATAAACACCTTTTTTTAAAGGTGTTCTGCCCTATTCAACTTTTTATCATTCCCTTTTCGAGTAGTGATACAACTAACTTTTGCTTTACCCTACCAGAAATAATAAAAAAACTCCCGATGTACACCACATACCATCGGGAGTAGATAAAATTTGAAACAGGTTCAAATTCACATGGAACAGCTATCGCAGCTCGCCAAGTACTTTCTTTAAGTTTGTTTCGCTTAGCATGGCCTCGTTACGAGCCTCTATGTTTTCGGATATCGAACTTTGCCAAAGGGCTTGTGCTTCTAGTACATCGGAAGCCGAAAGAACCCCTTCCTTGAAACCATCATTGGCTACCTTTAGGTTTTCTTCAGCACGCTCAATGTTTTTCTGGGTCATGGCAACGCGGCGATTGGTCTCGTTTACCTTAAACATGGCCTGCTTCACCTGTAATGTAATTTTTTCCTTTGCCTCTTCTGTTTTTAGGGTAGCAACCTTTTGTTCCAGTTTGGCAGATCGTAGCGCTTGGTGACGTTCGCCCCAATGGAAAATTGGGATATTAACCACTACGCCAACATTCCAGTCTAATCCAAAATCGTTAGTAAATCCCTTGTATGGATTTGGATTAGCAGCCATGTAGCTTGCCGTAAGAACAACGTTGGGCATAAAGCGCGATTTCATAAGGTTCACGTTCGACTGGGCCAGCTTAGAAGCCAGATCAAGTGCCGCAATCTCGTTGCGATGGTCGAGCGCATAGCTAGCATATCCGGTATCCTTTAGGGTTGTCAGCTGTGGCTTGGGCAGATCAGCAAGCGTAATGTCAGACTCTAGCGGAATTCCAATCTCTTGGCAAAGCGCCATCTTCGCTAGCTCGAGCCCATTTTGTGCTTTGGTTAGGTTGAGCTCTACCTCGTTTACTTTAACCTTTACCTTTAGCAGGTCGTTTCGGGTAATAACGCCCTCCTTGTACATATCCTCAACATCGCTATTGAGGCGCGTAACCAGGTTGTTGTAGTCCTGTGCCAACTTTACCTTTTCTTGAAGCGACACAACCCTCCAGTAGGCCTCATCAACTCCGTAAAGCACATCGGAATCCTCCATTTTCTTCTTTGTCTCCGAAATTTGCTTTGCATAGCCAGCCATCCTGTTAACCTCACGAACCTTACCTCCTAGGTATACGGGTTGAAGCAACGAAATGGCTCCAAGGTAGAAGTCCTTATGCTCTACCCTTGTTTGGTCAGCAGGAAGGTAGGCGTAGTTTTTCCACTCCAACTTTTCGGGGTTGGTTTTTGGATTAAATGGGGTTCCGTTCTTATCGAGTGGAGCAATGGTTCCGTCGGGGAGCTTTGTCCATGAGTTGTTCAGGCTCTCGGAGGTTATTTTACCTGTAGATGCATTGTACGTTGGCGTTGCAGGACCAAACGAGCCATCGGCATACTTAACCCCAATGGGCAAAAGCTTATTTTCGCTTAGCAGCTGTAGCTCGTTATTGGTGCGCAGGTAGGTTCCGGTAAAGCTGATGTTCGGAAAGTATTGCGCCTTGGCGGCTTTGCTAAGCGCATCAGCCGATTCTACCTTTATCTCCGATATTTGCACGTTTTTGTTGTGCTCCAACGCCATCTTTCGGCATTGCTCCAGCGTAAGTGGTGTTGCTGAAGTTTGGGCCATTGCTGCCCACCCGCTTACTGTAAGTATCAAAAAGACTACGGTCTTCCTCATTGTTGTGCCTCTATTTTGATCGTATTCCATTAAAAATTATTGAAAGCAAATCGTCTATCCGATGGTTGATGTTTGTTTGGCTTTCGTTGCTGGTAAACAGCGGTATTTCGAGCCCTTTGAGCACGGTAAAAAAGCCTAACGATGCTAAATCTACATCCTTAATGCGAAATTCTCCAGCCTCTACCCCCTGGGTCAGAATCTCCTTTATGTGCTCTACCTCCTTCTCGTCGTACTTTCGGCGAAGCTTATCGGTAAGCGAAGGGTTGATTAGTACGCCGTTGCTTATTAGGCTGAAGTAGTTGGCCAGCTGAAATATGAGCGACATCCTCCTTTTGGTGTACTCCTCCAGCTTTTTGCTGGCGGGCATATCGGAGGTGAGTATTTGCTGAAACTTGCTGCGAAGCTGCTCTACCTCTCTATCGATAACCGCTTCGAACAAGTCCTCCTTGTTCTTGAAGTAGTAGTAAACGTAGCTCTTTACCTTACCTATCGACTGGCCGATTGACTCTAGCGTTGCCTTTTTATAGCCGTATTGGGCAAACATCTCTGTTGCTGCCCTTATTATGACTTCGCGCTGGTCATCTTTTATAGCTACGGCGTCCTCTTTCATCGCTACTTTTGAACAAAAATAAAATTTGTTCAAAAGTAGGGTAAATATCGATTCCTAAATTTCTAAATAAGATTAAAATGCTAAGGGTGGGATGGGGGAACTTCACAGCACCTTGAAATCACGAAGGTTGAATAAAACTGGTTTGCGGTATCAAGTACAATTGATGTAAGCCTCGCGATTTGAATGATACCGTAGGGCGCTATCAAATGGGTATGAACAAAAGAAAAAGCCTCCGAGGCAAATCCTCGAAGGCTTTTAGATTATATTGGAATACCCTAGTCTTGGGTAAACAGCTTTCGTTGGAACAGCAGGATGTACACTACTCCGATAGAGATGGAGGCATCGGCAAAGTTAAACACCGGACGGAAAAAGATAAACTCCTGACCACCCCATGCAGGAACCCAGCTGGGGAAGTGCCCCTCGATTAGCGGGAAGTAGAACATATCCACCACCTTTCCGTGAAGGAAGCTGGCGTAACCGCCACCATCTGGGAACAGCTGAGCTACCTGGCCCCACGAATCGCTAAAGATTAGCCCGTAGAAGGCGCTATCGAGAATGTTGCCCAACGCCCCGGCCATAATAAGCGCCAAACCTATAATGGAACCGTTGCTTGCCTTGTTGCCGCGAATAAGATGGCGCATGTAGAACCCGATGGCCACAACAGCGGCTATGCGGAATAGGCTAAGGATAATCTTACCTACCTTGCCCCAAAACTCCAGACCAAATGCCATCCCATAGTTTTCGGTAAAGTGGATGTAGGCCCAGTCTCCAAAAATGGTGTACGACTCGCCTAGCATCATGTGGGTTTTAATCCATACCTTAATAAGTTGGTCGACGATTAGGATGGCAACAACAATAAGGGCTGCTTTTTGGCCAATGGTAAGCTTCATTCTCGATTATCTCTTATAGTTTGATGGGCAAAGATATAATTCATTCTTTGAATATGAAATCTGCGTGGTTCTTAGAAACGAGTAAGGAATAAAAAAGAATAGTTTTTCTGCTGTGTAAGACCTAACCGTTTCTTAAAACCTGTTAGGTCTGATTATGAAAATAGAGAGAAGGGAGGCTCTCTTTTCTGTATTTTACTTTAATATGGGCTTGCATTTACTTTTGGTTAATCAATGCTTTTCCAACTTTTTCATATAGATCTTCGCTGCTTACAGGCCCTTCGCAATCGTCGAGTAGTACTTTGCCATTTCTTCCAATTAGGATAAACCGAGGTATCCCTTTTATGGTTATACCCATCGCTTGCTGAAAGTCTTTCATCCAATCTTTGTCGACATGTATGTGATAACCATCCATTTTATACTGCTGAATGTAATCGGCCCAACGGTTTTTTGTGGATGGATTATCTATGAATATATAAAGCATTTGAACTCCCATTGATGCTAGCTTACGGTGAAAAGTTGAGGGAGTATTTCTTATTTGGTTAAGGCATCCACCGCACCAAAGCGCCCAAATGTCTATGTAAACAGGTTTTCCTTTGAATGTACTTGCTAGCAGCTCCTTAATTGGTTTAACGCTAAGGCTATCCTTAATTTCTAAAATTTCGTTTGCATACTTGATGGTTGAACTATTTGGTAGGTTCACTTTTCTTTGCTCTTTTGTTTTGGCTATGAATTTGTCAATAATAGGGATGTATTCGCTTTCAGGAAAGTTGGTTTTAAGCCTTTTGTAAAGGCTGTCAACATTATTTTCGCTGTATCTATTTCTTAGCTCTCCATAAATAATCTGGCCAAGAATGTTACTTTGTCTTTCCATTGGAATGTAGTTGTAGTGCCTCGATACGGTTGAAATATCCCAGAAGTTGACCTTACGGCTAGAGTCTTTAAGAGCACCGTTATTTAAGTATGTACTCTTAACCATTAAGGGGAATATTTCGAACCCATACTGTGGTTCGAAAATATTTATGTACGAGTTGAGAGTGTTGATTAGGTAGTAGGTGCTATCGTAGGTTGCTGGATTCTTAAGCTTTGCCTGTGCTCTTTGGAAGACGCCCGTTACTAAATTCAACTGTAGGCTGGCTACTGCATGCTTTTCGAATGCTTCGCTTATTTTACCCTCCGCTCTAAGCCTCGCAAATTTTGCCTTGATATCTTTATCAATCGCTTTTACTTGGTTGATGGTTGTTGTTGCTGGCGGATTTTCTTTGCGGTCTTTATCATCCCAGTCGTATATTTTAAACAGTTCCTCTTCGCGAAGGCTATAACCAGCAGCGTTGCTTCCTTGGAAGATAAGGGATGGTTTACCGTTTATCTGGTTAACCATGATTTTGAGGTCATCCTTTTGTTCAATAAATAAAGGGATCGAAAAGCTACCTGAAATGTCAAGTTTAATATGTAAAGGTTTGTTGGACGGTATGGTTATCCTTTTGTTATTGTCAGCACCAAAAATGGTAATGGTCTTATTTTCGACATCATAGAATGGATAGGGTATGCCATCAATGGGAAGGTATAATTTGGCCATGATGCTATCCCTTTGCATTGAGTTGTCGATGGTGATATAGGCCTGAGCAGATGCAGTACTCACGCTAAAATGCGCAATTACTAAGGTAGAGATTGCTAGAAGTATTCTTTTCATACAA
>RRZT010610676.1_pt1 | contig 10301 bp, 8 predicted proteins | sample 2165551 | NCBI WGS metagenome assembly RRZT01 (sample SAMN10456910, study PRJNA506462) | wastewater metagenome | biome: wastewater; feature: sludge; material: wastewater sludge; isolation source: wastewater sludge with Escherichia coli K12::gfp cells carrying plasmid... | place: USA: Moscow, Idaho ...
AACCTAAATAGTTTGAAAACGCTTTTTTTTTTTTTTTACATTTGATTGGTGCACAAATCGGGGCAAAATCAGACACCGACTTAAATTTCTCAGGATGTTTCAAGGCCAAGGTTAAAGCGCCATGACCACCCATGCTCAATGTACTTTGTGTAGTATGCTTCTACAACGTGCTATGAAAACTATATGGAATTTTCAACATGTTGTAAACAAGGACAATCCACAGAGTAAGAAAATATGGGTAGAAAGTCAGAATCTTATTTTTCACAGTCAAAAGCCCACATCAACTTTATTACAGAATATCGACCAACTTATTTTAAATCTGAAACTCATAGCTTTGACCCAATGGAAAACATCTATTGTCCAAGGTTCCCATCCCTAATCAAAAGCGATAATACAGTTTGGCATCTTGCTTCTGCATACTTTAATCACTTACTCATAGATCAAAAGAAGAGCACAGCATTGTTAGAATCTGTCGCCTCAGATCTAATAGATTTTCTTAGATTTCTAGAGGCTACAGAATTAGATATTTTATATTTGCCGCCTAGACCTGAAAAACGGGTAACTTATCAATTCCACACTACACTTTTACAAAGGATTAGACTTGGTTTGATTTCTCCTAGTACTGCACGCCAACGGATGAATAGGGTTTTACGTTTCTATGATTTTTTGCTTGCTGAAAATATCTTTACATCAGCGGAACTAAAAAATCGCCCTTATGAAAAAGTTAAAACATATGTGTCATGTATAACTTCTTTAGGCGATATTTATAAAAAACAGGTAAGTAGTTCAAACCTAAAAATTAGGCACAGCCCTCGCCTATCATACGGAGAAGAGATAATTGATGGTGGACGACTTCACCCTCTTTCACCAAATGAAAAGAAAGTTTTTCTTCAATATTTAGAACAATTTGCTTCTAGAGACTTTCAGCTTATCTGCTATTTGGCTTTATATACTGGCGCAAGATTACAAACTATTTGCACAATAAGAGCATTCCATATCAAGGAGATGATTGCCAAACAAACAGTAAATAACATTGATGATACCTACACACTACGAGTTGGAGGAAAATCAATCATTGATACCAAGGGTGGCTATGAACATAATTTAAAAGTACCAGGGTGGTTAATCAAAGATATAAATCAATATTTATGTTCTGAATCTTGGCAAAAAAGAGCATCACAAAGTCTATATAAAGCAAGAGATGAAAATTATGTTTTTCTTACTAAACTTGGAAATCCGTATTACACATCAGTAAAGGAAATTGAAGATCATAATCTTCAACTTTTTTCAAAAAAAATAAAGTTTTCAATGCATAAAGGTAATGCAGCCAGACAAGCATTGACCAAATTGATTAATCTGATGCACAAGAATAAAGAAGATATCAGGAGATTCACCCTACATGATTTACGTGCAACTTTTGGGGTAGATTTATTAATATCCGCAGCGAAACACGTAGATGATATAGATCAAATAATCCCATATATTCAACAACGCATGGGACATCGCAATGTGATGAATACAATTCATTATATTAGATATATTACATTTGCCAAAACCAGCAAAGATCTAGAAAAAAAATTCGAAAATATTCTCTATAAATTTGAGGAAAAGGATAATTAATATGTTTGAAAAACGAAATATTCAATACCTTTTCCCTGAAGATTATGATGCTTTATCTAATGCTTTTTTACCAAATGTCGTGCTTCAAGTAAGAGTAGATGGGCATATAGCCTATCTAGACTTTGGTACAATTTTGTACAAAAAACACACTACCGTAAAAGGAAAAACACATTCTGCTTCAGTCTATAAAAATACCTTGTTCAGCCAGTTAATTGCACCACTTCATAAGTATACTTTAATGCTAGTGAAGAAGTATTCCCATGCTTCGATAAAACATTACTTTAAAGTTATCCGTACAGTAATGAAAGATTTGTATAGCCTATATAAAAATATTGAATTAAAAGAAAAATCTCAAACTCTTGAAATATATAAAAACTATACGCATCATCTAATAATGAGTCGAAGCATAAAATTAAAAGACTCTATAGCTGATATGGGCATCTATAGTAGAAAGCAAAATGTTTTAGCTGAAATTTTGGCTCGCTCACTAGATATTGATCTACAAGAAGTAAAAGATAGCTATATTGAGCTTGCATCTAAACATAAACAACATATTGAGCCAGTAGAAGCAGAAAAATTCAGTAGTTTTTTTGAATTAAATAAAAATATTTTTCTAACATTTTCAAATTTTATTCTTGATGAAAAATCACAATTTCCAGTTGAAATAAAATTTAGAGAATATGATATTGATATGCAATTTCATCACTTCCACAAAGCAGATAACAAAAATAAAAATAGAAGTCGCATAAAAATGATTAACATAGCATGTAGTGCATTTGTTAACTGTTTTGTTTCAGCAACATCCATGAACTCAGCTCAAATTTATAATTTACGCATCGATGATATTAAAGACTTAAAATCATCTACTAAGGGCATGCGGGTTATTACCGTAAAACCTAGGGCTAAATATAAAACTGTAGAATTTAATATCCCATTAAAATTCAAGAATCTGATTAATAGTTTTTTATTATTTAGGGCTTGGATATATAGAAACTATAAACTAGAAATTAATTCCCCTAAAGTCAAGGAATTATTATTTTTCGGGCTAAATAACACAAAAAACATTCGTTCCGACAACTTTATTATATCGTATTCAGATCTACAACATCAATTGTATCGACAATGGTTCGTAAAAACATTTCATAGCATAAAATGGATACCTTTAAGCAAAATTAGAGCAACCGTTGCAAACATTTACAATAATGAAAGTAACAATTCTTTAATAGTAGCTAAAAAATTAAGTAATACCCCTGAAATAGTTACTAGATCTTACAGTGAAGCTACTGAAAATCAAGTTCTATCAGAGATGACAAATATATTTAGTGAAATTACCAAAGCTTCACCATTTATTAGTACAAAAATTATTCACACAGAAAGTGAAAAAGTTAATAATTTAAATACAGATATGGGACATTGTATAGGTCAATCGCCAAATCTAGATAGTACTTATCAGAGTTTAGATTTAGATCCTCCTAATTGTTCCAATACTATTTCATGTTTGTTCTGTGAAAATTATGTTGTACATGCAGATGAGGAAGATATACGTAAACTATTATCTGCAAAAAAAGTATTTGAGATGGCTAATACTCCCTTAAATGTAGAAAGTATTTATACAGTACTACAAAAAATAAATGAAATTTTTGCTTTAATTAAAGTTAAACACCCAGATAAAGAAAATCAAATATTGAAAATATCTAAAGAAATTAATCAAGGTAAATTAACCAACTTCTTTGGAACTATGATGAATTTACTTACAGATTTAGGAATTGATTTTTATGAATAACACAGTTCAAATTTCAAACAAATTCAATACACTAACTCATAATTTTCATACACCCCCTAAAGGAGATACGCCTATCAGCATTGACAGCAATGGAAATATTATAAGTTATTTCAAAGACAATATTTGGGATTGTTCAAACTATGCATATATATATGCAAAACAATCAAAAATTGATTTCAATATTGAATCTAATAGTCAAAATAAAGATCTTATTATCTATCAGATTAAACTAGTACTTTTCTATCTTATGTTTTCAAGAAAAAGAAGGGATAGTAATATTACAATTGCCTCAATTTACAACAACTTTGCAATTATTAGAAAAATAGCTTATTTATGCCTGAATTTTAATTGCCATTTTAATAATTTAAAACACAATAATTTATTATTAAAAAATTTAAAAAAATTTATATTTGATCTTAGCGGAGAAAGACAAAAAAGATATATTGGAATATTTAACGCTATAAATAAGGCTGGATTTTTATATAATATTAATGACTTTGGATTTGACGTAAAATTTATTGAAAGTTTAAAAACACCTCAAAATACTAAAATCATTAAAAATAAGCAAACTTTATTAATACCTACAAGAATTTATGCTGAATTCATCAACTCTGGTTTAAATTTTTTTGAAGAATTTCACCCAGTGGTTGACAACCTTATCAACTTCTTTAATGATGAAGAATGTTTTAAATATAAATTTAGCAATAATTTTAGACAAAAATCTAAGTCCTTTCTCAAACTAAAACAAAAATATAATTTAGAAGATTTTTTTCAAAAATATGACCTAAAATTCAATCAAAAAATTGTATTTTTTATGCAAGCAATACAATCATTGGGAGGACTGCTAATAATATGCTTTAGTGGAATGCGACGATCAGAAGCATTAAACCTGAATTATCAATCCTATCAAGAAATAGTAAGAAAAAACCTTCCCTCAGCTTGGATTTTAAAAGGTACGACTAGTAAGTACACACAAGTTGGATCAGTAGCAACGAGTTGGGTAACTTCTAGCGTTTTAAACAAAGTATTTAGCTCACTGCAAGGATTAGCCAGAATTCATAAAGTGTGGTGCATACATTATGCCCAACCTAATAACTTAGATATAAATCAATATCCTCTTTTTCCTTCTTTCTCATACAAACATGAAAAATCATTTCATCCAGTTTTTCAAATGCCATTAGGTGGAATCGTTGAAAATCATATAGAGACGATTTACCGTATTATTCATCCTATTATTTTTACCGAAGATGATTTACAGGAGCTAATGATATTTAACCCACTGATAAATTGGCTAGAAGACTATAAACTTGAAATTGGAAAACCGTGGAAATTCCTACCTCATCAATTTCGAAGATCACTAACTGTTTATTGTGCAAGAAGTGGCTTAGTAAAAATTCCAACATTAAAAAGACAACTGAAACATATCAGTTTTGATATGACATTATATTATGGCAAAAACTATATGCATGCTAAAAATTTTGTGCAAGACTATAAACCCACAGATATACAATATGAGGCAGGTTTAGTTAAAGAATATAAAAATCAAACACTTTATGAACAGTTATCTGATTTTACAAAAAATGTTATAGAAAAAAATACACCTTTATTTGGAGGGGAAGGTACTCGACTGCAAGTACTGAAAGATCAGAATCAAGCTCCTTCATTTTTTACCGATAAGAAACAAACTGAAAAATATATTTTTGAAGGTAAAATTGCTTATAAAAAAACAGTTTTAGGTGGCTGTTCTCGTGTTTCTGGTTGTAATAAGCTTGGGTTTTCTTATGTTACGGCTTGTATCCCCTGCTCCTATTCAATATTTAACGAAGATTCAATTGATGCACTTGAATTAGCCAGAGAATCATACGCCCAAATTGCTCAAGCTAAACTTGATGCAAATCAACCATTATTGTTTGCACAATATATGCAAGAAGTCAAAGCGGTCGATCAACTTTTAGCAAAACTTCGTAAGAATTACATTGAGGTCAAAAATGTCTAAAGCTTTATTAAATCTAAATGAGGCATTAAATCGCTTAGTTTCCAATACTCCTATTCGCGTCCCTAAAGACTCAAAAATCAATAATGATACTGTAGCATTAGAAGCTGGTCTAAAACGAGGAGCCGTAAAGCGTTCTCGTCCAGAACTTGCTGAATTGTTAGATAATATCAAAGAAGCTGAAGCCAAAAGACTTGGAAAAGAATACAGTAAAAAAAATTCTAAGATTGTGATGCAACATGAAACTTTAAAGCTCAAGCAACAATTCAAAGAACTTCAAGAAAGGTATGATGTTCAGCTCAGTCAAATCAACTCATTAATCTTTGAAAATCACAGATTAAAACAAGAATTAGGACAATTTAAAGAAGAAAGAAGTGATGAGAACATCATCATGTTTAAGTAGCTTATTGAAATGAAATACTTAATATCTCAGCCCCAATTAGCAATTCTACTTTATTATTGAACTTCAATTTTTTGTAATTGTTTTATGCCATTTTCTGAAACCAAAAGCTTATAGGTAACAGTATTATGCATTGGCAAAGCTGTCTGAAACTGTCGAAAGGCTTGAATATCTGATGTAGTTTCAATTTGACAACCTAATAAACGCCAAGCTAAAAGTGCCATCCAAATACCATGCCCAAAAAAGAAACTATTATCATCAAACTCATGAATTTTACTTAGGAAAAAATCAACTCTACCTAAGAAGTCTTGAAAGCTGTCAACTTCATTACTATCACGATAGTCGATTGTTGCATTTTCCCAATATCGTTTAGCAATTTTTCCTCGTTCCTCACCATCCATACCGCTGACAGTTTCAAACCCCAAATATCTAAACTCATTCAAACATTCTAAATTTTCAGGAATGGTTTTATAAAAATCAAAGAAAACTTGGGCTGTCTGCTTTGCCCGAAGTGATTCAGAACAATAAATTTTAGACGGTGATACACTCAATTTTTTCAATAAATCTTGAGCTTGTTGAACTCCAGTTAAAGTTAAAGGAATTTCCAAATCAAGCATTGATTTAGCCCCTGTATTTGCAGCACTTTGACCATGACGGATAAAGTAAAAAGTTTTCATTTTTAGCTACAAGTAAATAATTTAGTCTCAATGTATATCACACATGCTATCAAGTTTCTGGTAACAAATCTTGTGGCTTTACATCTAAAAATTTTGAAATCTCATAAAGTTTTACAACTGTAATATTTACCTCTCCTCTTTCAATTCTCCCTAAGTAACTACGGTCAATATCACACAATAAAGCTAGTTTTTCTTGGGTGATATGCTTTTCAATACGATGATGACGTATCAAAAGCCCGATTTGGGTTGCCAAATTCTTCATAAGTTCTATTCCTATAAAGAATAGAACTATTATTTTTTGCGGACTAAGTATCCACGGATTATAATCCTCGTTTTTAATCAATTTTATGAAAATTTCAAAGCGACCATTGTTTAAAGAGTTATGTAAAATAATTGGGGAAAACCACGTACATTCATGGAAGACGTGTGACTTTTGGAATAGGATAAAACTGCTTGGCATTGAAAATAATAATGTTAATTATCAATGTGTTTATAGATTACTTCAGTATCTAGTCCAAGAGCATTTTTTAGAAAGCAACTATTCTGAAAATGGCTACGCTTATACGATTTACAATGAAACACTACGCATGAGTGATTTTAGGATCAAGTTTTGTATTGAACCCCTCTCTCCAATCCATAGGCTTCAATTAAAAAATAAATCTTTCGATGATCATTTAAGTTTCATGTTAGAAGAAATTAATGCATATGAAGATTTAAAAACTTCATTCCCCGAATTACAACAAGAAATTAATGACTTAATTCAGCTAAAAAAGAATAAAACTCTAAAACTACAAGCCAAGCAAAGAGCCATAGATTCTTTACTTAAATATATTTCAAATAAAAGAAGTTATGGATCGTAATTTTATAATCCTTGTCAAAAAATCGTATATTAATTCAAAAGGGTAGCGTAATATTGCACAATATAAGCTGACAGAAATCAGCAAAATATAAGAGATGCTGAGTGATGGACAAAAAGACACTTTCTGAGCGGGATATTTGTACCAAATTTATTACACCTGCGGTAGAAAAAGCAGGCTGGGATAAACGCAATCAATTTTTAGAAGAAGTGTCTTTTACTGACGGTAAAATTTATGTCCGTGGCAAACTCACTACGCGAGGCGTACGTAAACGTGCCGACTACATTCTCTACTACAAACCCAACATCCCAATTGCGATTATTGAGGCAAAAGACAATAAGCATTCAGTTCGGGCAGGCATTCAGCAAGCTTTGGAATACGCAGGCATATTAGATATTCCTTGTGTATTCAGCAGTAACGGTGATGGTTTTTTATTCCATGACCGCAACACTGGCACAGAAATCGAATTAGACATAGATAATTTTCCCTCTCCTACCGAACTTTGGGAAAAGTATAAACAGTACAAAGGCATTACTACCCCCGAAGCTGAAAAGATCGTTGGTCAAGATTATTTCTTTGATGGTTCAACCCGCAAGCCTCGCTATTACCAACAAATTGCCGTAAACCGTACCGTCGAGGCGATTGCCAATGGTCAAAACCGCATTCTACTGGTCATGGCAACTGGCACTGGCAAAACCTATACGTCTTTTCAAATCATTCATCGGCTTTGGAAAAGCGGTGCGAAAAAGCGCATTTTGTTTTTGGCTGACCGTACAGCCTTAATTGACCAGACTAAACGCGGCGATTTCAAACACTTCAAAGACAAGATGACCGTAGTCAAACATCGACAAATTGATAAGAGTTACGAAGTCTATTTAGCATTGTATCAGGGGTTATCTGGCAGCGATGATGATGCCAATGTGTACAAACAATTTTCACCTGATTTTTTTGATTTGATTGTCATTGACGAATGTCATCGTGGCAGTGCGAAAGAAGACAGCAGTTGGCGGGAAATTCTGACCTATTTTAAAAATGCTACGCATGTTGGTCTGACCGCCACGCCAAAAGAGACTGACGAAACCAGCAACATTGAGTATTTTGGCAAGCCTGTATATATCTACTCACTGAAACAAGGCATTGATGATGGTTTTCTTGCACCCTACCGTGTGGTGCGAATTGGTTTGAATGTGGATGCTGAGGGCTGGCGACCAAATGCAGGTAAAAAAGACAAAGACGGTCGTGAGGTAGAAGATCGTATTTACAACCGTAAGGATTTTGATCGCACTCTGGTGATTGATGAACGCACAGAAGCCGTTGCCAAAAAGCTCACCGAGTTTTTAAAGGGTTACGACCGATTCGCCAAGACCATTGTATTTTGCGCCGACATTGATCATGCCGAACGAATGCGTACAGCGATTGCCAATGCCAACGCCGATCTAGTCAAAGAAAACAGTAAATACGTCATGCAAATTACAGGCGACAATGACGAGGGCAAACGGGAACTAGATAATTTTATTAATCCAGAAGAAACCTATCCCGTAATTGCTACCACATCCGAGCTGATGACTACAGGCGTGGATGCACAAACCTGCAAAGTGATTGTGTTGGATGCCAACATTAACTCCATGACAAAATTCAAGCAAATCGTCGGGCGTGGTACACGCATCAATGAAGACTTTGGCAAGCTGTATTTCACAATTCTAGATTTTCGCAATGCGACCGATTTATTTGCCGATAAAGATTTTGACGGCGAACCAATAAGGGTTAAACCGATTTCCGAAAACGATGATTTAACCCATATCATTGATGAAGAAGAGGAAAGCCTCGACACTATCACTGATGATTTAACAGGTGATGAGGTTGTGTTTGAAACACCTGAAATTCGCAAACCGCAACTGCCTATAGATGAGCCGCCGAAAGAGCCACGCAAAAAAATCTATGTGAACGGTATAGATGTGTCAGTGCTTGTCAGTCGAGAGTTGTATTTTGATCGTAACGGGAAGCCAATTACCGCTAGCCTGAAAGACCACACTAAAGAAATCATCACAGGTCACTTCGCTTCGCTGGATAACTTTTTGAATGTATGGAACAATGCCGACCGTAAACAAGCCATCATTGCCGAGTTGCTCGATCAAGGTGTGCTTGTGGATGCACTATACCAAGCAGTCGATAAACAAGTCGATTTGTTTGACTTGATTTGTCATGTGGCATATGACCAACCGCCACTCACTCGCCAAGAGCGTGCTGACAAAGTGAAAAAACGTGATTATTTCACCAAGTACGGTGAGCAGGCTCGTAAGGTGTTAGAAACCTTGTTGGATAAGTACGCCGATGAGGGTATCAGTAACATTGAAGACATTAAAGTGCTGTCAGTGCAGCCTTTAACCGAATTTGGTTCGCCTGTGCAAATCATCAAAGAATTTGGCAGCAAGGAAAAATACCTGCAAGCAGTGCGGGAATTGGAAAATGAATTATATAGGACAGTGGGATGAGTAATATCGGTGGTATCGTCAAATCCATTCAAAAAATCATGTGGCAAGACAATGGACTAAATGGCGATGCTCAACGCATTGAGCAATTAGGCTGGATGTTGTTTTTGAAGATATTTTCCGATAAAGACCAAGAGCTTGAACTGCTAGACGACAGCTATACATCCCCTATCCCTGAGCAATTCCACTGGCAAAACTGGGCTGGTAATGACGAGGGCATGACAGGTGATGCGCTTCTAAACTTCGTGGATAGAGAATTGTTTCCCGCCTTACGCAATCTCGATTTAAGTACAGGCAACCAACGTGCAGTGATCGTGCGTGAGGTATTTGAAGGCAACAACAATTACATGAAAAGCGGCATTAACATCCGCAAAGTGTTGAATAAGCTCAACGAAGTTGACTTTAATATTGCCAAAGATCGCCATGCTTTTGGCGAGATTTACGAAACTATCTTAAAGGAACTGCAAAGTGCAGGCAAAAGT